>Ga0134094_1001295_pt1 | contig 24948 bp, 22 predicted proteins | sample 5_1taG_FD_94458 | JGI IMG/M metagenome (GOLD analysis project Ga0134094, IMG submission 94458) | Switchgrass degrading microbial communities from high solid loading bioreactors in New Hampshire, USA - 5_19_20_110_A1 metaG | ecosystem: Engineered > Bioreactor > Semi-continuous > Anaerobic >... | reverse complement strand
GCAAACGTTAGAGTTGCCTAAGACCTGCTCTCCTAGCCGCCTCAAGCCTTGCCCATCGCCTGGCGCACAGCTATAATTCCGTGTAGCGGATCAGGAACGAATCGTGAGGCTGAGCCGAGAACCGTCAAACCTGAGGGGCGTCAGTTCGCGACGCTCTTTTTTGCTTACGGCCCCGGCACGAAAGGGACAAAAGGACCACCTATGACCGATTTCCTAATGGGACTCGCTTCCTTCGCGCTGGTGCTGATTCCACTGGTCGTGATCCACGAGTTCGGCCACTTTCTGGCGGCCAAACTGGTCGGCATCACGGTGCTGGAATTCGGGATCGGCTTTCCGCCACGCGCCGCTGTGTTGTTCGAGAAGGGCGGCACGCTCTACACGCTGAACTGGCTGCCGATTGGTGGCTTCGTCCGGCCTTACGGCGAAGACATGGTCAAGCCGAAGACCGAAGAAGAAATGTCCACCGACCGGCGCGAGATTGCCGAACGCAACATCAAGAACCCGAAAAGCGTCTTCCAGGCGACACCGTGGGAGCGAATCCTCTTTATGGCGGCCGGGCCGGGGATCAACCTGCTCACCGCGCTGGTGATCTTCATCATCATCGGCCTGGTGGGGATGCCGTTCGCCCGCGCTGACGTGACGATTTACGACATCATGCCGGGGTCGCCAGCAGAGCGCGCCGGGCTACAGCCGGGTGACGTGCTGGTCGAGTTGAATGGCGAGCCAGTTGAGTCGGCGGATGATTTCAATGCGGCGATCTCGTCGCTGAGCGACGAAACGGTCACGCTGAAGGTGGAGCGCGACGGCAAGCTGCTTGAGCCGATCACACTCACCGCCGAAGTCGTGGCCGACGCGGACGTGACGCGCGCTTACGTGAACTCGGTCGAAGAAGATATGCCGGCGTATGGAGCCGGAATCCTGCCGGAAGACGTGATCATCCGGGTAGACGACACCGAGATCACCAGCATCAAGCAGCTTCAAGACTACACCGCCGCGCACGAAGGCCAGGAGATTATCGTGACCGTGCTGCGTGGCGACGAGGAGCTTCAAATTCCGGTGACGCCGGTGCAGGATAGCGCGGGGACCGTGCGGATGGGCATCACCATCTCGCCGCTGCAGCCCGCGATCATCGGCCTGACCGCCGTTAACCGCGACGTGACGACGTACACCCGCAAGCTGCCGTTTGGCGAAGCGGTCGAGCTTGGCGTCAACCAGTTCATCGAAGTGCCACGCCTGATGGTCCAGTTGATTGGCGACGTGATCCAGGGTGAGATCGGCGCCGAAGCCGCGCGCCCGGTCAGCCCGGTCGGGATCGGCCAGCTTGGCGGGCCGGTGCTCGAGCAGAGCATCGAAGACCAGCAGGCGTATCCAATCCTGAGCTTTGCGGCGATGATTAGCATCGCGCTGGCGTTCACCAACCTGCTGCCGATCCCTGGGCTGGACGGCGGCCGCATCCTGTTCGTAATTATCGAGCTGATCCGTGGCAAGCCGATGGAGCCGGAGCGCGAAGGGCTCATCCACTTCATCAGCATGCTCTTGCTGTTGGGGTTGATTGCGTTCACCGTGATCAACGATATTATCAACCCGATCGACGTCAGCGGCCTGCGCTAGCCAGAGCGCCGCGCCGACGTGAGACACCTATAGGGGCAAACGGGGGTCATGAACCGCAGGACCAAAACCATCAATTTCACCGACACGCTGGAGCAGCTTCGCGCCGACCACCCAATTAGCGCCGACGCGATCTACAGCCTTTCGGACCTGGTAGGTGAGAACTGGGAAGACTTCCAGGTCGTCTGGCCGAACCTGCCGGTCGAGCGGCGCCGCCACGTGATCGATCGCCTGGTGGACATCGCCGAGACGAACTTCGAGCTGGACTTTGGCCCGATTGTGCACCTGGCGCTGGCCGACACTGATCTTGAGGTGCGGCTACGGGCGATCGAGGGCGTGCTCGAAGAGAGCGACCTGCCGACCATCCGCCGCCTGCTGACGCTGGCGCAGGAAGACGTATTCTCGGAAGTGCGCGCCGCAGCGGTCAAGGCGTTGGGCGTGTTCGTGCTGCAGGGCGAGCTTGGCAAGCTGCCAGAGCGCTTCAGCCAGGAGCTTCAGGATACACTCCTGGCGCTCTACAACAACCTTGACGAAGACCTCGACGTGCGCCGCCGCGCGCTGGAAGCGATCGCCAACTGCGGCCACGCCAGCGTGCCGGAGCTCATTCGCGAGGCGTACTACGCCGACGAACTGCCGATGCGCGTGAGCGCCGTGTTCGCTATGGGCCGCTCGTGCGACGAGCGCTGGCAGGCGGTGGTGCTCGAAGAGCTGCGCAGCGAATACGCCGAGATGCGCTACGAAGCCGCTCGCGCAGCCGGAGAGCTGGAACTGAGCAAGGCGCTGCCAGCCTTGATCGAGCTGGCCTACGAAGACGACCGCGAGATCCAGGAAGTCGCCATCTGGGCGCTGGGCGAGATCGGCGGGCAGCTTGCGCGCCGCGCGCTCGACCAGCTTGCCGAACACGCCGAGGCGGCGAACGACGATGCGCTGCTCGAAGCGATCCAGGAAGCGCAGTCGGCCGCGTCGCTCGCTGGTGAAGGGATGCTGCCGTTGTTCGACTTCGGCGGCTATGAAGACCAGGACCTCGACGAGCTTGATCAGATCGATCTCGCAGACCTTGACGCCCTCGATGAAGAGGAAGACGAAGACGAGGACGACTACGACGGCTTCGAGATCGACGAATTCGAGTTCGACGAGGACTACGACGAGTTCAACTAAGCCATCTGCCGGCAGTTCCCCCCGGAACACAACTGAATAGAGCGGAGACTAAGTCCATCATGTCTGATCGCAACCCGACGGATCCGCGCCAGGACGGCACGGACCACGACGAGCGCGAAGCCCTGAACCGTCGCCTGCAAGAAATGTCCCTGGAGCAGTTTCAGCGGCAGATGACTCAGGCGACTCGCCTGCTGACCGAGGGCAAGGGGAAGGAAGCGATCCCGCTGTTGGAGCGGTGCTTCAGCTTCCGGCCCGACGATGTCGACGTGCTGACCAACTTGGGCGGCGCATACGTGCTCGCGGGGCGGCACAAGCAGGCGGTCCCCATCCTCGAGCGCGCGACCGAACTGGAGCCCAATAACCCGGCGGTGTGGTCGAACCTCGCCGCCGCGTACCTGGGCAAGCTGGTCACCGCGACGGGCGAGCGCCAGCAGCGCGCGCTGGCCGCCTACCGCCGCGTGATCGAGCTCGATCCGGCCTATCCGAACGTGCATTACCACATGGGCCTGATCCACATCGACCGGCGAGAGTGGGACGACGCACACGCCGCGCTCACCCGCGCTCTGCAAACCAACCCGCACGATCAAGACGCGCGAACCTTGCGCGACCGTGTCGAGATGATCCGGAACCAGCCGCCCACGCCGCTCAACAACTGAGCCGGGGGCGGGCAAGCCATCCGATAAACACAGCGACAAAAGCAGCCAAGAGCAGCAGATCAGCGAGGCTCCTGGCTGCTTTTTGCTGTCTTACCGCTGCGTTAGGGCTGCTCCGAAACATTGTGAGCCACCCGACCGGCTGCTATAATGGCCGCGTGGCACCACTGGGGAGTTTCGCGAATGTCTGACCCGACTAACGAAGAACCTCGCCGCCTGCGCGCCATCGTCTATGGACGCGTGCAGGGCGTTAATTTCCGCTCCGCGACGCAGCAAACCGCCGCCCAGCTTGGCCTGACAGGCTTTGTCCTCAACCGCCCGGATGGCACGGTCGAGGCGGTCGCCGAAGGGGCGCCGCACGCGCTCCAGGCATTCGAGCGTTTTCTGCATCGCGGGCCGCGCGCCGCCGAAGTTGAGCGGGTGGAGCTTCACTACAGCGCGGCGACCGGTGAATTTCGCAGCTTCAACATCCGCTGGTAATGTGACGTGATGCGTGCACACCCCCAACGTGTTGCCTGGGCAACGATCCTGGGCGCCCAGCTCTTGTTCTGCCTGCTATGCGTCAGTTCCATCATTGTCGCGCGCTGGTTCATCTTCGATTCGCCAACCGAGCTTAGCGTCAGCCTGCACGTTGGCCGTGGGACGGTCGGCCTGGCCCCGCCGGACGATCCGAATACCGAGCAGGCGATTCGCCAGCCCGCGTCCGTGCCGCGCGGCAGCCGCATGACCACCGACAACGAAGCGCAGGGATACCTGTCGTTCGCGGACCCGTATTCCGGCGAGGTGATTGCCACGGCCTATCTGCGCAGCAGCACGCAGATCAGCCTGCTGACCGCCACTCGCCCGCGCTTCAGCGTCAGCGAGAATCCCTATACGATCCGGCTCGGCGGGCTCAACGGCTGGGTCGAAGTGTGGGTGAACTCCGACATCGAGCGCGCGATCCAGATCGAGGTCGATAGCCCGTTCGGCGTGGCACGGATCAGCGAAGGCGGCAGCTACCTGATCGAGAACACGCAAAGCACGCTGACCGTCTCCGCCCGCACCGGCAGCGCGACGCTCATCACCCCAAACGGGCTGACGCAGCACGTCTCCGCCGGGAACAAAGCGTCCTTCCGCGCCGGGGGAACGGAGATCGCCGTCAACGCGGGCCCGCTCGACCTGCTTCCGAACAGCATGTTCGGCGAGTCGGACGACTGGCCGCGCCAGTGGGTGTGCGCCTTCTTCCCATCCCCCGACGATCCCAACGGCCCGCCCGGCCAGTTTCCGATCGAGACGGTCGAGGGGCGGCGCGTGTATCACCTCTACCGGCTGCACCCCAACGCGGGCCCCGGCGAAACTGGCTGCCAGCAGACCTTCGGCAACGGCGGTCTGCAGATTCTGTCGTACGACAGCGTGCGGCTGCGCGTCATGCTGCGCGTGGATTACCAGGAGATCAGCGCGTGCGGGGAGCAAGGCAGCGAGTGTGCAGTCATGCTGCGCATGGCCTATGAAGACCCCGACGGCAACGACTTCCTGTGGGTGCACGGCTTCTACGCCGAGGCGACGCCCAACGTCGGCCGCACGACCTGCGACACCTGCCTGGAGCCGCACGAGCAGATCAACAAGCAGGCGTGGTATGTCTACGAGTCGCCCAACCTGCTGACCGACCTGCCGCAGGATCGCCGCCCGGCGGTGATCGAGGAGCTACGCTTCACCGCGTCCGGGCACCGCGTCGACGTGATGATCGGCGAGGTTTCGTTGATCGCCGAGACGGAAGGCGCCCCGCCCGTCCAGCAAACCGCCGCCAGCGGGGGGTGATTGCCCGTCGATCGACGGCGTGCTATACTGGCCGCCGGTGAAGCGCCGAGCCGCGCCCGCCTATTCCGTCCACGGAGAAGACGCATGCTCGATCAAGATACGCTGAACACCCTACTGCTATACGCCGTGACAGCCTGCGGCGGCGTGACTGCCGCGCTGTGGCTGGGCATGGTGATCTGGACGTGGCGGGACATGCGCCAACGCTCGCGCGATCCGCTCGCTCAGATCGCGGCGGCGCTGGTCGTGGCGGTGCTCAACGTGTTCGGCCTGTTGATCTATGTGATGCTACGCCCATCCGAGACGCTGACCGAAGCCTACGAGCGCTCGCTCGAAGAAGAGGCGCTGCTCCAGAACATCGAGGAAAAGCCCCACTGCCCCGGCTGCGGCCGACCGTCCCGCGACAACTGGCAGGTCTGTCCGTACTGCCACACCAAGCTCAAGAAGCCGTGCATCCAGTGCGGGACCATGCTGGAGCTTGCCTGGAACATCTGCCCAGTGTGCGCCACGCAGCAGGTCGCCTACGAGGCCGCGCCCGAACCCGAACCGGCTTCACCCGTAGCGCCGGACTACGACAGCGCCCCGCCCGCCGACGCGGCGGTGGAATACATCGAACAAGATCAGTATTGAGCCGTGCCATGGGTTTGTCTGGCGCGAAGCTAAAGCCGCTTTCCCCAATCGTCCGCCTGCTCGTCTGCCTCGTGACGCTCATCACACCGCTGGCGCTGCGCGACGCCCTCGCGCAGTCAGGCGATCCGCCGGTGATGCCGGTGGTGCTGGCCGACCTGAGCGAGCGTGTCGGTCAGCCTGTCACCATCGCGGATTTTGACGACTGGCGGTGGAGCCAGCGCAACTACGAAGACGAGAGCCTCGGATGCCCGCAGCCCGGCGAAACGTACGAGCCAGACCCGACGATGGGCTATCGCATCCTCATCTGGTATCGCGGCTCGACGTACGATTACCGCGTCTCTCGCAACGGCGAACTGATCACGCTGTGCCTGCTCGGCACAGTGCAGGAAAGCGGCGCGCCGACTGCCACGCCCGCCGCCTCGCCCACCCCAACGCCCCTGCCGACGATCGTCCCGCCGACCGCCACGCCGCTCCCTGGGCGCGAGGTGTGCCCCGGTGCCATGCTGACGCGGCTCTCGGTCGGGCAGAGCGCGCGCGTCGCCTCGCCGGGCGCCAGCCCGATCCGCGCCGCGCCGGACACCACCACGACGATCCTCGCGCAGATCGAGCCGGGCCAGCCGGTCGCGATTGTGGACGGGCCGGAGTGCAGCGGGGGGATGGTCTGGTGGCAGGTCGATCACCAGATGATCGTCGGCTGGATCCCGGAAGGGCAAAACGGGGTCTACTGGCTGGAGCCGATGACCGACGCGCCCACCCGCCCCGCCCCGACGCCCGGCCCCTCGCCGACCCCACGCCCGCACGCCTCCGTTGATTTGCCGCCCGGCCGCCAGCCGATCACCCTGTCGAGCGCACCGCGCCTTGCGCCCTTCGTCGAGCGCGCCTTCCAGCAGGCGTCGAGCGCGCTGGCGTGGTCGACGGACGGCTTCACGCTGGCGGTGGCGGGAGAGGGCACGATCTGGCTGTTCGCGGCGGAGAATTTCAGCGCCCCGCCCCGCATGCTTCGCGCCGGAACCAGCCCGGTGCATGACGTCGCGTTCAGCCCGATTGCCGCCGGGCAGATGGTAACCGCGCACGACGACGGCGCGATCCGCCTGTGGGATGTGACGATTGGGGGGCAGATCGCTGTCCTGGCGCAGCTTGGCGCGCCTGTCCGCGCGCTGACCTACAATGAGGACGGGTCGCTGCTGGCGGCGGCAGCCGGTAACACGATCATGCTGTGGGACCCGGTCACATCCGCGCCAGTAGGACGCTTCGAGGGGCACACCGACGACATCCGCGCGCTGGCCTTCAGCCCGGATCGCACGCTGCTGGCGTCCGCCGGAGACGACCACACGATCCGCCTGTGGGACCTCGTCAGCGCGACGCCGCTCGCCGTGCTGGAAGGGCACCGCGCGCCGGTGGTGGACCTCGCATTCAGCCCCGACGCCGCGTGGATCGCGTCGGCCAGCGAGGACGGAACGGTCCGCCTGTGGAACAGCGCATCCGGCGGCAGCGTGACGCTGACGCAGCACGACGCGCCGGTCCGCGCGCTGGCGTTCGCTCCGGCCGGGTATTTGCTGGTCGTGGGGCTAGGCGCGGAGAATGAGCCGCCCGCGCTGGAACTATGGAACGTCAGCGATCAGTCGCGGGTGGGTGAGGTCGCAGTAGCGGGAGCCGAGCGCGGCACCCCGGCCGATTTGCTGTTTGCCGAGGATGGGACCGCGCTCGCGTGGCTGACGAGCGCGCCGGGGAACAGCGCGCTCCGCATCTGGGGCGTCACGGCGGGGCAAGCGGCGAACAATTAGCCGCTCACATCACCAACGACAGCAGAATGCTCAGCGTCAGCATACTGAGCGCCGTGCTGAGCAGGATCACCGACGTCACAAACTCCGCATCCTCGCGCCCGCCGAACTCCGTCGCCAGCACGCCGCCGATCACCGCAGTCGGCATGGCGGACTGCACGATCGACACCTGCCGCGTCACCCCGTTCATGTTCAGCAGCATCACCAGCGCCACCGCGATCACCGGCGCGACCGCCAGCCGCAGCCCGACCGCAACCAGCGCCGGGCGAAGCTCGTCCAGCCGCAATGACGCGCGCGACAACTGCAGGCCGAGCACCGTCAGCATCGCGGGAATCGCCGCATCCCCCAGCAGCCCGGTCGCCCGCGCCAGCGGCACGGGGAGCGTCACGTCCGCCGCGTTCAGCGCAAAGCCAAGCACCACGGCGTACGGCAGCGGCACGCTCAACACGTTTCGCAGCGCGCGCCGCGCCGAGACGGTTCCGCTCGACGCGAGGAAGACGCCCAGCGTGTTCGACACGGCGACCGTGATCACGAAGTAGATCATGGCGCGCGCCTCGCCCGGCTCGCCGAACGCGAACCGGTTGAGCGGGATGCCGTAGTTCCCGGCGTTGATCAGCGTCACGCTCAGCACGAATACGCCGATCAGCCGCCGGTCCAGCCGGATAGCGCGCGCCACCAGCCAGCCCACCAGCGCCGTCAGCACGGACACGCCGAGCGCGAGCGCCACAAGCTGCCCCGTCTCCGAGCCGGTGAGGTCGCTGTTGGCGATGCCGTCCAGCACCATGAACGGCGTGAACAGGTACACCACAAGCTGCGACAGCGGGCGCGGATCGACGTGCAGGCGCCGGTCGAGGATCACGGCCACGCCGACCACCAGAAAGATCGGCGCGATGATGTTGTATGCGATCTCGAGGAACGTGGTCATGGCGCTAGGCGGTCGCCATGTCGCCTACGCGCAGCACCTTTAAGAAATTCGTCTGGCCGCCGATTCCGAACGGCACGCCGCCAATAATCACCATCGTATCATCCTGTTCCACCAGTTTGAGCGCCAGCGCCTGATCGACCGCCACGCGGATCATCTCGTCAATCGTCCGGAATTCATCAACCAGAATCGGCATCACCCCCCACACCAGCGCCAGCCGGTGATACGTGGTGCGGTTCGGCGTCGCCGCCAGAATCGGCACGGCCGGGCGCTCCCGCGCGACGCGCCGCGCCGTATAGCCGGAATACGTGCTGGCAACGATCAGCTTTGCGTTCAACATCTCGGCGATCTGGCTGGTGACGTGGCTGATCGCCGCCGGGATGCTGCGCCGCTGCTCGCCTGCCAGCGCTTCCAAAGACAGCTTGCCAAAGTCAGGATCGGGGTGCTGGTGCATGTATTCTTCGGCGATGTGCGCGATCTTCGCCATCACCTCGACCGATTGCAGCGGATATTTGCCGATCGCCGTCTCGCCCGACAGCATGATCGCGTCCGTCCCGTCGAAGATCGCGTTTGCCACGTCGCTCGCCTCGGCGCGGGTAGGACGCGGATTCTCGATCATGCTGTTGAGCATCTGCGTCGCCGTGATGACCGGCTTGCCGACCTCGTTGCAGCGCTGGATGATCTGCTTCTGATAGACCGGCACCTGCTCGGCGGGCGTCTCCACGCCCAGGTCGCCGCGCGCGACCATGATCCCGTCGGCCTGTTCCAGAATCTTGTCGAAGTTGGCGATCGCCTCGGCCTTCTCGATCTTGGCGATCACCGCAACATCGCCCGCCAGGTGGCGCACCAGCCAGCGAAGCTCGCGGATATCGTCGGCGGAGCGCACAAACGACATGGCGAGATAATCTACCTGCTGCTCCAGCGCAAACTTGACATGCTCGCGGTCTTCGTCGGTGATGGACGACAGCGTCAGCGAGGTGTCCGGCACGCTGACGCCCTTGCGCGAGCGCAACTCGCCACCGATGATCACTTCGGCGGTCACGTTTGCGCCGGTCTTCGACTCGATCACCATCTCGATCTGGCCGTCGTCAATCAGCAGGCGGTCGCCCAGCTTGAAATCGCGCAGCACGTCGGGGTGCGGAAATGGCACGAGGAACGGCTGCTCCGGATCGAGCGGGTCGGTCGCCGTGAGGGTAACGCGATCCTGCTCGGTCAGCTCGAGCGGCTCGACGCTGAGATCGCCCAGGCGCAGCTTCGGCCCCTGCAAGTCCGCCATGATGGCGACGACCCGCTGCTCCTCTGACGCCAACTGCCGGATGTTTGCGATATTGCGCGCATGAGTCTCCAGATCGCCGTGGCTGAAGTTGATGCGCGCCACGTCCATCCCGGCCCGGATCATCGCGCGCAGCATGCCAGGGTGCTGGCTGGCCGGGCCAATCGTCGCGACAATCTTCGTCCGTTTGTGGTGATCAGCGGTTCCCATGCGAAGGTTCCTTTCTCTCGGCATAGAAAGACAAGCCTGGGACGGGTCGCTGCCCACATCCCAGGCTTGATCGTCAGCGTAAGGCGCTCCCCCAAGGCGCGCTTTAGAGCGCGCGCTTGATGTTCGGGAACGCGTTGCGACCGGCGTAAACCGCCACGTCGCCCAGTTCTTCCTCGATGCGGATCAACTGGTTGTACTTGGCGATGCGGTCCGAGCGGGCGGGCGCGCCGGTCTTGATCTGCCCGGCGTTCATCGCCACGACCAGGTCCGCGATGGTCGCGTCTTCGGTTTCGCCGCTGCGGTGGCTGACGACGACCGTCCAGTTGTTGATCTGGCTGAGGCGGCTGGCAGCCATCGCCTCGGTGAGCGTCCCGATCTGATTCACCTTGCACAGCAGCGCGTTGCACGCCTGAAGCTCAATCGCCTTCTGGACGCGCTCCGGGTTGGTCACCAGCAGGTCGTCGCCGACAAGCTGGACGCGGTCGCCGATGCGCTGGCGGAGCATGCGCCAGTGATCCCAGTCGTTCTGATCGAGCCCGTCTTCAATCGAGATGATCGGATAGCGCTCGCACCAGTCCGCCCAGAACTCGACCATTTCCTCGCCGGTCAACGAGCGGCCTTCCTTCGCCAGCACGTACTTGCCGTCCTGGTAAATCTCGCTCACCGCCGGGTCGAGCGCCAGATAGACCTGCTCGCCAGGGGTATAGCCCGCCTTCTCGATCGCTTCGAGGATCACTTCAACCGCGCCTTCGTTGCTCGGCAGGCTCGGTGCGAAACCGCCCTCGTCGCCGACCGTCGTGCGGTGGCCCTTGTCCGACAGCACCTTCTTCAGGCTTTGGTAGATTTCAGCAGACCAGCGCACCGCCTCGGCGAACGTCTCCGCGCCGACCGGCATGATCATGAATTCCTGGAAGTCCGTGCTATCGGCGGCGTGCTTGCCACCGTTCAGGATGTTCATCATCGGAACGGGCAGCGTGTGCGCGTACGTCCCGCCGAGATAGCGATAGAGCGGCAGCCCGACGCTCTGCGCGGCGGCGTGCGCCACGGCCAGCGACGCGCCGAGGATGGCGTTCGCGCCCAGGTTCCCCTTGTTCGGGGATCCGTCCAGCTCGATCAGGATCTTGTCGATCGCCATCTGCTCGGTAGCATCCAGGCCCAACAGCGCATCGGCGATCTCGTCGTTAACGTGGCCGACCGCCTTCAGAACGCCCTTGCCGCCGTAACGGCTCTTGTCGCCGTCGCGCAGCTCGACCGCCTCGTACTCGCCGGTGCTGGCGCCGCTGGGAACGATCGCCCGCCCAAACGAGCCATCGTCCAGCCGGATTTCCACTTCAACCGTCGGGTTTCCGCGCGAGTCCAGCACTTCACGCCCGATGACATCTTCGATAATTGCCATCACAATCTCTCCTCAAATGAGATTAGAGCTCACGCAAAATACCCGCGCCATTACAGACCGAGATCTTTAATCAGCTCGGAATAGCGCAGGTGCTCAGCCAGCATCGCCTGGAAGCGCCCCAGCTTTTCGGGCTGGCCGAGGCTGGTGCGGCCAAAGATGCTCTCAAGCTTCTCGACCGTCTCCAGCGTGCTGTCCGGAACGAGCAACACGGCCACGTTCATTTCCTCGGCGCGCTTGACGATCGTCGCCGTCGGCTGGAGATTGCCGGTCAGCACCAGGCAGGTCGTCGAGGTTTCGAGCGCCGCCGCCTGGATATCGGTGCGGTCGCCGCCAGTGATCACGGCCTTGTTGAGCTGGCGGCGGAAGCGCGGCATCGCGGCTTCGACCGACATCGCACCAACGCTCATGTGCTCGATCAGGCGCTCGCGCAGGTGCGCGCCGGTCAACACTTTCGCCTGAAGCTGGTCGATCACCTCGCCCACGCTCAGCGCGCGCAGGTACGGGTCGTACGGCAGCACGCCGTAAACCTTGATGCCCTGCTTCTCCAGGAACGGCACCGCCCGATCGCGGATGTAATTCAGGTCTTCGCGCGGCACGGCATTGATCACCACGCCGATCAGGTGATCGCCGAGGCGCCGCTGCGAGGCGAGCACGTCGTCCAGAATGCACATCCCGGCCAGGCATTCCTCGCCGTGGAAGCTCACCACGCTCACCGCCGGGACGTTCAGCCGCTCCACCACGCTCAGCGTGTTCACGCCGACGGTGTAGCCCTCGCGCATGCTGGCGCCGCCTTCGATGATCAGCACATCATGATCTTCGCCTGCGCGCTGGTACGCTTCCTCGATCTCGCCGAGGAAATCGCGCTCGACAGTCCCCGCCATCACGTCGGACAGCAGCTCGGTCGTGATCACCACAGGGGAAAGCTCCCACGGCGGCGTTTCGAGGCCCAGGGTGCGGCGGACAAAGTCCGCATCTTCGTCAATGATCCGCCCGCCGACTTCATGCGGCTGCGTGCTGACCGGCTTCAGATAGTTCACGCTCAGCCCGGCCGCCTGCATCCGCAGCCCCAGCCCCAGGCTGAGCGCGGTCTTACCGGAATAGGTGCTGACTGAGGTCACATACAGACTTTTCATGCTGTTGCCCTTTTTCGTTGCAAGTGCTGCGAATGAAGTTGCTCATTGCCCAATAGCTTACGCCAGGACGCAAATTCTGTCATGCAGTGTTCGCCGGGAAAACCTCACCCCTTACCCCCGGCCCCTTTTCCCCTCTCCGTTTACGGAGAGGGGCAGGGGTGAGGTTCCACGCGACGCCGAAACACGCTACCTTCGCTAACCACTCAGCCCTTCAACACCAACCGCATGTCAAGGGTAATGGCGCCGCGCCCTGCCTCGTAGACCATGAGCGGATTGATATCCATCTCGACGATCTCCGGGAAGTCCGTCACCAACTGATTGACGCGCAGAAGCACTTCGGCCAGGGCGTCCTTGTCCACCGGCGGGCGACCGCGCACGCCACGCAGCAGCGCCGCCGCGCGGATCTCCTCAAGCATCTCGTAGGCGTCCTGCTTGCCGAACGGCGCCACGCGGAAGGTCACGTCCTTCAGCACCTCAACCAGCACGCCGCCCAGACCAAACGTCACCAGCGGGCCAAACTGCGGGTCGCGGTTCATGCCGACCAGCACCTCGACGCCGTCCATGCTGACCATTTCCTGCACCAGGCAGCCCCAGATACGCGCATCCGGCACGTACCGCTGGGCGCGGTACACGATCAGGTCGAACGCGTCGCGCACGTCCTGCGCGTTCCGCAGCCCGACGCGCACGCCGCCGACGTCGGTCTTGTGCAGGATGTCGGGGCTGGCGATCTTCAGCACCACCGGATAGCCGATCTCGTTCGCGGCCTCGACCGCTTCGTCGGCGGTGGCGGCCAGCTTGTTCGCCGGAAGCCGCAGCCCATACGCCTCGGCCACCCTGCGGGACTCGGCCTCGCCCACGCTGACACGCCCCTCGGCGCGCACCTGCTTGAAGACTTCCGCCACCGCGGCCTTATCCACGTCATACGTCACGTATTCGGGATCGGGCCGGTCGCGCAGCCGGCGATAATCGCGCATCGCGGCGAATGCAGCGCCCGCTTGCTCCGGGAATTTATAGTTCGGAACGTCATAGCTTGCCAATATGTCCACGCCCGGCTTAATGCGAGCCTCGCCCATAAACACGCCGAGGATCGGCTTGTCGAACGACTGCGCCAGCTTGCCGATTGCGTTCGCCGTTTCCTGGATCTCGGTCGTGGCCTGGGGCGTCACAATGCAGATCAGACCGTCCACGTTCGGGTCTTTGGCGACGATCTCGATTGCCTTGGCATAGCGATCGCTGCGCGCGTCACCGAGCACGTCCACCGGGTTAGCCGCGCTGGCTGCGTCCGGCAGGAATTCCTCAAGCTGATGGATCGTCTCGACTTCCAGCCGCGCAAGCTGCAGCCCGCGCCGCTCCAACGTGTCCGTCGCCAGAATACCCGGTCCGCCCGCGTTGGTGATAATCGCGATCCGGTCCCCTTCGAGCAGCGGCTGCTGGGCGAACGCCCGCGCGTTGTCGAACAGCTCTTGCAGAGAGTTCATGCGCAGCACGCCCGCCTGGAAAAAGGCGGCGTCGTACGCCTGCTCGGACCCGGCCAGTGACCCCGTGTGGCTCGACACAGCGCGCGAACCGGCTTCAGTCACACCGCTCTTGAGCACCAGGATCGGCTTCTTGCGGCTGACTTTCCGCGCGATGCGGATGAACTCCTGCCCGTTCGGCACGCCCTCAATGTAGGACAGGATCACGCGGCTGTTCGGGTCGTCAGCCCACGCTTCCATCAGGTCGTTTTCGCTGACGTCGGCTTTGTTCCCCAGGCTCACGAACTTGCTGAAGCCGAGGTCCTGCTGCGCCAGCGACCAGTCGAGGATCGCGGTTTGCAGCGCGCCCGACTGCGACATGAAAGCGATCTTCCCTTGCGGCGGTGTGCCCGCGGCGAACGTCGCGTTGATGGGCGTGTACGTGTCGATGATGCCGAGCACGTTCGGACCGATGATGCGGATGTTGTATTGCTTGGCGATCTCGACGACTTCGCGCTCGCGCTCGACCCCTTCCTTGCCGGACTCGCGGAACCCGGCGGTGATGATCACGACCGCCGGAACACCCCGCTCGCCGCATTCACGCAGCGCGCCGGGCACGACCTTGTACGGAACCACCATCACCCCCAGGTCAGGAACCGTCGGCGTGTCCAGCACCGAGGCATACGCCTTGTGCCCGTAGATCTCGGTGGCTTTCGGGTTGATCGGGTAGATCTCACCCTTAAAACCGGACTCGATGATGTTGGCGAGCACCGTGTAACCGAGTTTGCCGGGCTCGGTGCTGGCTCCGATGATGGCGACAGACTTTGGTTGGAAGAATGACTCAAGCATATAAGCTCCCGGAGGCACAACTAAGCTAATCTCCGACGATTAGCGTAACGCAAGCCAAGTGCAGTGGAGTTGCAAGCAGAGCCGCCCGAGATAGAGCCGCGCGGCCGCTAGCCCGATCGGCGCGAAAAAGGGTGCAGCGAAAGAGGCAGACGCCAGCCGGTCCGGGCCAGACGTCATTATAGCCATGCCCCTTCGTCGCACTACCGAAAGAAGTCACACCGCTGACAGCAGAATTGCATTCCCCCCTGACATACCGCTCGGCGTGCGGTACAATATTCTCGAATATAACACATCTAGATGAGAGAAATTGCGCGCCGATGACGACCCGTATCTATCTCGACCACAGCGCGACCACCCCGCTCGACCCGCGCGTGCTGGACGCCATGCTGCCCTATTTCAGCGGCACATTCGGCAACACGCAAGCCGTGCACGCCTGGGGCCGCGAGGCCGAGCGCGATCTTGAAGCCGCCCGCGAAACCGTCGCGCGGCTGCTGAACTGCGCCCCGCACGAGGTCGTCTTCACGAGCGGCGGCACCGAGAGCGACAACCTCGCCCTGCGCGGGCCCGCTCAGGCGGCGCGTGTCGCGGGGCGGCCGTTCACGATCATCACCACGCCTGTCGAGCACGAGGCCGTGACCGTCACGGCGCGCCAACTGCGCGATACGCTCGGCGCGGCGCTGCGGATCGTCCCGGTCGATCGCTTCGGCCGGGTCGAGCCGGAGTCGCTGCGCGCCGCGCTGCAGGGGCTCTCGCCGGATGGGATCACCCTTGTAAGTTTGATCTATACCAACAACGAAGTCGGAACGCACAACCCAATTGCCGAGCTTGCCGCGATCGCGCACGAGCATAGCGCGCTGGTCCACACCGACGCCGTCCAGGCGGGCGGACTGGTGCCGCTCGACGTGCAGGCACTGGGCGTCGATATGCTGTCGCTGTCGTCGCACAAGTTCTACGGGCCGAAGGGCGCGGGCGTGCTGTTCCTGCGTGACGGGACACCGTTCCTCAGCTCACAGACCGGCGCCAAGCACGAAGACCACCGCCGCGCCGGGACGCACAACCTGCCCGGCATCGTCGGCACCGCGCGGGCGCTGGCGCTGGCGCGCGCGGAACTGGCGGAGAACGTCGCCCGCATGAGCGCGCTGCGCGACCGGCTGATCGAGGGCGTGCTGGAGCGCGTGCCGGATGCACAGCTCACCGGCCACCCGACCGATCGCCTCGCCGGGCACGCCAGCTTTGTGTTCCGGAACGTCGAAAGCAACACGCTGCTGATGCACCTCGACCAGCATGGGATCGCCGCTTCGTCCGGCAGCGCGTGCAAGGTCGGGGATCCGAAGCCTTCCCCCATCCTTGAAGCGCTTGGCTATGGGCCGGAATGGACGCGCGGCGGGCTGCGCCTGACGCTCGGCCACAGCACGACCGACGCCGAGATCGAGACTGTGCTGGACGTGCTGCCCCGCGCCGTAGAGCGTGTGCGGGCGCTGAGCGCGCTGCACGTCTCCTAGAAACACGTTCGCTTCTATGATGCACAGTAACGAGAAATCGCGGGTCGTCGTCGCGATGAGCGGTGGCGTCGATAGCTCCGTCGCGGCGGCACTGCTGGTCGAGCAGGGTCACGAGGTGATCGGCATGATGCTGCGCCTGTGGTCCGAAGACTGTGGCGAAGGCGGCTCGAACCGCTGTTGCACGCCCGGTCAGATGGCCGACGCGCGCCGCATTGCGGATAAGCTCGGCATTCCGTTCTACGTGATCGACACGCAGGACGTCTTCCGGCAGAAGATCGTGCAGTTCTTCATCGACCGCTACGCCGCGGGCGACACGCCGAACCCCTGCCTGGAGTGCAACCGCCACATCCGCTTCGAGTGGTTGCTCAATCACGCGCTCGCGCTCGACGCCGACTATCTGGCGACCGGGCACTACGCGCGCATCCGCCGGGACGTCGACGGGACCGCTCACCTGCTGCGGGGGCTGGATCCGGGGAAGGATCAGAGCTACGTGCTGAGCGTGTTGACGCAGGAGAAGCTGCGTCATGCCCTGTTTCCGGTTGGTGACTATGAGAAGCCGCGCGTCCGTGCGATCGCGCAGAAACTTGGCCTGCCGGTCGCGCAGAAGCACGACAGCCAGGATCTCTGCTTCCTGGCGGATGGGAATTACCGGCGGTTCCTGAAGGAGCACGCGCCCCAGGCCATGCAGCCCGGCCCGATCGTGACTCGCGACGGGCGCGAGCTTGGCACACATCACGGCCTGCCGAGCTACACCATCGGACAGCGCAAGGGCCTGGGAATCGCCGCGCCGGAGCCGCTGTACGTGCTGGCGACCGATCCGGCGCGAAATGCGTTGGTGGTGGGCACACGAGACGAGTTGGGAAGCAGCACGCTGTCGGCCAATCGAGTCAACTGGATTGCCGGGGCCGCGCCGGATGGACCATTCCGCGCGGGGGTGAAGATCCGCTATTCCGCGAAACCGGCTCCGGCGTGGGTCACACCGGAAGGCGAGGACCGCTTCAACGTCACATTTGACGAGCCACTGCGCGACATCACGCCCGGCCAGGGCGCGGTCATCTACGACGGCGACGAATGCCTGGGCGGCGGGATCATCGCGCGCAGCGGGTACACTGGGGTTTAGAACGGACCACCGTTCCGGCGGGAAAACCCGCTAGGACGATTCGTCTTCCTGTTCCTGCAAGGTCTCTTCGACATCTTCTTTCTTGCCTTCGGCCTGGCCGGGCGTGCGAAGATGTTCCACCGGCTCCTCGTTGGGGTCGGCGTCGCCTTCCGCCTGACTCGGCATATACCGCGGTTCGTCCGGTCTTCTCTGGTAATCTTGATCTGCTTGCGCCATGGGATGCTCTCCATTGATGTACCGTCCGCTTCCCATCTCGTGAGACATGTGCACAGCACTACCATACAGCACCCGACGCCCCGGTACATGGGCAATCTGGCGAATGGGCGCATAGGTGAGTTGGGGGATTTCGGGCGGCAAAAAGCAGCGATTAGCTTTTAGCAGTTAGCGATTAGCAGTTAAGGGAGCTTTCCGGCACTAAGGAGCGTATTGTGTCGGGGGCAGAACCTCACCCCCTCCCCTCTCTCCGTAAACGGAGAGGGGAAAAGGAGCCGGGGAGTAAGGGGTAAGGTTTCTCCGGCGCGCTCCATGTCGGCTAGCTCTTTTCTTTAGCTAACCGCTAATCGCTAACTGCTAACCGCTCAAAAGCCGTTGAGCAGAATGTCCTGCACTTCCTTGCGAAAGAGCAGCATGACCAGCGTGCCGATCACGATGTACGGACCGTACGGCAGCGGCGTGAACCAGCGATAGCGGCGGCCCACTACCTGCAAGCCGATCAGGTACAGCACCGCGCCCGCCGCCCCGGCAAAGACTGTAATCAGCGACGCGAAGATGAACGCCCGCCAGCCAAGCATGAACCCGCTCAACATGCCGAGCATCACGTCGCCAAAGCCGAACGCGATCGCGCCGGGCCGGGTTACGGCGGCGAACGCGACCCCGCCGAGGAACATCGCAAAATACACCGCGAAGCCGACCACCCCGCTCACCAGGTAGTATCCGAACGAGCGCTCCGGATCCGGCGGCGCAACGGCAGCCGCAATCAGCGCGAAGGCCGACGAGGGCACGATCACGGCGAACAGGATCAACCGGTGCTCGATGTCGATCACGGTGACCAGCAGCAGGATCGCGACGTAGACCATCCACACCGGAAGCTGAGGCTCGTCGCGGAAGGCCAGTGCCATCGCGGGGAAGGCTAGCCCAAGCGCGATCTCGACCAGCGGATAGCGCCAGCTCAGGCGGCGGGGACGCGGCTTGAGCGGCGGCGGATCGGCAAGCTCCCCACTTTCCGCGCCATCGGGGGACGCTGCCTCGACCGGGCCGCTTGCGTAGGCGGGGCGTGGCTCGGCGCCGGGCGGTGGCTCTCGCTGGCCGGTCAGGAAGGCGATGATCCCCAGCCAGGCCGAGGGCGCGCGCGGCGTGCCATCAGGATAATGTGGCCGCGAGGGCGTGCGCCGCATCGGCAGGTCATCAGCCAGCACGTTCAGCACGCCGCCGACGAGGATTCCGAGCAGCGCGGCGCCGAAGATGATGAGGATTTCCATGAACATCGCGTCCTTTGTGCGACAGGAATGCAGCAAAGCGCCTGAGCCAGTAAGTCATTCGCCTGACAAGGAGCGCGTTAGCCCGTTCTGGCCCGCCTAACCGCTTAGTTCCCCGGACGAGACAGCGCCTCGGGCCGGTCGAGAATGAACGGCGAGGTCGGCGTGGGCGAACCGGGCGGCGGGGGCAGCAGGCGCACCGCGCTCACCAGCACGATCGCCGCCAGCACAACCACCACCAGAATCAGCAAGATTACCGGCGTAACTGCTCGCTGCGTGTTCATCCGCGTTCCTTTTCGGGGCATTATACCAGAACTCCCCGTGCGCGCTTGGCGGGTCGCTTCACCCCAATTCTAAGGGGTTCTGGCATAGGTCATTGTTTTAGCCTGTCATGGGTTCTATAATACGATTGAACAAAAGTGCGGTCGTTGAAGGGCAAGCGACCACGAAGTTAGAAAGGGACGGACATGTTCGCCCCAAGTGCATCCATCATCAACGATCTGTTCGGAGACAACGTTCTCAATGTTATCTATGCGGCCGCGCTGTTCATCGGCGTAGTGTACGCGTTGTTCCTGCTGTTCTTCCAGGGTATCGGTGACGCACTCGGCGATCTGGACGTCGATTTTGACGTCGACACCGACCTCGACCTCGATCTGGACGCCGATGCCGCCGGAGAAGCGGCTGGTGTGAGCATGCTGGCCATCGCCAGTTTCATCTCAGCATTCGGCGCGTTCGGGCTTATCGCGGTCACCCTGCTGGACGCCAGCCAGGTGGCGAGCTTGGTGGCGGCGCTGCTTGGCGGGCTGGTGATGGGCCTTGCCGCCCAGGCGTTCTTCGTCTACATTCTGTCGCCAACGGTCAGCAGCGAGGTTCACCGCACGCGGCTGGTCGGCATGGCGGCGGAGATCACGACGCCTATTCCACCCGGTGGCATGGGACAGGTCGCGCTGGTCGTTGAAGGCAGCCGCATAACCTATTCCGCTCGCGCCACGTCAGAAGGCGAATCGTTCTCTCGCGGCACGCCCGTCCGCATCGAGCGGATTGTGGGGGGCGTCGCCTACGTCTCGGATATTCTATAGCCCGGCCACTCTCTAGCACCTGTTGAATCGGTTTTCGCGCACCGTTTGCCACCGGAGATAGGAAAGGACATCACGCATGGATCTGGCTATCGGGGCATTTGTTATCCTACTGTTCCTCTTCATTGTCTTCACGCTGGTGGCCGTCTGGGCAACCCGCGTCCGCAAGGTTGGCCCGAACGAGGTCCTGGTGATCTCGGGCCGCCGCCGGCGCAACCCGGTCACCGGCGAAATCGAGCCGTATCGCATCGTCAAGGGCGGCCGCGCGTTCATCTGGCCCATTCTGGAGCGGGTGGACACCCTGTCGCTCGAGATCATGACGATCGAGGTCGCGACCGACGATGTATACACCCAGCAAGGCGTGCCCGTCACGCTGGAAGGCGTCGCGCAGATCAAGATCGCCAGCGATGACGTGTCGATCCGCACCGCCGCCGAGCGCTTCCTCTCGAAGTCTACCGACGAAATCCGCGAAGTGGCGCACGAGACGCTGGCCGGTCACCTGCGCGCCATCATCGGCACGCTAACCGTCGAGGAAATCTATCGCGAGCGCGATAAGTTCGCTCAAAGCGCGCAGGACGTCTCCGCCAGCGACCTGGCGAACATGGGGCTGGCGATTGATAGCTTCGTGATCAAGGACGTCCGCGATAAGGAAGGTTACCTCGAAGCGCTGGGCCGCCCGCGCATCGCCGAAGTGAAGCGCGACGCCGCCATCGCGGAGAACCTCGCCCGCACGCGCGAAGCCGAAGCGCGGCGTGACTACGAGCTTCAGCAGGCCGCGTACGACGCCGAAGTCAACCGCCGCCGTGCCGAAGCCGACCTCGCCGGAACGCTACAGGCGAATATCACCAACCAGGCGGTGCGCGCCGAGGAAATCCAGATCGAAGTCGTCGAGCGCCAGAAGCAGATCCAGGTGCAGGAACAGGAAGCCCTGCGCCGCGAGCGCGAGCTGGACGCGACCGTTCGCAAGCCCGCCGAGGCGGAGCAGTATCGCCTTCGCACCATCGCCGAGGCCGAGCGCTTCGCGATTGAGGCGCGCGCCGCCGGTGAAGCGGAAGCCATCCGCATCCGTGGTGAGGCTGAAGCGGCCGCCATCCGCGCGAAGGGTCTGGCCGAAGCCGAGGCGATGAAGCAGAAGGCCGCCGCGTGGCAGAACTACAACCAGGCCGCGCTCATCCAGCAGCTTATCGAGGCGCTGCCTGCGGTCGCTGAGGCCGTCGCCCGCCCGCTGGCGCAGACCGACCGCATCGTCGTCATCAGCAATGGGGATGGCGCGGGCGCCGGGGCGTCGAAGATCAGCGGCGACATCGCCTCGATCATCGCGCAGGTTCCTGCAACGGTCGAAGCGCTCACTGGCATGAACCTGACCGAAGCCATCAGCCAGCTCCCCGGCGTGCTCAACGGTACGCGCGAGCCGGCGAACGGCCACCCGCAGTCCGCGTCGAGCGAGGTGCCGCAGCCGGGTGACTAAGCACGTCCGCCGCCCAGGCCGCCTCGCGGCGTTGGGCCGGTCTATCCGCCAAGCAGGGGCACAGCGCGTCTGGCCCCTGCTGCGATCCCATCCGCAGACCTCGATCCTGGTCGCCGTGTGTCTGGCGACCTTCTGCGCGGGGAGCGCGATCGGGCTGCAAGTTGCGCTCAACATGCGCGAGCCCCGGCCGCTGAACGGCCAGTCGGTGGCAGACATCCCCATCCCGCCGACCGAATTGGCCCTGCCAACCGTTCCCACCGAACCGCCCGTCACGCCTACGCCGACTACCGTCCCCACCCCGCTCCCAACCGTGACCGGCGTGGTGTTCGACGCGTCTGGCACCTACGCCTTCCCCGTCGCGGGAAATCCAACGGACTATCGTTGGACGCACTATCACTGGGACGGCACAAACGCGGCAGATATCGAGGCGCGCTTTGGGCTGACGCAGGCGCAGTTCAACGAGGTCACCAGCGCCCCGCTTGTCGCGATCACATCCGGCACGGCGCGGCAATACAGCGGGAACATCGGCGGCATGGGCTACATGCTGCAAGGCGACGACGGCTACGATTACTACTACGGGCACATGTCCGAGCTGTGGGTGCCCGACGGTACGCGCGTCCAGGCGGGCGACCCGCTCGGCCGGATCGGGAACACGGGCCTGACGGCGCAGTACCTGGAGCCACATCTGCATCTGGCGATCGGCCCGCGCGATACGCTGTGGGAGCAGGCCGCCTCGGTCAACGCGGCGGAGCATTTGCAAACGTTGTTCGGGCTGCCGTGGTGGGAGCCGCCTTCGGTCGCGGTGCCGTTCGCGCAACCGGCCGGATCGCCGGTCGTGCATCCGAGCGCTGCGATCGTGACGACCTTCGAGCAGGCGCAGGCTGGCGCGCTGAGGGAACCATCTGTCGAAATCGGTGTGACGCCCGGCCTCACCGAGACGCTGGATGTGGTATCGACGCTCGACGGCGTCGTCAACGTCAGCCGCTGGACCGACGCTTACGGCACGCGCATCCAGATCACCAACGAGGCGGCGCGCAGCACAGTTGTGATCTCAGGCGTGCAGGAGTGGCTGGTCGAGGATGGCGACGTGGTCACGCGCGGGCAGGTCGTCGGCCGGTGGAATCCGGCGCAGCGCCCCACTCTGCACTACATAATGTACCAGAATGACGCTATCATTGACCCCACGCCCAGCCTCGGCCTGCCGACCGCCGGATAGCTGGGCGAGACTTCACCGCACCCGGAGAAACGCCAACTATGTCATCCGCCCGTCTCAGCGCCGTCGTGGCGCTCGTGATCGCATCTCTGCTGGCGCCGCTGCTCGTCGCCTCGCCCGCAGGCGCCCAATCCGACGACACGATTACGATTGGAACGACCGATCTCCCGCGCTCGCTTGACCCTGCCGATGCATACGACTTCGCGGCGTGGGAAGTGCTCAGCCACCTCTATACCGGCCTGACGCGCCAGACTCCCGGCACGCTCGACACCGAGCTGGCGCTGGCGAGCGCGGTGGACGTCAGCGAGGACGGGCTGACGTATACCTTCACGTTACGCGAGGATACGGCGTTCGCCGACGGCACGCCAATCACCGCGCAAGACTTCGTCGCATCCATCGAGCGGGTGATCGCGCTCAATCGCCCGGCCGCTGAAGCGGTGACGCCATATGTCGCGCGCGTCGAGGCGGACGATGAGGGGCGGCTGGTGTTCACACTGCGGCGTCCGGTGCCGTACTTCCTGGCGCTGGTCGCGCTGCCGCCGTATTTTGCGCAGCATCCAACACTCGCCGCCAAGGCGCAGGCCGATCCCTTCCTTGCGAACGGGATGATCGGCAGCGGGCCGTACCAGCTTGAGCGATACACGCCGGGTCAGGCGATCATTTTGACGGCAGACGAGAGCTACACGCTCGGCCCTGCACCGCAGAACGCGCGCATCGTGCTGCGGCAGTTCGCCTACACGCGCGACCTGCGCGCTGCGCTGCTAGCACGTGAACTCGATGCAGCGTGGCGGGCGCTGTCCCCCGACGATCTGGCGCAGCTTGGCCGGGTCGACGGACTGGTGCGGTACACCGTCCCCAGCACGCGCGTTTACTACCTGTACATGAATCAGGAGCTTGAGCCGACCGACGATCCGCTGGTGCGTGAGGCAATCGTGCGCTTGCTGGAGCGCGAGGAATCGGTTCAGCAGGTCTTCGGCGCGCAGATGAGCCCGCTGACAAGCCTCGTGCCGGACCTGTTCCCCGAGGCTTACGCGCCGATCTGGCCGGACGAGCCGGACGTTCCCGCAGCGGAAGAAGCTCTGCGCGCCGCCGCCTACAGCGACCGTGGCTCGTTCCGGCTGAGCTTCGGGCTGACGACCTCGCGCTACCTCTACGGCGACCGGCTGGTGAGCGGCGTGCAACAGCTTTTGCGCGCCAGCCTGCGCGACACCGATTACGTGTTGAGCGGGCTATCCAGCGACCGCACTGGCTCCGAGTTCATGCGAGACATCCGCGAGGGCACGCCCAGCGCGGCCGTGATCGGGTGGACGCCGATCGTGCCGCATCCGCTGGCGTATCTGCGCCCGCTGGTCCACAGCGACGAGGCGATCCCCGCCAATGCCCACTACGCCACGCCGGAGCTTGACGCCTTGCTCGACGAGGCGGCGGCCACCAGCGATCCGGCCCGGCTGGAAGCGCTCTACGCCGAGATCGCGCAGATTCTGCTGGATGATTATGCGATCGCCCCGCTCTGGCAGGATACCCACACCCTCATCGCGTGGGATGACCTCAGCGGGATCGTCATCGAACCGAACGGTCTGCTGCACCTGGATCTTCTGGCGCGGGAATAGCGTAACGCCTAGAAATGCAAAACGGGAGCGGCCACTGAAACCGCTCCCGTTCAGCAAATCAGGAAACTGGTGCGCGTTACCGCGCGTCGTAGCCCGGTCCGTTCTGGAAGAAGTCGTAATTCGGCTGGATGTCTTCCGTCAGGTCCACAACCTCGCCGCCCGCCGCCGCATAGCGCGTGCCACGGAACGGGATCCGCTCCTGACCGGCCGCCATCTCGTAGGCCGACGGGACCTCATCCTCGACAAAGATCGCCTCGAACGGGCATTCCGGCACGCACGCGCCGCAGTCAATGCACGTATCGGGGTCGATAAAGTACCACGGCCATTCGTCTTCCGGCTGACCAGGCACAATGCAGTCGACCGGGCAAACCTCAACGCACGCGCCGTCGCGCAGGCAGAGGCTAGTAATGATATGGGTCATCTGATGCTCCTCTAGGTATTCAAATGAGGTTGAGCGATTTCGCGCTTTCCCCGACTATACGTGATCCTCGAACACTTTCCATGTGACGAATACATGAAGTCGCGCGTGACGTTCGGCACAGCGCGCCCTGCCCGCCACATCGCCCGAATAATAGATCACAACGCGGGATACGCCAAATTAAAATGCATGAAGAATTAAGCGG
>Ga0134094_1001288_pt1 | contig 25041 bp, 23 predicted proteins | sample 5_1taG_FD_94458 | JGI IMG/M metagenome (GOLD analysis project Ga0134094, IMG submission 94458) | Switchgrass degrading microbial communities from high solid loading bioreactors in New Hampshire, USA - 5_19_20_110_A1 metaG | ecosystem: Engineered > Bioreactor > Semi-continuous > Anaerobic >... | reverse complement strand
CCCTTAAGACCTCAATCACTATTTTTGCTTTTTCTTCCGGTGTAAAATTTCTTCTCTTTTCCATAGTTCCATTCTAACTTATTTTGGCCGTTTTGTCTGTCTTAATTTCTGGTATCATTATAATATACTAGGTACAATAAATTCATTGGCAGGTATTTTTATACATACGGTAGTTCCTTTGTTTATTTCACTGCTATAAGAAAGGCCGAAGTTATTGCCATAGTAGATCTTTAATCTAGAATCTACGTTTTTAATTCCGAAACCATTTGTTTGTTCAGGAATACTATTGTATAAGAGTGAACTTAATTTTTCTGATGTCATTCCTATTCCATCATCATTTACTGATAAAGTAATTACGCCATCCTTATCAATTTCACCAGCAATTTTAATGTTGCCGGATTTGTTTTCTTTACACATTATCCCATGCAGTATAGCATTTTCAACTAGCGGTTGAAGCGTTATTTTTGGTATTTGGTAGTTTAAAATATTTTGGGGCACGTTTATAATCAGATTTAAACGATTTTGAAATCTAAAGTTTTGGATGGTGAAATAATTTTGTACATGTTCTAGTTCCTCACCTATTGATACTATATCTCGCCCCTTATTTAAGCTTAGTCGGTAAAATTTTGTTAAAGCGCTTATAATAGTTAATATCTCAGAGGAATGACCTTGCTTTGCATACCAATTTATCATGTCTAGCGTGTTATAAAGAAAATGCGGATTAATCTGCGCTTGCAATGCTTTAAGCTCTGCACTTTTTATTTCCTGTCCCATTTTATATTTATGCTCTATTAATTCCGTCATTTGCTGAGTCATATAATTATAATCGTCTATAAGCAAACCTATTTCATCCTTAACTTTAGAAGGCTCCATTGGTAGTAATTTGCCATAACGCAGATCATTCATTTTTTCGGTTAATCTTGATACACGATTAGTTATGGAACGAGATATAAAGAAAGCTGTTAAATAAGCGATAGTTCCAATTACGGCTATCAAAATGAAAATATAATTGAAAATTTGACGATTTTCTTGAATGATTTGCTCGATTGGAATTATAGTTATCATATACCAATCGGTATTGTCTATTTGCCGTAAGCCAATCAAAGAATCTTTATTATTGATTGACTGATATATCCAATTTGTAGACAGCGAGTTCAAAGCGGCATAATCTACATTATACGATGGTAACTGCTTGTTCGAAGACGAAGCTACTATTGTATTTTCACTGTTTATTATATAAGATAGACTACCTTTAACACTATTTGCATTGGATAGAATAGACTCTATCATTGGTTTTGAAAAGTCACATCTTATGATGCCTATATTTTTGTTATAATCGCTCGTATTTAAAATTTTCATTGCTAATGATAAAGTATTACTTGCAGCATTATCAGTTGCCATTAGATAAGTTGTGTCACCTTGTAAATAATCGGATGGAAGCCATATCAAACGCGATGAGTTGGCAGCCAATTTTTTGTACCATATAGAATTTGTGATATCATCAAAACTAAAAATATTTAGCCTATTAGATGAAAAACTTAAATCTTTATTAACATATAATCTGACGCGTGCTATGTTATTGACATCTTCCCAACCTTGAAGATATGTGATTAAGGCCTTCGTATCGCTGATTAGGAAAGAGGGCTGTTGGGAATATATTAATGGGTTTTTGCTTATTATAGAGCGCAAATTATTGTCGGTAACTATTGAGGTAGTTTGTGCTAATATATTGTGTATTTTATAAGACAAATATGAATATGCTTGCTCAAAACTTTGCTGTGCTGAATAGATAGTTTTAGTTTCTAATGTTTTGGATGTTGTTTTATAAAACACAGTGCCGCTCACAAACAAAGGAATTATGATAAGCAGCAAGTATGATAATAAAAGTTTAGTCATAAGCCTAGAACTAACAAAACGCTCTCTGATTTTTTTGAAATAATGGAATAACATTTTATATTTCCTTTCTATATTCAGAAGGAGATAAATTAGTATATTTCTTAAAGATTTTTGTAAAATAATTTCCATCTCGGTAACCTACCATAGAACTCACATTACTGACTCTTAGCAGTTTGTCATTTAATAACTCTTTAGCCTTTTTAATACGATATTCTGTTATATATTGATTTAATGTTTTACCAGTATATTTTTTAAATATTGAGCATAAATAAGTAGGGGCTATCCCTATTTTTTCGCTTATTAGTGTCAAGCTTAAATCTGGATTATCATAATGTTTGGCTATATAATTAATCACAAGATCTATCGGACCATTCTTATCAATTTTTTCGTCTAGTAGATCAAAATATAATATTACGCGATTTAGTAAAAAGTTACTAAGGTCATCTAGAAAGTTTATGGTTTGTATATAGCGATATAATTCATATTCGTCTAAGAAATCGTCAAATAAAAGCAACATTTTTTCTTTAGAGACATGGAATAATTGGTAAAGGATCTTTGAATAGAAATCCTTTGCTTGCCATTCTGATACATTATTTTGCCTTATAAAATTGTCTATTTTGTGTATCAAAGAAATCGCTTGTACATTCGAGTTTTCTAATAAGCTGTAATAAAAATCATTTATTAAGTTTTCATCTAACGAAGCGCTTTTGTAGTACATATCTTCTTTATAATGGTAGATAGAATTTGCCTTACCAAAAAAAGACGTATTTAAAGCTTTAATGGCGGTATCATAGGAGATATATATTTTCGTTAATTTATTGACAGTTTTACCTATTCCTATAGAAAATATGATTTTTTCGGACGATAACTTTGCACTTATAAGTTTGCAAAAATTTTCGACCTTACCATACATTAATATACTATGTTCGGAAATCGGACCGTAAAAATGTATAATCGCATAATTGTCTTTAATGGCCCATATGATATTCATATTGGTAAATTGTTTAGCTTCTTCAATGCACGAGATAATGTTACTCGAAATGCTTTGCTCATTTGGATCGAATGCATCACTTTCATATAATCGTATCACTATAGTTGTGAAATAACCTATAGACGGCAATCGGATATTAGCTTGCTGAGCAATAGAATTTATTCTTTCCATATCAATACCTTTATTCATAAGATATAATGCGAGCTGGAAACTAGCCCAATGCATGCTGCCTACTTGCTGTTGTTTAATAGAAATATTTTCTTTACATTGGTTAATAGCTACTTCAATAGCTTCCTTTATTTCGATCTCATCTATAGGCTTTTCTATATAGCTTATGGCTTTTAATTTTATAGCTGACTTTAAGTATTCCTTATCAGAATATCCACTCATAAATATTATGGCACAATCTGGAAACATCTCTCTTAATTTAAATGCGAATTCAATACCATTCATGCGAGGCATTCTAACGTCTGTTAAAACAATATCAGGCCTATAATCCTCACATACTGCTAAGGCGTTTACTCCATCATCTGCTTCCATTATTTCATTTATACCATATTGTTGCCATGAAACGCTGCTTTTAACATTTTCCCTGGAAAAGTATTCATCATCAACTATTAACAGATTCATTTTTTACACTTCCGAGCTAATTAATATCTTAAATAATTATAAATTAAAATATTATCCAAGTAAAGATGAATCGTTTCAGAATTATTTCGTTTGTAGGCATTTTTACATAACAGCAAGTGAGTGATTATCCGCCATCATGCTCTGTTATAGCTTTATCAAAAGGGTTTTCAGCTATAGTCGATAGTCATAACTGCTTAAAAAGCCCTGATCGCAACTTAAAACCCCATTTTGGGCAAAGGTATCCTATACCCGCAGTATTTGATTTTTTAATGCGGGCATTTGTCATGCTATATCTTTCTAATCCTTTATCTGTTATGCCGCTTTAGTATTAGCTGCTAATCCTTGGCTTATCCCTTCTTTGATTTTGCCTAACGCCATTGCGTTCATCACTATTAGCGACAGGCTCACCATAAGCTTCGTCTTAGCTAATCCTCGTAAACAGTGGTCTTCAAACATGAAATCCCTGTCTAGCCGTCCATTCAATCTTTCTGCCGATGTCCGCATTTTGTATAGCTTCTTGAACTTTTTGCTATCCCGCGCTATCGGTAGAAATATCCTCTCGTCATAGCTTGTATATATTCTATATGTTTTGTTATTGTATTCATACCGCAGGCACTTCTTCTTGCTGTCATAACCTTTGTAGAGCATCTTGTGTTTGTTCCCCGCATCGTCTATGTAGTAAACATGCCCTGCATAGTCATATACTATATCGGTATCTTTGCATTGTCTTGTTTCTTCGCCATCTTTCCAACAGTTGCGAATGTCAATAATCGGTATAATTCCTTCTCTTTTGACCTGCTTTATCAGTTTTGCTGAGTCATAGCCTCTATCTAACATAATGGCGTATGCTCTTTGTTTTTGTGCATCGGGAAATGCTTCTAGTACTTCTGCCATAGCCACGCGCTCATCATAGTTCGCGGCGGTTACTTTAAATGCTATTGGCAGTTCTGTTTTTGTATCGCATACTATATGTGCTTTGAATCCGTAATGCGTCTCCTTCTTTGTATGCTGCTTGCCGTCAGTTTGGAGTTGTCAATAATGGTTCAGTATAAAAACGCAAGGATTTATATTTACCCCAAACCCTCAAGTCGCTTACGCAGCATTATGTGCCTCATAATACATCCTACGATAAACTAAAGGCGGCCATCCATCATTAGTGCTATATATGCGCCTGAGGTTGTAATAGTGTATGTATCTATATATTATGCTTTTAACATCCACTATCCTCATTTGCAGTGTATTTATTTGATAAAGCTCTTCTTTCTTAAGAGTAGCGAAGAAGCTTTCCATCCTAGCGTTGTCATAACACCTCCCAGTACCGCTCATGCTTTGTATGGCTCCATGCTTTGCTAACGTTTCTCGAAATGCCTGACTCGTAAATTGACTGCCCCTGTCTGAGTGAAGTATCATTCCATAAGCACCATCATCATGACAGGCACGTTCAAATGCTCCTATGCATAGTCCTGTTCTTATATTGTCATCCATCTTGAATCCTCTTATGCTACCGTCATAACAGTCTAATATGGCTGCTAAATAAAGTTTGCCATCTTCACAAGCTATTTCTGTAATATCTGTCAGCCATTTTTGATTTGGGCTTTGAGCTGTGAAATCTTGCTGTATTAGATTCTCTGATTTTTGTGCTTCTGTATCGGGAGTAGTAATCCCCTTAGCAGACCTCTTGTAGTGTATTATAAGACCGTTTTCCTGGCATATCCTCACTATCGTGCTATAGCTTAAAGGGCAACGCTTATTGTTTCTTAGGTACAGCCATATCCTTCTAACTCCATAGTTAGCGTTCTCTGGCTCTTCTTTTATAAGTTTATATATACATTCTAACCAATAGGTATATTTGTATTCTTTATTTTTTGACCGCTCATGTTTGTAATAGCCGGATTCGCTAACATGAAGTACCCTGCACAATGCTAATACAGGCCATCTCTGCTTGTTTGAGGTAATAAACTCCATGCGCTTATCTTTATTTATCTCCTCCGGCTTTTTACGAAAAAACTCAATGCTTTTTGAAGTATTTCAACATCCTGCTCAGCTTGATGTAGTTCTTTACGAAGTTTAGCGTTTTCTGCTTTAGCTTCTTCTAAACTCATTGGCTCTCCTTGCTCATTAAGCATAATCCCTTGAGATTTAATACTGCACTTTTATAATACCACTCCATTCGGCATGACGGCCTCCTTTCTGTGACTTGGGCAGCAGTATTGTTTAATTTAATTCATACATATCTTTTGCTTCTGGAAACTTTTTAAGCAAAATATCATTTGCTGCTTCAACCCGTTTCAGGTATTCGGCATAAGCGGTACTGAGTATTTTCATGTTAGCAATAAAAATCTCCTGATAGCCGCTTTGCTTTTGAAAATCCAACATGTATCTTTGAATCTTACCTGCTTCCGAGTTTTTATATTCATCAGAATTTTTAAACTTAATATACTGTTCAATTTCTTCTCGATTGCTCTCCAAGTATCCCTCTGTGTCCGTCAGCATTTCAAGCATCCTGCCATTTATTTCTTCTTCAATCTTTGCGGTATCCAGTTTTTCACTCACAGCGAAAAAGGCTTCCAGAAATCCAGAAAGTTCTTCAGGCAAATATAACTCTACATCGTCAAGATACTGCACGATTGCATCATAGGCTTTTCTTTGATCTTCGGTTTCGATTGTTCCATTCAGAAACCTGCCAAAATGTAGAGATAAATAAAGACCATAGTTTCCGGGAAAAGCAAAAACTAATTTTTCTTTTATTGTATATAAATCCTTATCATGTGTCTGTAGATATTCAAATTCCCGATTTACATCGTAATCTGCTATCAGGTTATCCACGCATTTTTGTATTTCACGCAGACGCTGCATCCGTAATTCTGTAATATACTTACATTTAGATAAAGCAGCCGGTTTGTTTGAACTGTGGATTATTTCTGTAATATCTGCAATGCTGATGCCGCATTTTCTAAGCACTGAGATCTCCTTGAGTACAGATATATCGGCATCGCTGTAATCCCTGTATCCGTTTTCAAGAATCTTTGGGTGTATTAAATTCTTAGATTCATAGTATTCTATCGCTTTTTTTGTTAACTTGTATTTTTCACACACTTCTTTTATCAGCATAATTTTCCCTCCTAAAACGATTCTTATTGTTCTCAAGGTTATTTTAAACCAGCCCCCAAGGGGACAGTCAAGAGTTTTTTATATTTATTTTGGGAGCTAACAAAAACCGGTTATACAAACTTTGAATAAAAGAAATGAACGACAATAAGCTGCTCAAAAATCAATCTTTGCCTTAATACTTTATCTATGAACAGTTTAAATACCAAAGTGTATTAAGTATTTATTATTTTGTATTGCCTCTTGTATCTTGTCAATAAGCAAAACGAGTTCCTCTGAGTGAAGAAACTTATTGGCTTGAATACGGTTTTCCGTTCCAGCGCAAATACTATATCGGGAGTGCGTTCAAAGTATACGATATCTTTTTTCTAGCTTACCCCGCACTCGCATTGCTGCAGACCGATAAACTGCTGTTTTATTTTTCTTCCGCAATGTATACAGATTAACATATCAGTCATGCTAAAACCGAAGGTCTGGTTGCTTTTCAGCTCATCCTTCCGCCTCAGGGGGAGAAAGCGTACCGTTGGTTTGTACTTTGGTTACGCCCCACAGCTAGCTGTTCCATTCTTCTACTGAGCGATTGATGCTGTATACCTTTCGGCTGAGAGCGTCATCCGTTCTCTCTGTAGATATGCGAGAAGAGGGGACTGAGCAACCGCAGAGTTTGCAGTTCATTTTTCATGGTGCATCTTTCTTTCATTTTGTTGTCCATAGGGTATTGCCTTTATTAAATTATCTGCCGGACTGATTACGACCTGAAATGAGAAACACTCCGCTTTCTTGTTAAAAGCGAGATGCATCTATGAAAAACGAGGGTCTTGAATTTTTCATTCAAGACCCTCACAAGGCCGCATAAACACTAACTTTTTTAGCCCTGTATCTATTTTGATCTAATCTTCTGGTGTGCCTGACAGGAGTCGAACCTGCGGCCTTCTGGTCCGGAGCCAGACGCTCTATCCACTGAGCTACAGGCACACAACTTACACAATGTTTATATTATAAGCTCGCGAGGCCTTAAGGTCAAGCAACTTTGTCCAGATTGAACTTCTTATGAACTGCTTTTACAGCGCGCTCTATATCCTCTTTAGGTATTAAGCAAGATATTTTTATCTCAGATGTGCTTATCATCTGTATGTTTATGCCTTCCTCCGCTAATGCCTCGAACATAGTAGCGGCCACGCCCGGATTATTAGCCATGCCTGCCCCTACGACCGATATCTTGGCTATATCTTCTGTGTATTCTACGCTGTTAGCGCCAATTTCATCTAAAATATTATTTATTATATCTACAGCTTGCTTCAAGTTTGATTTGCTCACTGTAAATGATATGTCTTTGGTGCCCCCGCGGCCTATGCTTTGTAATATTATATCAACGTTTATGCCATTATCAGCTAATGCTTTAAACAGCTTATAAGCCATACCTGGCTTATCAGGCACGCCTATAACTGCTATACGCGCTATATCCGTATCATGGGCTACACCCTTTATAACCATCTTCTCCACAATGGCTTCCTCCCTTACATATGTTCCATCATTATTGTTAAAACTAGATTTTACCACTAACGGGACATTGAAGTTTTTAGCGAGCTCTACTGAGCGGTTATGCAATACCTTCGCACCAAGGCTAGCCATTTCCAGCATTTCATCGTATGATATATCGGCTAACTTGCGCGCTTCAGGCACTATCCTCGGATCGGCGGTATAAACGCCATCCACATCTGTATATATCTCACACATATCAGCGTGAAGTGCTGCTGCTAAGGCCACTGCTGTAGTATCAGAACCACCCCTGCCTAATGTGGTTATATCATCATTATCATCCATGCCTTGAAATCCTGCTACTATTACTATCTTACCCTGTTCTAATTCTCTGCGTATACGGCTGCCATCTATAGCCTCGATCCTAGCATTAGTATGCAGGTTGCTGGTTTTTATACCGACTTGTTGACCGGTCAGCGATATAACAGGCAAACCCAGCGATTCTATAGCCATTGCCAGCAACGCTATAGATATCTGCTCACCTGTAGAAAGCAGCATGTCCAGCTCTCGTTTAGATGGATTAGGATTTATCTCCAATGCCATATCCATAAGATGATCCGTGGTATCTCCTTGAGCTGATAAAACTATCACTACATCGTTGCCAGCCTCTTTTGTAGCCTTTATGCGCTTAGCCACCCTCATAACGCATTCCGCATTGGCTACTGATGAGCCGCCATATTTTTGTATTATTAACGCCAAATTATCTCCCCTCTCCCTTGTTCGATTAATCCCGTACCATATCTGCATATATCTATAACGTCGACATTCCAATGCTGTTCAAACTGAGTCATAAACTTGGACATATGTTCTTGTATCCTTTCATAATCTTTATCTAGTATAGCTATAATGGTAGGGCCCGCTCCACTTAGAAATGCCCCTCTTGTACCTATAACATTTATTTCCGCCATTATTTCATCCCAATGCGGTATCAATGATTTGCGGTAAGGTTGATGAAGCCTATCATCTATTGCAGCGGGCAGATTATCTAATTTACCGGTTATAAGCGAGGCCGTAAGCAATGCCGCCCTGCTTATATTGAACACGGCATCCTCTATAGGCACTTGTTTTGGTAAAATGGAGCGCGCTTTAGTGGTTGGAAGTTGAAAATCCGGGACCATGACCAATAGTTTTATATAGTCAGGCAAATCTACCCTAACATATTTTACCTCATTTTCCACTATGCAAGCTACTGTCATACCCCCTATTAGTGCGGGTAGAACGTTATCTGGATGACCGTCCATTTTAGCTGCCAGATATATTATATCATTTCTAGAAAGCGGCCGACCTATTAATTCATTGGCCGCTATAAGACCTCCTGCTATACAAGCCGCACTACTTCCTAACCCTCTAGTAATGGGTATATTATTTATGAGATTTATATTCAGGCCTCTAGGTCTATAACCCACCTCATCAAAAAGACGCTTCATCGATATATATACGAGATTGCGCTCGTCGGTTTCTATATATTCTTTATCAGCCTCCGGTATAGTTATCGTAAGGCCGCATCCTGTCTCTTCGACCTCTATTATGTTGTACAAGTCCAAGGCAATTCCCAAACAGTCAAAGCCAGCTCCCATATTGGCGCTAGTAGCTGGCACTTTTATTCTAATCATCAAGCCAATCCTTTCAGATAATTCTAATTAAGCAATTCTTTTTCCAATACTTTTATATCGGCCGGCCAGACTTTCGGCTGCCCGCCCATGCTTATAGCGGTATCAGGATCTTTTAAGCCATTACCAGTTAGCACGCATACTATACGCTGTCCTTCTTTAAAGAAACCGTTTTTCGCTAGCTTAAGCACACCGGCTACTGAAGCGCAAGATGCTGGCTCAGCAAATACACCTTCGCCGCTAGCTAACAGCTTATAAGCCGCGAGTATCTCGTCATCGGTTACCTTATCTATATGACCGCTAGACTCATTTATAGCGTTTACAGCGCCCTTCCAGCTTGCCGGATTACCTATGCGTATGGCAGTAGCTATAGTCTCAGGATTCTCTATTATCCTATTTTCCACTATTGGCGCAGCGCCCGCCGCCTGAAAGCCAAGCATCCTAGGCAGCTTATCGGTTACACCAGCTTCACGGTACTCCTTAAATCCTTTCCAATAAGCTGTTATATTTCCTGCATTACCAACTGGTATCGCTAAATAATCGGGTACCGACTCTAATTGGTCACATACCTCGAAAGCCGCAGTTTTTTGACCTTCTATCCGGAACGGATTTATAGAATTAACTAGTGTTATCGGGTGCATAGCTGTTATCTCGCGCACTAAATTTAACGCTTGATCGAAATTTCCATCTATTGCTACTATCTCAGCTCCATAGGCCATGGCCTGCGCAAGCTTACCTAACGCTATTTTGTTGTTGGGTATAAGTACTATACAGCGCATGCCCGCACGTGCGGCGTAAGCTGCAGCGGATGCTGAAGTGTTACCTGTTGAGGCGCACATAACGGTGTCAGAACCCGCCTCTGCCGCTTTGGATATAGCCATGGTCATCCCTCTGTCTTTAAAGGAACCAGTAGGGTTTAACCCCTCGTATTTGAGGTATAATTCAACGTTATTACCTATTTTTTTCTCTATATTATATGCCCTTATAAGAGGCGTGTTGCCTTCGTTTAGAGTAACTACTGGCGTCGCGTCGCTTACGGGTAAATATTTATGATATTTATTTATAAGTCCCTGCCACATATACCCTCCTCATAATTTATCATCTATGCGTATACGGTTTTGTATCTTCTTTACCGCACTATTATCGTTTAACATCGCCATCCTGTCATTTAAGTTCGCCTCAGGCTCTTCCCTAGTTATAAAGCCAAATTCACCTGTTACCTCCGGACTAGCGCAAAATATAAGATTGACTTCACCGAATAGGTCACGTACAACGTCTACAGCAGCGCTACGATCATTATAGGCCACACGTATGAAGAAGCGGCTGCGCACTTCGCCTATATCTATTACCTCGCAATTCTCTTCGCCCCATATTTCTTTTTTACGGGTCTTAAGATGCTTTACAGCATCTATTACATCGGCTACCACAGCGCTGGCTGTTGGAAGCTTGCCTGCACCCATTCCATAAAACATCACATCGCCTATGACATCGCCACGCACTAATATTGCATTGAAGGCATCATCTACAGTAGCTAATGGACTGGTCTTGGGTATCATGAAAGGAGCAACCATAGCCAGGATCTTATCCCCTTCATCTTTACACCTGGCTATCAGCTTTATCGCGCGCTCCATTTCTTCGGCATATATCATATCAGTACGCGTTATAGTAGATATCCCTTCCGTATATACGTCCTTGTAGTTTACCGCTCTGTTGAAGGCTATAGATGCTAGAATGGCTATCTTCCGTGCTGCATCATAACCATCTATGTCATTAGATGGATCTCTTTCGGCATAACCCATCCGCTGAGCATCGCTTAAAGCTTCTTCAAATGTCTTGCCATGCAATCTCATCTGCGTGAGTATATAGTTTGTAGTGCCGTTTAATATGCCTACTATTTCTGATATTTCATTTGCAGCTAAGCATTGATTAAGGGGGCGTATTATAGGTATGCCGCCACCTACACTAGCTTCGAAAAAGAAGTTTACGTCGTATTCTTTAGCTATGCGCAGCAGTTCAGCCCCATGCTCCGCCACCAGTTCCTTGTTTGAGGTAACAACGTGTTTACCGCCGGTTAACGCTCGCTTAACGTATGTATAAGCAGGCTCTACCCCTCCCATCACTTCTACTACAACCTTTATCTCAGGATCATCTAATATTTCTTCCGGATCCATAGTAAAAAGATCCCTATAAGGAAGATCAGCAAACGACCTTTTGTCGAGTATTTTTTTTACGATTATAGGCTCGCCAGCTTTTTGTGCTATACTATCTTTATTTTTCAGCAAAACCTCCATTACGCCTGAACCTACAGTACCGTGTCCCATTATGGCTATATAGGCCATCTCCATTATCCTTTCTCTTGTCTTATTATTCCTCAGCTAGCAGCTCTACTTTTTTGACACCATATAAGCTTTCTAGCTCAGATATGAGCTTATCGCTTTCGGTATTAAGCTGCTTAGTATCCACGGCCATAGTGACATTGGCCACTCCGTGTATGGGTATGTTTTGGTTTATAGTGAGTACATTAGCTCCCATTCGCGCTATAACATTTAACACGTTAGATAAGACGCCCGGCATGTGTTCTAATGTCAGCGCTATCGTTATAATTTTACCTCGGCTGCCTTCGGTGAATTGAAAGACAGCATCTTTATACTTATAGAAAGCGCTGCGGCTTATGCCTACTTTATTTACGGCTTCGTTTATGGTCTTGGCCCTGCCTGTTTGTAAAAGTTTCTTGGCTTCGACCACGTCACCAAAAACCTTCGGCAGCACAGCGCTATCTACTAAATAATATATCTTTTCCTCTGGCATATACAGAACCCCTTTGTACGCGCTATAAATACAACTGTATTTATACTGTGCATTATAACATGTATGTTTTTGCGCTGCCAAAGAGTATATACAGCTATCGCAGACCATTAAACGATATTATCTCATATTTGCTCAATATATCTTATTAAAACGCACCTATTATATTAAGGCCGAGATCTACAAGGTGCTCGGATCCCATTATCCTCATGCTCACCTTAGCTCGTCCCTTTCGCTTATCCACAGCCACTATTATACCCTCCTGCCCTTTAAGAGGACCCTCAACCACCACTATACGTTTACTCGTAAGAGAGCATGTAGATATACCAATTATTTCACATGTTTTTGTCATGGCTATAAGCGGTTCCATCTCATATGGCGGCACGGCCAGGGGCATTACATCATCTTTGATAACTTTTATAACGCCGGGAACGCGCTTTAGCTTCATATATATATCCTCTATGTTTAGCGAATGCATAAATAAATAACTGGGAAACAATATGCGTATACGCTCATAAACCACTCCGCCCTTGCGCTCTATGAGCATGCGTTTAGGTAAAAAAGGACTAGCTATTGCTGGCTCGAAGCTATACTCTAGCCGCTGACGCACATTATCTTCTTGCCCTGTCATAACAAACAGGACATACCAATTTTCTAGAGCCTCACAGCTATATGCGTAAGCTTCTTCCATAATATGTAACACCTCGGAAAATCAACATTCTTTATAGAAATTATAGCATAAAAATCCATTGTGTTGTACAAAAATTAATACGTTTACTGCAATTCGCGTCCATGCTCAAGCAGGCTGCCTCCGGCATCCATGCCTTCGGCTACGCCTATTTAAGCTTCATTCACCGAGTATACACACGCAATATTTCAAGGCATATTATAGCTTTGCGCCGCTTACAGAAACAATATAATAATATAAATTACGAACCGCAGATTAAGACTTTTGTTATGGAAATATTAAAATATTTATGTTATGATAATAAAAGAAAAATTCATCCATCGAAAGGAAGATATTAGTGGCAGAAGATACTATCGACTTAAGAGAAGTTATGCATATTATAAGGAAAAACTTAAAGCTTATAATCATGATAACCTTTTTGGCAGTATTTATAACAGGAATATTCAGCGCATTTATATTGCCAAAGCAGTATGAGGCTTACACTCAGCTCATTATAAACAAACCTTCTAATCAAGACCAACCGCTAACATACAACGATGTCATGCTAAACCAAAAGCTCGTTGAAACATACAGTATCATAGCCAAAAGCAATACAGTGTTACAACAAGTGATAGATAATCTTAAATTGGACATAACGCTAAAAGAACTTAACGAGAAAATAACGGTTAGCGGGGAGGGTGAAACAGAAATAATACGCATCACAGCAAAAGATACAGATCCACAACTTGCAGTGAATATAGCTAATAATGTCGGCGAGGTCTTTATGTCTGAGGTAGTAAGAAAAATGAAGATAGACAATGTTCAAGTAATAGACCCAGCTAGGATACCCGAAGAACCAAGCTCGCCAAACACCAAGTTAAATATCGCCATAGCAGCCGTGTTAGGGATAATGATAAGCCTTGGAATTGTGTTCTTAAAAGAATACTTAGATAATACAATAAAAACGCCGGACGATGTACAAAAGTATCTCGGCCTGCCTGTTTTGGGCAGCATTCCAAACATCACAGAGCAATAAAGGAGACAAGAGATGGCTGTGAAAAAGAATACGAAAACCGAAAGGTCAATATATCCAATGCAAAGAAACATCAGCAATACTTTTATCACTCTATCTGATCCCAAATCGCCTATAAGCGAAGCTTATAGGACAATAAGAACAAATCTACAATTCGCTAGTTTAGACAAACCAATAAAAACCATTGTGATAACTAGTTGTTCGCCGGGTGAAGGCAAAAGCACTACAGTAACCAATCTTGCTGTAACCCTAGCTCAAGAAGGTAAACGTGTGCTTATAATAGATGCCGATTTGAGAAAACCTGTGCAGCACAAGTTGTGGCATGTAACCAATATGAATGGCCTTACTAATGTTTTAGCTGAAAATGCCGATTACCGCGAGGCTGTTAGAAAGACACTCGCCCCAAACGTTGATATATTGGTATGCGGTCCTAAGCCACCTAATCCAGCAGAATTGCTTGGCAGTAATCGCATGGCTGAATTGTTGCACAAAGCTTCTGAGGATTATGATTATGTGCTAATAGATGCTCCACCTGTCATGCCCGTAACCGATGCTGCCGTATTATCTCATAATGCAGATGGCATTATAATGGTAATAGGATATGGCTTGACAACGTATGAAGCTGCGGGAATGGTAAAAGAACAGCTTGAAAAAGCAAATGCCAATATATTGGGCGTTATAATAAATAATGTCCCGATAGATAGCCACGGCTATTATTCGTATTACTACTATTATTATGATGAGGATGGCAAAAAGTTAAAAGGCTCGCATCATAAATCCGAAACCTCGAATGCCGGAACAATTTCCAGCAATAGAGCTACCACTACAGGGAACACCAGGAATTATACATAATGATAGCAATTTTAGGAGTAGATATACATTGCCATATACTGCCCAATATCGATGATGGGCCTAAAAATATAGATGAATCAATAGAAATGTCACAAAGCTTAGTGGAAGAAGGCCTAAGTATAGTTGTGGCCACGCCTCATTATACAGCCGGCGATCCGCTATGTAACATTGACAAAATCAATGATTGCTTTAAAGCCTTAACCCAAGCGCTCAAGCGAAAAATCATTACTGTGAAACTATTGCGCGGTGCTGAAATATTAGTAAGCCCATTGCTAGCCAATATGGACGCGGATGAATTAAGGAATCTGAGCATAAATGCTAGCAGGTATCTGCTAATAGAGATGCCTGCTTTAGTCGTGCCCTCATATACGGATGATATAATTTATGACATCCAATTAAAGGGCTTTACTCCTATAATAGCTCATCCTGAGCGCAATGCCGCGATAATGAACGATCCAACCATAGCATATACGCTCGTTGAGCAAGGAGCATTGCTTCAATTGAACGCCGGTAGCATAGCCGGACGCTTTGGCAAAGCCTCCCAGAAGTTAGCATATCTATTTATAAAACATAATCTGGCCCAATTTATAGCAACCGATGGCCATTCAGCACATAGGCGTGCTCCCCGCATGATGGAGAGCTTCAGTCTTGTAGAAGACGCTTTTGATAGAAATATGGCCATGCGTTTGTGGATAGATAATCCTACTGCCGCTATATATGACAACAGTATATCCATAGAAAAAATAACACCTCTGCATAAACGTTTCTTTGGCGGGTGGAAATAATCTATAGATAAAAGAACCTTAATATGCTAAAATATAGAGTAGATATTAGTTCATTTCTTAATAAAAGGAGGTAATGCACATGAGCAATATAGATAGGAGCATGTTCAGGCAATATGATATACGCGGCGTTTATGGCCAAGATCTTACCGAAGAAGCCGCTATGCTTCTTGGCAAGGCTTTTGGCACATATGTAAGGCGCAATGGCAAAAATACGGTTATGGTCGGAAGAGACAATAGGTCATCTTCTTTGCCGCTGCGCAACGCTTTAGTAAATGGGTTGCTTTCAACAGGATGCGATGTGCTAGATATAGGCCTTGTAACCACGCCGCTTTGTTATTATAGCAGAATTCTCTATGATATTGATCCAGCCATTATGATAACGGCCAGCCATAACCCGCCTAAATTCAACGGCTTTAAGGTATGTTATGGCCCTGCTACGTTATATGGTGATGAAATACAGATGCTGTGCGATATGATAGAAGGCGACGATTTCACCGAAGATAAAGCAGGCCATATTTCTTACGCTTATCCTATGATGGATTATATAAACATGATATGCGAAAAGATAAAGCTTGGCCCGCACAAACTCAAAGTAGCAATAGATTGCGGCAATGGCACAGCTTCATTAGTTCACCCGCAAGCCATCTACAGGTTGGGCTGCGATGTCGTGCCCATATATTGCGATTCTGATCCAAGCTTTCCAAATCATTTTCCCGATCCAGTAAAGGCTGAAAATCTTGAGGACTTACGCAAAATCGTATTAGAAGAGAAAGCGGACTTAGGTATTGGTTTTGACGGCGATGGCGATAGGATAGGCATAATAGATGATAAAGGCAATATAATTTGGGGCGATACGCTCATGATACTATTTTGGCGTGAGATATTGCCTAAATACCCAGGTACCACAGCTATAGTAGAGGTAAAGTGTTCTCAAGCTCTTGCTGAAGAAATAGAGCGTTTAGGCGGCAAGCCCATGTTCTATAAAACGGGGCACTCCCTTATAAAGGCTAAGATGCGCGAAATAGGTTCTGTTTTTGCTGGAGAAATGTCCGGTCACATGTTTTTTGCAGACGAATACTATGGTTTCGACGATGCTCTTTACGCAGCAGCTAGATTGCTTAGGATACTATCTAATACAGACAAATCTTTATCAGAACTATTAGCTGACGTACCGCGTTATCCTTCGACGCCTGAGCTCCGCATACACTGCGATGATGATAAAAAGTTCGCTATTGTTGAGCAAGCAAAGGCTTTCTTCAAAGACAAAGGCTATCCCATAATCGATGTAGATGGCGTACGCGCTATAATAGATGGCGGTTGGGGACTTATCAGAGCTTCTAATACTGGTCCGGAAATCATAGCTCGCTGCGAGGCTAAAACGGAAGATCAGCTCAAATACATAAAAGAGCTGGTAGGACAAGCTATAGCACCATTGAGATTAGAAGAATAAAATATAATTAAAGCCCCTAGAAATCTTTCTAGGGGCTTTAATTATATTTTATTCTTTAAGCGCTTAACCAATTTCCATATCTCAACAACAGCAATTGGCACCAATGATAGAGCTATTGCATACAGCCAATGCACAGGATCAGGAAAATCTAATTTGAATATCCTACGCAAAAATGGTATAAACACAACCATTAGCTGTGTAGCGGCCGATGTTAAAATGGCTATAGACAAGAAACGATTATCCGACCACTTCATAGCAAATATCGATTTATCTTGAGAACGCATATTTATAGAATGGGCTAACTGTGAAAGGCCCAGCACTAAAAAGGCCATAGTCCTGCCAAGTTCTATGCTCACAGAGGATCCTATTCGAAACGCTATTAAGGTAGCAGCGCATATAACCAATCCTTGCCACAATATGTTCACAAACATCGGCATAGGCAATATGCTCTCCTTAGGATCGCGCGGAGGGCGCTTCATTATATCCTTTTCGCCGTTCTCCATTCCAAGGCCTATCGCTGGCAAGCTATCGGTTACAAGATTGATCCAAAGTATATGCATAGGCAGAAGCGGCTGAATCCAATTGAGAATAGTAGATATAAACAATACTAATATCTCGCCAATATTACACGATAGCAGAAATTGTATAGCTTTTATAATATTCGCATATATTATGCGACCCTCTTCTACCGCTGCCACTATAGTGGCAAAATTATCATCTGTAAGTATCATATCGGCGGCGCCTTTAGCAACATCAGTGCCACCTTTGCCCATAGCGGCGCCTATGTCAGCGCTCTTAAGAGCAGGAGCATCGTTTACGCCATCGCCAGTCATGGCAACCACATCTCCTCTACGCTGCCATGCCTTGACTATCCTCACCTTGTGTTCAGGCGACACCCTTGCGTACACAGAATAATGCGGCACTTTTTCTACCATCTCGTCATCGCTTAGTTCATCAATCTCTTGACCGGTAACTGCCTCATCTGGTGATTGCAATATGCCTAGTTCTTTGCCTATTGCAATAGCTGTAAGGCGATGATCACCCGTTATCATAACCGGCTTAATCCCCGCTGATCGGCACAAATCGACGGCTTCTTTAGCCTCAGGACGAGGCGGGTCAATCATGCCCACCATTCCGATGAATATGAGTTCGCTTTCGAGTTCCGACTGCTTATCTTTATAATCTATATTATCCGGTTCTTTATAGGCCATCGCCAACACGCGCAGCGCTTGAGATGCCAATTCATCATTGATTTTCAATATATTATCTATATCATTTTGGTTTATCTCTCTTATAGTATTGCCGTCATTGATATATTTGCAACGCTTTAAAAGCTCATCTGGTGCACCTTTTGTAAAGGCTATATATTTATCGCCATTTTTATGCACGGTAGTCATAAGTTTTCTATCTGAATCGAAAGGCACTTCGTCAATACGCGGCATCCTTTGCTCGAGTTCTGCTTTATGAAAACCAAGTTTCGCCCCCAAATTAACAAGCGCAGTTTCAGTAGGATCGCCTATTTCCTTACTACCATCTTTAGCTTCTGTAGCATCATTGCATAAGATAGCTGTATTTAATAACAATTTTAACAGAGCATTATTTTCTACATTTATTTGTTCATTTGCATCATACATACGGCCGCCAGCGTATATACGCTGTACCGTCATTCGGTTCTGCGTAAGCGTACCAGTCTTATCTGAACATATAACTGTCGCGGCGCCTAATGTTTCCACAGCAGGTAAACGCCGTATTATAGCATTGCGCTTTGCCATGCGCTGTACACCTATAGCCAATACTATGGTAACTATCGCCGGTAAACCCTCGGGTATAGCTGCCACGGCTAAGCTGACTGCAGTCATGAACATATCGAGCCAATTTCTGCCATATAATATGCCTGCCAAGAATATAACAATGCAAATCCCTAAAGCTGCTATAGCCAATATCTTGCCGAGCTGCTCTAAGCGTTTTTGCAACGGGGTCTGCATCTCGTCCTGTTCATTTATAAGTTCAGCGATCCTTCCAACCTCGGTATTCATGCCAGTGCCCACCACTATACCCTTTCCGCGGCCATAAGTTACAGCAGTGGTCATATAAGCCACGTTAATCCTATCTCCAAGCGGCGCATCCTCTTTGCATAATATACTTGCATCTTTATCGACCGGCACCGATTCACCGGTCAGCGATGATTCCTCTGCCTTCAAATTAGCCGCTTCTATAAGGCGAAGGTCCGCCGGTACATAGTCACCGGCATCTAATATAACTATATCGCCCGGCACCAGGTCAGAAGCCGGTATAACTTTAACTTGGCCATCGCGCATTACCTTGGCATTGGGCGCTGCCATTTTTTTTAAGGCAGCTAAAGCCTGCTCAGCCCTATATTCTTGCACTACACCTAAGACCGCATTTAATACTACTACTATTATTATTACTATGGCATCGGTCCATTCGCTCAACAATGCAGATACAATTGCTGCAACAAAAAGCACTATTATCATGAAATCTTTGAATTGATCTGCAAACATCTGCCATACTGATCGGCTCTTCCCTTCTAACAATTCATTAGGACCATATTGCTTCAAACGCCTTTGAGCTTCTTCTTCAGATAATCCTTTATCTAAATGCGTATCTAGTCTCCGTACTATTTCCTCAATATCTAAGCTGTGCCAATTCATACCATATATCCATCCCTTCTAAGTCTTCATATGCTCTTAAAATACTATTAGCTTATTTAGCGTTCACAATATTATCTTTACTAGTCTTCCTGCATACTATAAACACCCGATTCATTCCTTCGGGATCAGACACCCTTTCGAATCGTTCATTGCGGACACTTACGTCACTAAAGCCTATATCTAGCAATGAACCTACTACGCGATTTACAGGAAAACTTGTCTCGGTTACTGTCTCCTCATAACCGTCGAATAACCCCTGTCCGCGTTGTACAAATGCTGTAAAAGTAACGGCAGCTATCACCTTATCTCTAAACGATATGCTTTTACTTATCACATAATTCCCCTTTGCGTCCTTATGAACATTTATATTATCCCAATTTTCCTTTATATCCCTTTCAGTATTCATGTCAAATATAAACAAGCCGCCCTCATTTAGATGTGCAAAAGCACATCTAAATGTATCTTCCCAATCATGATAATCGAGAAGATGATTTATAGCATCAAAAGTACAAGTAATAAGATCATAATGTTCATTAAGGCAAAAATGGCTCATATTAGCATATATGTAAGTCACATTAGCACCTACGCGGCTAGCGTTGCTCTCGGCCTTCTGTAGCATCGCCTCCGAAATATCAAGCCCTTTAGCTACTATACCGCTCTGAGCGGCTTTTATGGTCAGTATGCCAGTACCACAAGCCAAATCTAGTAAATTGCGCGGTCGGAAACCTATAAGGTTTAAGTATTCACCAAGCCTATCCCATACACTTGCAGCGAAATTGCCCCAGCCTAGCTCGTCGTAAAATCTAGCGAACTGTTCATACATGTTTTCATTTCTCCTAATTTAATGTTATAAATAAATTATATACTATTTACTTTGATTGATACAATAATAACTTTCATCTGCAATTCGTATCCATAACTTCGCCTACACCTATTTAAGCTTCATTCACCAGTTATGCCAACGCTATTTCAAGACATATTATAGCTTTCTATCACTTGCAGAAGGAGCTTTTATAAATTACGAATTAGAGAACTTTCATCGATATATGAGGATTTGCCTCGCTTACAGGCGCATTATAATATAAATTATTGTTTTACAAACCCACATAGGGTATAATAAAAGCGAATTATGAGAGAGGAGAATGCAATTTGAAACGTTCAACCATAGCATGGATTGCTGTTATAGCTGTCGTAATTATAATAGCAGCAGTTCTTATAGGCAGTTATAACAATCTTGTAAATATGGAAGAATCCGTAAATAGCAGTTGGAGCCAGGTACAGAATACTCTCCAGCGCAGAGCGGATTTAATACCTAACTTAGTAGCAACAGTAAAGGGATATGCTGCTCATGAACAAGAAATATTCGATAGTGTAACACAAGCTAGAGAAAATTTAATTGCTGCCAAAACCGCTGGCGAAGCTGGACAAGCCAATCAAGAGTTAGATAACGCATTAGGGAGACTGCTAGCTATAGCAGAAAACTATCCAGACCTCAAAGCTAACCAGAATTTTATAGCTTTGCAAGACGAACTGGCAGGTACTGAAAATCGTATAGCAGTAGCCCGACGCGATTACAACAACGTTGTTCAAAAATATAATGCAGCTATAAGACGCTTCCCTACTAATATAATAGCCGGACTTTTTGGCTTTGAACCAAAAGAATATTTTGAAGCAGAAGCAGGTGCTGAACAAGTTCCTCAAGTGGACTTCTCTAAATGAGAAAGGAATAGCGAATGAAAGCAGTAAAACACGTGGCATTATTTTTATTGATATTAATAACGCCAACACTTATAGCCTTCGCAGCACCTAATATACCGCCCAAGCCCGCAGAATTCTCATATGTATATGACTATGGAAACCTCATCGATCCTGCCGACGAACAAGCTATAAACGAAGTGGGAGCTGCTATAGACAAAGCTTCAGGCGCACAGATGATAGTGGTTACTGTAAATGATATGGGAGATTCATCTATAGAAGATTATGCGCTGGAGCTATTTCGTTCATGGGGAATAGGCGACAAAGATAAAAATAATGGCGTACTCCTTATAGTCAATAAACAACGACTCATGGATAATCAGTCTGGCAAGGTACGTATAGAAGTCGGTTATGGTTTAGAGGGTGCTATACCCGACAGCGTAGCCGGACGCATATTAGATGAATATGTCATCCCTTTATGGGAACAAAATGCCTATTCTTCCGGTATAAAAGATGGTTATATGGCTATAGCTTCACGTGTAGCCGCTGAATACAACCTTGAGCTAGACGAGATAAACAACTACCTGCCACCAGATATTGAGTCCGAACCAGACTCATCATCTGGCGATGATGCAGGAACTATAATCTTTTTTTTGATTTTCATAGCCCTTACAATAGTGCTAAGCATTATAGGCCCTAAAAGAGGCAATCGCAACAACCGTTGGGGAGGCCCACCATTTGGAGGCTTCGGCGGAGGCGGCTTCGGTGGCGGTGGCTTCGGCGGAGGCGGTTTCGGCGGCGGTGGCGGCTTTGGCGGCGGATCATCTGGTGGCGGGGGTGCTAGCCGATAAAACATGAATGACTTCATGGATATCTTGAACAAATGTGCTCTCTGTCCCCGAAAGTGCTATATAGACCGTATAAATGGCCAGCGCGGCATTTGCAGAGCTGGATTTATACCTAAGGTTGCCTTAGCATCTCTTCATGAATGGGAAGAGCCTTGTATAAGCGGAACACGTGGTTCAGGTACTGTATTTTTTTCGCATTGTAATTTAAAATGCGTTTTTTGTCAAAATTTTGATATAAGTCAAAATGATTTCGGTAAAGACATTAGCATTGATGATCTCGCTGATCTCTTTTTGAAACAGCAGCAACGCGGCGCGCACAATATAAACCTGGTATCGCCGACTCCGTTTATCCCTCAAATAAGAGAAGCTATAATAACCGCTAAAAATCGCGGTCTTAAAATTCCTATAGTGTATAATTCTAATGCTTATGAGATGGTAAACGCTCTGCGCAATATGGACGGAATAATCGATGTATACTTGCCTGATTTAAAATATTTTAGTGACAATTACGCAGTGGCGTATTCTGGCGCACCGCATTATTTTGAATATGCCACAAAAGCAATATTAGAAATGCATCGTCAAGTCGGATCAACCGAGTTTGACAACAATGGTATAATTAAAAAAGGGCTAATAATAAGGCATTTGCTATTGCCGGGCTTAAGCGATGATTCTAAAAATATATTGTTATGGATAAGAAACAACTTGCCAAAAGACGTTTATGTAAGTTTGATGGCTCAATATACACCTATGTATAAAGCAAAGAACTACAAGAAATTAAACCGGCGTATAAGCATGCGCCGGTATGAAGAAATAATAAATTTTTTCTTTGATATAGGCTTAGAAAACGGTTATGTACAAGAACCGTCTTCAGCAAAAAGCATATATACGCCAAAATTTGATCTAAGTGGACTATAGTTTCATGAAAAAAAGAGGATATAACAATATCCTCTTTCCCATTTGCTCACGCTATCTCTTTGAAAATTGAGGCGCCCTTCTAGCACCCTTTAAGCCGTATTTCTTGCGTTCTTTCATTCTAGGATCCCTTGTGAGCATACCTGCTTTTTTAAGAGGCGCTCTAAGTTCCGGATCTACTAATTGAAGAGCACGCGCTATTCCATGACGCACTGCGCCTGCTTGACCTGTAAATCCTCCGCCATTCACTTTGACTATTACATCAAATTTATCGGCCATATCTACAAGCGCTAGCGGTTGACGAATCATCACACGCAGCGTATCTATTGTAAAGTACTCATCAGCATCTTTCCCATTTACGGTAATATTACCCTTACCGCCAGGTATCAATCTTACTCTAGCTACCGAGGTTTTACGCCTCCCTGTAGCATAATAATGTACGGCCAAGAATTACCCTCCTTCGCTTATATGTTTAATTCAAGGATTTCAGGCTGCTGAGCTTGATGATCATGCTCGGCACCTTTATATATTTTTAGCTTTTTTATCATCTTACGTCCTAAACTATTATGCGGAAGCATACCCTGTACTGCTTCATAGATAGCTTTTTCCGGCCTTCTCTCTAAAAAGCGCCGATATGTCATCTCTTTCATGCCACCAGGATAAAGGCTATGATGCCTATACATCTTTTGATCTAGCTTTTTACCGGTTAAAACTACGTTCTGCGCATTTATTATAATAACATAATCCCCTGTATCCACATGAGGGGTATATATGGGCTTATTTTTGCCGCGCAATATCTTGGCCACTTCACTGGCCAAACGGCCTAACGGCTTACCTGTAGCATCTATAACATACCATTTACGCTCTACTTCACGTGGCTTAGCTACAAATGTATCCACTCTTTTCCCTCCTCATTTAGTTATTAGCTTTCTTAAGCATTTACTATCGTTAATGATTTTTGTTGTTAAAAATCATCTTTTATATTGCTTTTGTCAATGTCCGGGACTTACACAATATACTTTAATATTGTACTCGATGCGCATCCTGCTGTCAATAACGAAAAATCATCTGTGCAATTCGCGTCCATACCTTCGGCCAGGCCTATTTAAGCTTCATTCACCAAGTATACATACGCAATATTTCAAGGCATACTATAGCTTTGCACTGCTTACATATGCACTGTAATATAAATTACGAATTGCAGATCAGCTGCTCAAACTATATATTTGTTCAAAAACGGCGGCACTTTATCTAACGCACCGGTTATCTCAGCTACTATATTAACGCTCATAGCCGTCGATAGCTCATCTAATTTCAAAAGCATATCCTCTGTTTTATCCAATTCTGTATTGGCAATTTTTAAAAAGTCGTTAACAAAAATCGAGTCTATGTCGAAATTTCGCGCTATTATGCCGCATAGAAAACCATAAAGAGCCAAAGGATCTTTTATTTTAAATTCAGATATATCAACAAACCTTATTTGATGAGCTAAATCATACATATATCTTTTGCTCGTATCAACATACACTACCTCGCTTTTAGCTGCTT
>Ga0134094_1001277_pt1 | contig 25160 bp, 20 predicted proteins | sample 5_1taG_FD_94458 | JGI IMG/M metagenome (GOLD analysis project Ga0134094, IMG submission 94458) | Switchgrass degrading microbial communities from high solid loading bioreactors in New Hampshire, USA - 5_19_20_110_A1 metaG | ecosystem: Engineered > Bioreactor > Semi-continuous > Anaerobic >... | reverse complement strand
GCTTCCACAACTTTCTGTTTAAATTCTGCCGTGTATCGTTTGTTCGGCACTCCTTTTGGCATAAAAACACCCCAATCGTTATTCAGTATACCATACTGTCTAACAATTGGGGTGCAGTTCAGTTTGGGTTGGCGGGATTTTTTGGCTTTAAGGAATTATTTTTGCAGCATTATCATCATAAATTAACTGCCGTGGCGAGGATTTGCCGCCGTGGGGTTACTTATCAGGCGATCGGGGAAGGCGATTGTTTCGCGGTACAACCGTGGAAATTCAGAAAGGGGGACGTTCGGCCAGAGACCCTTACCGCCTCAGGGTTAGCGGTGGGCGCTTCGTTATCAAATTAAGTAGCTGGTTTTGTATCACTGTTTTCATGCAGCATTTTTGATAATGTTTCACAAAGCATAAAGAAAATTATAAGACCTACTTGACAAATATAACTATGCATTATATTATACATACATGAATGTATGTTAAAACATTACAGGTCCAGCAACTATATCCAAGATACAAAAAATATGGAGGGAGTGGGAAAAGCTTGGTCTAATTGTTGATGTTCGGAGTTCATATCAGGACGAAACAGCTGCTTAGATTCTGGTGTCTTCTGGGCTAATAGCGTAATCAGATTCGCAAATCAGGTAATTAAAAATTTATGAGAGGCCGGCTTATAATGCTACTCTCGGAACTGACTGCAAAGTGGATAGCATAAGTTACATAGCCGATGACTAATTTAGATTAGAGGAGTAATTATTATGTCTAACAATACCATCGTATTGCTTTGCGTTCTTGCCCTCGCAGTTTCGATTATTCTAAGCTCTAAGGTCAAGCTTCACCTCGGCATTTTAGCTATGTTTTTCTCATTTATTATCGGCGGAATGATAATGAAGCTTCCGGTAAATACAATAGTGGGTTATTGGCCTGTAAAAGTTCTGTTTACACTTGTCGCTATCCCGCTATTCTTCGGATTTGCTTCGGATAACGGTACGGTCGGGGCATTGGCGGACCGACTTCTGTGGGCGACGCGAAAGGCGTCCTGGCTGGCACCGGTTGCGGTTTTCATCATCTCATTTGGCATTTCGGCGCTGGGCGCCGGCAACTATGCGACTATTGTCGCCGTAGCCCCCCTTGCTTTCGTAATCACAGAGAGATCAAAGCTTAATCCGCTTCTCGTTGTCTCCGCAATGATTGCAGCCACTTCCGGAGGAGCAATGCCTTGGACGGGCGGCCTTCCCACCACAGCTTCCCTTATGGAGGTCGCGGGCTGGGATTACAATGTCGCCTATGATATAGCTCTCGTTTCCGGTATAAAGACCTTCCCCCACGCGCTGTTCCTGTTTGCTTTCTGCTATGTGATCTTTAAAGGCTGGAAAGCAAAGCCGGTTGAGCAGAGCAAGCCTGCACCCATGACCGATGTGCAGAAAAAGACGCTTATAATTATGATAGCCGTGGTCATCATTTCCATGATTGTCACAATTTCGAATGTGTTTATTAACAGCAAAGTAACAAACTTCCTTGCTACATATCTTGAAATTCGTATACTTTGCCTGCCCGCGGCTCTGCTCTGCGCCCTCCTCAAGCTTGGCGATGATAAGAAAATTGTCACAAGAGCCGTACCCTGGAACACAATACTGCTTGTTATAGGCGTAGGAATGCTTATGGGTGTGGCAACAAAGGCAGGAATGAGCGAGCTTATCGGAACATGGATCAGCAAGAATATTCCGATTTGGCTGCTGCCCGCCGCATTCTGTGTGGTTGCGGGTCTTATGAGCCTCTTCTCCTCGGCGCTTTCGGTTGTCTATCCCACGCTTTTGCCGATCGCCTATACAATCTTAAACAGCGGCGGCGCAGGAAACTTTGCCCCCGTAGCGCTTGTTACAGGCATAATGATAGGCGGAGCGCTGACCGGTTCCTCTCCCTTCTCCACCGGCGGAAGCCTGCTGCTGTCCTGCTGCCCGACTAATGAAATGCGTGAAAGCCTGACGATGAAGCTCTTCGGTTTCACATTTGTATTACTTGGTATGACGGCGGTCTATGCACTTATTACAGGACTTAACTGGATTGTCTGATAAGTTAAGGATGACCAGAGCTTAATAAAGCTATTATTCAACAACCGTGTTCCTGCTTTGTTTTACAGATTGCAGGGAAAGGAGGTTTTCTGAATGGACAATACTGCTGTTTGGGTTCCAATAAGCGAGAGGAGCCGTCGCATCCGCGATAGATACAGAGAGACGCGCCCCGCCGTATGCTCGGCAAGACTGAATATCGTGACCGATTATTACAAAAAGCATCTTGGCGACCCGGGCCTGCTTATCCGCGCGGGAAGCTTTAAGGACCTGTGCGAAAAGATGCCGATATTGATTAACGACGACGAGATTATCGTCGGCAGTCTTGCCACCACATACCGCGGCGCAGCCCTCTATCCGGAGGTAAGCGGAATCCGTTTCCTGTGCGATGAAATCAGAAGCGGAGACTTCTTCAAAAGAAAACTGGACCCCTACGATATTTCGGATGACACAATTAAGGCCGTATTTGAAGCGGAGGAATTCTGGGAGAGACATAACTCTACCCACAGAGTCGAAGCGTGCGCAATGGAAGGCTTCGCTTCCGTAGTTGATAACGGTGTTCTTCGTTTCCGCGCCAAGGGAATGAGCGGAGGGCCTGTGGGACACTTCTGCACAAACTTCGACAAGGCCATTCGCCGTGGATTTGCGGATGTTGCCAGAGAGGCCAGAGAGAAGATGGCGGCGCTGGAAGGAAAGCTGTTCGGAGATGACGCCGGCAAATATCATTTCTATAAGGCTGTGGCGATTTGCTGCGACGGAGCGATTATTTTCGCTAAGAGATACGCGGCCGCAGTAAGAGAGCTTGCCGAAAAGGAGACCGAGCCCGGACGCAAAGAGGAGCTTTATACGATGGCGGAAGGGCTTGACTGGATATTTGAGAATCCGTGCCGCACTCTGCTTGAGGCCACACAGGCGCTTTTCATGTACCAGCTTCTGCTGGCCCTGGACGGAAATCTTCACGGTCTTACTCTGGGACGAGTCGATCAGTACCTGGGAAGCTTTTATGAGGCGGATATTGCCGCAGGGCGCATAACGCCGGAGTACGGCCAGGAAATCATCGACCAGTTCTTCCTGAAAATCGCCGAGATGAATAAGGTCGGGCCTGCGCGTATAAGCATGTCGGTCGGAGGCTATACCAGCGGTCAGATAATGACGCTGGGCGGCATTAAAAAGGACGGCACGGACGCGTCAAACGCGGTTTCATACATGATGCTTCAGGCGGCAGGGCGGCTTGCTCTCCACGATCCCCCGCTTGCGCTTAGAATACATAAGGGCACACCGCAGAAGCTGTGGGACCTTGCGATAGAGACAACCAAGCGCTGCGGCGGCGTCCCGACCTTTGAGAACGACGATGTAATAATTCCCGCTCTCATGGATGTTGGGCTGACCCTGGAAAGCGCGCGCAATTACTGCATTATAGGCTGCGTTGAGCCTGCCGGCTGCGGAGACGATTGGCCCGCCCCCGGAGGAACGGGCGGAGAGTCGTACTTCAACATTCCGAACACCCTCATTCACGCCATAAATAACGGGGTAAATCCCCTCAAGCTTCCGGGAGGGCAGGAGCCGAAGCGGACGGGGCTTCCGACCGGCTATCTGTACGAAATGAAGAGCTTCGACGAGGTCAAGGAAGCTTTCAGAAAGCAGATGGAATTCTTCGTCGATTGGCATGTCAGCATGACAAACATGTTTGAGTATGCAACCCGGGACATTATCCCCGTACCTCTTGCCTCCGCGATGATGGACGGATGTATGGAAAAGGGTAAGGACGTAATGTCCGGCGGGGCGCGGTTCAATTCTACCGGAATAGCCGGCGTGGGCATAGGTACGGCCGCGGACAGCCTGACAGCTATTAAATACCTTGTATTTGACCACAAGATCTGTACGGGACGCGAGCTCTATGACGCAATCATGAACGATTGGGTCGGCTATGAGGACCTCAGAAAGATCGTGCTCAATAAGGTGCCGCACTATGGCAACGACGATCCCTATGCGGACGAAATAGCAGGTTGGGTCATGGATACATGGTGCGAAATCGTCAACTCCAAGACGGGGCCTCGCGGCCGATATAAGGCAGGCGCCTGGTCCGTCGCAAGGCATGTGGCTGAGGGGCTTGTCACTGTGGCGACTCCCGATGGAAGAAAGCTCGGAGACCCGCTTTCGGATGGTATATCCCCGAAGCAGGGAGCGGATGTAAACGGGCCGACGGCGGTTTTGAAATCCGTCGCGGTTCGCAATCACCGTCAATTCAGAAACGGTACCCTGCTGAATATGCGGTTCCATCCATCCTCGCTTTCCACTTATGAGGATAAGCAGAAGTTCAAAGCGCTGATACAGACGTATTTTGAAATGGGCGGAATGGAGATGCAGTTTAACATTATCAGTACGGACACTCTCTATGAAGCTCAGAAGAAGCCTGATGAATATAAGGATCTTGTAGTCCGTGTCGCGGGTTTCAGCGCATACTTTGTCGAGCTTCATCCAGCGCTCCAAACTGAAATTATACGCAGAACGGAGCTGTCACTCTGATATCGGAGCAATAGAGCGTTTTTTCACCGGTGTGGTATGTGCAGGGCTGTTACGGCCCTGTACATACCACAGTTATCAACTTCTATTTGAATCAGCATGGAATCTATTACTTTTCAGCGCAACTGACCAAGCTAAAAAAGCCAGCGTAAAAGAAAGGAATATTTATGAGAGAATACAAGTTATTTGTTGGCGGCGAGTGGATACCTACAGCCAGCGGAAAAGTCATAGACGACATTAATCCTTCAAACGGCAAAGTATTTGCAAAAGTACATACCGCCGGACCTATAGAAACAGAAGCTGCTATAAAATCGGCTTATGAGGCCAGGCAGGCCTGGGCGGAGCTGCCTTGGAGGACAAAGGAGCAGATTTTTCTTGACGCCGCGGCTCATCTGGAAGCCAATAAGGAAGAATACTGCAATATCCTGATAGAGGAAAGCGGCTCGACCTATATCAAGGCCATGGGCGAGCTGGGGGAAGGCGTGGATGCCCTGCGCTCGGCGGCGGAGGAATGCAAACGCGTCGGCGGTGAGATTTTTACTCCCGAGTGCGAAGGCCAGCTGTCGTTTTTTATCAGGCAGCCCCTGGGAGTGGTGGCGGGAATCTCGCCCTTTAATTACCCCTTATTGACCGCGCTTGGCAAGGCTGCGCTGGCCATGTCGGCAGGCAACACCTTTGTATTAAAGCCCGCTTCCGACACCCCCGTATCTGCATTGATTATTGCGGAGTGCTTTGAGAAGGCGGGGCTGCCTAAGGGCGTTCTGAACGTAATACCGGGTTCCGGTGCGGTTGTGGGAGACCAGCTGGTTAACGACCACCGCATCAGGATGGTAACCTTTACAGGATCAACGGATGTGGGAATGCAGATTGCAAAGCAGGCGTCCCGCACCCTAAAGAAATATACCCTGGAAATGGGCGGAAAAAATCCGATGATTGTGTTAAAAGACTTTGACGTCGACAAGGCGGTAAGAGCCGCCATATTCGGAGCATTTTTCCACCAGGGACAGATTTGCATGGCATCTAACCGAATAATTGTTGAGAAGGATATTTATGACATATTTTGTTCAAAGCTGACGGAGGCTGCAGAGAGCCTGAAGGTTGGAGACCCGCACGAAAGAGACGTCGTCATAGGACCCCTTATCAGAGAAGAGCAGTGCGCGCTTATTGACGAGCAGATAAGGGAGGCCGTCTCCAAGGGCGCGAGGGTTCTTACCGGCGGGACACATAAAGGATCATTTTATCAGCCGACGGTAATCGCGGATGTCACTCCCAAAATGCATATTTTCTATGAGGAGAGCTTCGGACCGGTAGCCGTTATTGTCAGGGCGGAGGACGCCGAGGATGCGCTCAGGCTCTGCAATGAAAACCATTACGGCCTTTCGAGCGCGTTGCTGACGAACAACTTAAGCCTTGCTATCAAGATGGCCCAAAAGATGGAGGCCGGCATGGTGCATATTAACGACGCTACCGTATTGGGTTCTCGCAGGGCCCCCTTCGGCGGAGTGAAAAACAGCGGGTTCGGACGCGAAAATGGTACCTTTTCTATTGATGAGTTCACGGAGAAAAAGTGGATAACCATTCAGTATGGAGAAAAGGAGTACCCGATATAAAAATCTCAGCGTTCCATTGACGGATGAACGATCCACGGCTTTTTATGCGCGGCAAGAACAGCGGTTCCTTCTATAGCCTTAATGTGACATTGAATACATATTGGTGAGGAAATAGATATGAACAGAGTACCATTTGATCCGAAAAGAGAAAGCGAACCGATAGGAGAGACCCTGCAGTTTAAAATCGGACGCCATGTAAAAATCCCGGCTTATTTTACTCCTATAACCCAGCGGGAGAACTACTTAATGATGCTCAGGCATGAAATACCGTTCTGGATGCCTATCGACTACGACGCGTTTACTTTCATTCCGCGTATTATCCCGGACAACGTCGCCAGGGGCATGGTTTATGACGCCGAGCCGGTACCCCCCGAGGAAAGCGGCGGTCCCGACCTGTTCGGGATTGAATGGGTGTATGTACCTGAGGTCGGAGGCTCCATGGTGAAGCCGGGAAAACCCAGGCTTACCGATATAAATGACTGGCAAAAGGAAATAGCGTTTCCGAATCTGGATGAGCTGGATTGGGAGGGCAGCGCCTCTAAGAACCTTCCGTTGATAGACAAGAACAAGATTAAAGAAATCTGGATAATGAACGGTCTTTTTGAGCGCTTGATTTCATTTATGGATTTTGAAGGCGCGGCGCTGGCTCTGATTGAGGAAGATTCAAAGGACGCGGTTCATGCCCTGTTCGACAGGCTCTGCGTTTTCTATGACGACCTGATCGAGCGCTTCCACAGATACTATGGAGCGGAGATAGTGCTGTTCCATGACGACTGGGGCAGTCAGCGGGCGCCCTTCTTCAGCTTTGAGACATGCAGGGAAATGCTGTTGCCTTATCTGAAGCGGGTTGTTGACTCATGCCATAAGCGCGGAATGTATTTCAACTTCCATTGCTGCGGAAAAAGCGAAGAGCTCGTTCCGCTTATGGTCGAAGCCGGAGTGGACATATGGTTTCCGCAGCCGATGAATGACATTCCGGGACTTGCAAAGAAGTACGGGGGCGTCATGTGCTTTGGAGACACACCGCCGATTCTGCCGCCGGATTCGCCCGACGAGGTCGTTGAGAAAACCGCGCGGGAATTTCTGCAAATGTACGAGGGTTGTACAAACATGGTTTGCCTGGGCAGCATGTATGCAAGGACTAACCCCGCGTTTGCCAGGCTGCTTAAGGAAATTTACCGCTTAACACGAGAAAAGTATAATGAAATGAGCCTTTTTCTGAAAGGAGAGAAAGGGGCAGAGAGCAGAAATTAATCCAGTGAATCTGATAAGGTCCTGTTAATATGCACCATTTCCACATTCAATAATCTTCCAATTTATACTTCGCGACAGTTTACTTACTATCACTAATCCTTTATACTAGAAAATAATGTATGTTGAAGTGGAACACAGGACAACTGGATTATCAAAGGAGTACGATTATGAGAAGAGGCAGAGAGGACGCACAAATCACAAAAAAAGCAATACTGGAGACCGCGTTTGATTGTTTTTACAATAAAGGATTTGATGCGACCACTCTTGAGGAAGTTGCCAAGAACGCAAATCTTACGCGGGGTGCGGTCTATTGGCATTTTAAGGACAAAGAGGATTTATACAGGCAGGTTGTTAATGATTCTTACAAGTATACGGATATTGTAACATTCGGTATGTCGTTAGGCGAAGGACTGTCTTTTAAAGACAGGCTGCTGGAGATTTTCATGTTTGTACATTCCGAATATAAGCAATTTATGTTTATCTATAAAACCATTGCGTTTGTATCGCAAAGCGCTGTTTTTGCGGATCTGATGGAGGATATGCGGCGGAAGAAAATCAATCTGCTCAATTATTTTACCGAGCTTGCCGAAAAGCACAGGCCGGAATTGAAAGATCCGCAACGCTCCGCAAGCGATATAGGCGCGGCGCTGTTTCTTCTGTTCGAAGGACTTTTCCTGGTCGAAAACCTGTCCCTTAAGATTCCTGTGTCAAGAGAAGATGTTGCAAGATATATAGATTTAATTGTTAATTAGCAAAACTCCTGCACTGCACCGCTTCCTGGCTGCAAAGCCGGGAGGTAAGTAGATTAATTAAGGAATGGATGCTAATGCTAAGTATTAATAAAGAACGGCAAGCGGATTTAAATGAGCTGCTGAAACTCAGGTATCCGGCTGTGGCGCTAAAGCTGGTGGAAGAGGAGTCGGTTGTTCCCCCGAATGCTCTGCGCCCCTTTGCCGATAAAGGGAAGCATATAGCCCTTTGCCAGGCATTCGCCATGTCGCGCAGGGAAGGCAAAACGGTTTATATGCGAAAAGAGGACCACTGGTGCTGGAACCCGCTGATAGCATACGGAGTTGTCAAATGCAACAGGGGCGATCCCGGCTTTGACGACATATGCAAAAAAATCGGGATAAAGGATCCCGAAAAAGCAGCTGAGTTTATGGAGAACTTTCCCCGGCTGCCCCTGTGTAAATACAAGGGGATATTGACGGCACCTCTTGCGCAAGCGGATTTTGAGCCTGACGTAATTCTCATTTACTGCCTGAGCGGACAGCTGCGCTCTCTGCTTATGGCTGTTAAAAGCCAGACGGGCAAAATGCTTGAGAGCAGCTTTGACCCTATTGATTCCTGTGTACACTCCGTGATACCGCCTATACTGGAGGGAAATTATCGTATCACTCTGCCGGATCCGGGCGAATATGAGCGCGCTTTAACCGGCGAAAATGAAATTATCTTTTCCGTGCCTAAGCAGCGCATAAGCGAACTGATGACGGGCATAAAAGAGCTTCTGGCACGCGGCATGACATACGATTCCTTCAAGATGGTAATGAAAGAAGATTTCCCAAGGCCGAAGTTTTATAACACGCTTTTCTCGTTATGGGGTCTTGAAACGGGAGAGGTATGGGACAAATAGCGGTTATATTTTATCTGGATATATAGCAAAATAAATGCATTTGGTAATTTTCTGCAATAGAAAGGAGGAAATTGCGATGTATAAGTTCAGATCGGTTACACCCAGAATCAGCCACATGAGGGAATTAATCCGGGACAGAGTTATTCAGATAGATTCTGAAAGAACCAGGATTATGACGGAAGCCTACAAAAAGTACGAAAATGTGGTGCCCATCATCAAGCGGGCGCTCACAACCCTGGAGCTCTGCTCCAAGGTCACATGCCGCGTAGAGGATTTTGAGCTTATTGTAGGAAACGCGGGTACTCATTTTTGCGGTACGGGCATTAACAGCGACTGGAAGGGTATCGGCTGGGCTCCGCGCATGATTGAAAAGGGAATTTGGACCCTGCGCGAGGACGGCATGTATCACAACCCGGACAATGAGGAAATCAAGCTTTGCATGGATCCGAAGGATTACGAATATTTCCTTTCTGTCCGCGACTTCTGGAAGGACAAAACTATTACCACAATGGCGAACGCCTGGCAGCCTGACGGATATGAAGAGCTCTGCCGTGTGGGAGTAAGCACATACAAGCTCGGAGCGCCGCTGATGCCCATACCCTGCGGTCACCTTACGGCCGGGTATCCTAAAATCCTGAAGATGGGCTACGGTGCGATTCGCAAGCAGGCGCAGGATTGGATAGACGCGCACATAGGCAATACCATGGGCGAGGATATGAATAAATATCTGTTTTATAAAGCCGCTGTTATCGTCTGCGATGCGGCGTCAACATTGGTGCGTCGATATGCGGAGGCCTGCCATTCAAAAGCTATGGAATGCCAGGACGAAAAGCGCCGTGCCGAGCTTCTTAAGATGAGCGAGGGGCTCAACTGGATTTCGGAAAATCCGGCGCGTACGTTCTGGGAGGCCTGCCAGGCGACCATAATGTATCAGGTGCTGCTGATTCTGGATGCCGGATATCCCGCCCTGGCGTTCGGAAGATTTGACCAGTACACCTGGCCCTACCTGAAGGCCCAGCTTGAGGAAGGAACCATTACGATGGATGAGGCGCAGGAGATAGTAGACGCCTTCTTCCTCAAGGCAAACTGCTTCTATAAAGGCGGGCCCGGCGAAGAGGCGTCAATAGCCGGTATCGGAAATACATATCAGCATACCACTATCGGAGGAGTAGACCCGGATACGGGCGAGGACGCTACGAACCCGGTAACATACATGGTACTGGAGACAATGGCGAGGCTGAGGCTCCACGATCCCACGATTTCAATGCGAATTAATAAAAACACGCCCGATGAGCTTTGGGAGTGCGCGCTTAATGTAACCAGAATTGTCGGAGGGCTTCCGCTTTTCCAGAACGACGAGGTAATCATCCCCGGACTTATGAAGGAGCTGGACTTCGAGCTTCGGGACGCCCGCGATTACAGCATAGTAGGCTGTCAGGAGATAGTCGGCTCCGGAAACGATTACCCCGCGCCGAACGGAGTTCACCCCCCGCATACCTCTCTGCTTTACAGCTCAATTCTCGTAATGTCTCTGAATAACGGCATAAACCCCATTAACGGTCAGCAGGGCTCCGTTCAGCAGGGATACCTGTATGAAATGGAGTCGTTTGAGGAGGTAAAAGCCGCCTTCAAGAGACTATGCAGCCATTACCTTAAGCTCCTGGTGTCCACCAACAACTACTGTGAATATCTGACGCAATGGTTTGCGCCTCACCCCGCGCTGTCGATTTCAATTGAGGGATGCATGGAACAGGGAAAGGACTGCGCCTGGGGAGGAGCAAAGTATAACTCATATGGCGGAACCGCAACCGGGCTTGCGACAGTTGCAGACTCGCTTACGACCATCCGTTATATGGTATTTGACAAGAAGCTGTGTACCGCGCGCGAGATGTACGACGCGGTGATGGCAAACTGGGAAGGCTATGAGGATCTACGGGCGCAGATTCTCAAGGAAGTGCCTCATTTCGGCAACGGCGATCCGTACGCGGACGAGCAAATGAAATGGGTCTGTGACATGTATTATGAGATTTGCAAGGAGTGTCACAGCGTAAGGTCCAAGCACTACAAGGCCGGAATGTATGGCGCGGCTGACCATGTTGTGCAGGGATATTCGACCTGGGCCACTCCGGACGGAAGAAGAACCGGAGAGCCTATCGCGGATGCGGCTTCCCCGGCGCAGGGCAGGGATAGAAATGGCCCGACGGCTGTTTTCAGGTCCGCCTGCTGCCACGACCATAGCCGGTATATGGGCGGTATGGCCCTTAATATCCGAGTCCATCCTTCCTCTGTAAAGAGTGATGAGGATTTAGCAAAGCTGAGAGATCTTACTAAGGCCTATCTCCTTAACGGTAAGGGTATGGAGGTACAGTACAATATTGTCAGCGCCGAAACAATGCGCGCCGCGCAGCAGGATCCTCAGAGCTACCGCGATCTGGTTGTCCGCATTGCAGGCTACAGCGCATACTTTGTAGAACTGAACAGGGACTGCCAGAACGACATCATCAGGAGAACGGAAAACGTTATCGCGTAAGCCGGAAAGGCCTGCGCGAGTCTGGACAGATTTTTCCGGCGGCTGTATTTGTGTTTTGCGTGACCGATAATATTTATAGAATATTGGGCTCAGTCAAAAAGACTGGGCCCGATATTCTTGAGGACAAAGACATAATCAGACGCGGCGAGGAGCGCCATTGTCGCTTTCGATTTAACGGAAGTGTAGTGTTTTTATCGCCTTGCGTCCTGCCTGCGGTGCTTTATGTAGCGATAAGCAGGCAGTTAAAGGATATGAAATAGCCAAAGGGTTTTCCAAACCAAAAAATGCACATGTGCAGAACTGAAATCAAACGATTGCCGGGGATTAAGCTTCGGTTTTCAGATGAAGCCGCCTTAGGACCGACCCTAAGGCGGCTTTTTGCAGTTTAAGCGGCTTTACTTTCCAAATAAAAAAGCGGCGGCGGATTTATCCGCCGCCGCTGATAGGTTACCCTGTATCGCGCCGCTTTTCGAGCTTGCAAGGAATTCGGGACCGCCCCGGTTCAAGGTATCGGGCAAATCATAGATAGCCCTTGCTGCGGTCCACTCTTGCAATTATGAAACCCAGCTCCTTTTCCTCGCCGTCGTCGCCGACCTCTACGGCCCGTGCCCAGCGTTCTTCGGAGCACCAGTCGGTCTCATACTTCTCGTCTCCGACCTTTTTTATCCATCCTCCGTGCTCGAGACAATAGCGGGTTACGCCCTTCTGCTCGCGTATTTCCTTTACTTTATATATATGCTCGCCATTATATTGCCTGTTCTGCTCGGGGTGATGGCCGTAGTGCAAAACGATTCTACTCATATGTCATACCTCAATTCTTTGTAAGTGAATTTGAGCGAAATCGCTTATCCCAATCTCCTACCGGACAGTATGCCAGACATTTTTCGCATCTCCATTTCTGTATTCTGTCAAGTCCGCTTGATTTACCGTGGAATCTCTTTTCAAAAGCAGCCGCAAGCTCTTCGTCCGACGGATCGAGGCTCTCGATGTAATCCTTGTCTCCGTTGAACTCTTTACGCAAGGCGCAGGCGGCGACGGCGCAGCGATTTGCGTTTATTTTGCTCATTCTGCAGCTGACTCCGCCTACTTCGTATTCTTTTGTGTTTTCTTTTGAGTATTCGGGTATGGCGTGTGTCGGACAGACATCCGCGCAGATTTTGCACTCTTCGGGATTGCAAAGTTTGGGCCCGCTGTATGGGGCATCGGGATCCAGCTCCAGCGTAGTTATTACCGCACCGAATTTCACCCTCGGGCCGTACTCGGGGGTCAGCAGGCGGTTTGACCAGCCGAACTCGCCGAGACCGCAGGCGACAGCGGCATTCTCGATATTGAAGGGAAGGCCTGCGTTAACTGGCCCTGTAAAATAGGGCAGATCGTTTCTCACCGGTATGGCATTTTGCAGGGGACCGTTCGGAAGAGGAACAGTAGTTTTGCCAAAGGTACGTTCTATGTACTGGGTAATCTTAAAGGTGTTGAACAGAAGGATAAAGTTGGGCGCAAGCTCATAGCCGTAGGTTCCAAAAATAGCACCAACATTTTTCCGACCGTCCTCAAAGCCTCTGAATATAGTCTGCGTAACACCGTCCGCTATACGTTTCCCATATACAATGACGGATTTAGCCCCCGGAAGTATATCCTCCGGCCTGTGCCCCTCGGGCTCACTCTTATTTAAAGTCTCCGCTGAGGCGATGCCTACGAGATCCATGTCGCATGAATATACAAATTTCTTGATTTCGGTTGTAATGCTCATATTACCCTCCTATTAATCGCGCACATATTGATTATCAAATTTAATGATGTGTTTGGGATTGATTATGTAACGCGGTTTCCGCTCTAAGGCAAGCGGCATGCCGAATAATATTTAATCGGTTAACACATTGCGATTGCATCTAAGATTAAACACTATTTTTCTATAAATTTTTCGATATTTATATTCGTCAGACCGGTGTCGTAAAAGCGTTCTTTCCAGTTGCCAACGGGGCAGTAGGCAAGGCAGTTGCCGCACTTCCATGTCGGGGATACCTGCGGGCTGTCATGAGATGCCCCAAGCACCACGAGCTTTTTGAGAGGCTCCATCAGGTCAAAGTCTGTCGGATTGTCCATGCTGACCGGAACAAAATCGTAATCGCTTGCGACGCTTTTCCTCATCCCGTGGCAATAAACCCTGCATTTGTTCCAGTTAATCTGAGAGTACTCGATATTCTTGTCCCCAATCGTGATTTTTCTTGACTGGTTTTTGTCATAGGCGGGGATGGCACGGCCAAGGCACATCTTTTCACAAACACGGCACTTTGTCGGATCGCAGAGCTTCGGCCCGTTATACAAGGGGTCGGGCTCAAGCTCCGCCGTGGTGAGAACGGCCCCGAAGCGATTTCTTGGTCCGAATTCCGGTGTGAGGACTATGGAAGACCATCCGAATTCGCCGAGTCCCGCCGCCACGGCGGCATGACGCATACTTATCTGCTTTGAGCCCTGCATTGGTCCTGCAGCGTTGGGAGTGGCTATGCAGCCCGTTATCTTTTCTACAAACTGGCTTATTTTATAGCTTCCGAACATAAGATGGTAGTTTGGCGCTATTGTGTAGCCATAGGTCCCGTATATCCCGTGGAGATGGCGCATTCCTTTTTCATAGGCCCTGAAAATGCTCTGCACCGCTCCGTCGGGCACTCTGATACAGAATACTATTACCGATTTACACCCGGGTAGAATATCCTCGGGATGGAAGCCCTCCGGCGATTCGTTGAAACGGTCCACTCCGGCGATGCCGACTTTATCCATCCCGGCCTGACACAGTGCATATTTTTTTATTTCTTCGGTAGTACGTGCGATATTCATGAAATCACCTCGATAGTTAATTGCTTTTCGATTTGCTTATGCATTATTGACGTATATAAAAAATGTAGATATCCCGGCAATTTGAAAAGTGGGAAAGCTGCATGTTGTTTTAGTGATTTACCCGAATGGTAAAAAAGCGATGCTGCTCAATCATATTTACGGCTTGACAAGAGCAGCAATAGATGCAAAGCGTATTTGATTAGGGAAATCTTATGTATCTTAAAGCAAATTCTGTTTACGGATTCAGTATGTTTTCATCCTTAAAACCATTACTTCTGCTTATATTATTCGCGGAGCATATTAGCTTGCGAAGATTGGGTGAGGTGTTGATCTTGATGGCTATCATATATCCGGTAATCGGATAGGGCTGCGGAATCAGTGGAATAAACTTGACATTTTTGTAGGGCTGAAGAACACAGGAGGTATTTAGCATTACTCCGACGCCCATCGCCACAAGCTGCGAGCGTATCTTTCCCGAATAATCGTCTACATATCTGATTTTCGGCATGAATCCCATTTTATTGCAAAGCTCGATAAAACGCTTATTTTTATAAGGCGAAAAGGTAGACGTGGGGTTCTCCTGTTCAAACTTAAGTAAAAACACCTCATCCTTAAGCTGTGTAAGCTCTATCTTCTCCTCGTTTGCCAAAGGGTGGTTTACAGATATTCCGACGGACAAATTGGAATGAACCAGCGGAATGGCAATGCAATTATTCTTTTCTAAGAATTCCATGAATTTGTCCTCGGGCCACAAAGTTGTTCCCACCGCCAGGACAGCAGCATCTATCCGAGCCGACTTCAGCAGTTCTGTAAGCCAAAGACTTCTTCCGATAACGGTGTAGATTTTGGAGTCCGGGTTATTAATTATGAAATCCGCCAGCAGAACATCCTCACCAAACGAGCCGAATGCCGGTACAAATCCTATCGAAATTGGGACACTCTCATTTGATATATAATTTTTTGCCATCATGCATAAGTCGTTATATTCCGAAATGATTATTTCTAAGCGTTTTAAGACCTCCTTTCCCAGCTCGGTGGGCAAAACCGATTGCGGAGAGGATTTTCTATCAAAGATTTTAATACCCAGCTCCTCTTCAAGACCGTTTATGTGCTTTGATACCGCTGACTGGGAGAAAGACAGCTTGTCTGCTGCTTCTGAAAAGCTTTTGAATTTTGCAACAGCCATGGCTGACATTATTTGTCGAATATCCATATTGAAAGATCCCTTTCAACTAATCATTTTCGTTCCCCGTCATTATAATATATTACTATTTTTCGCTTACAGAATCAACTTGAATTGTAAGTATTTCACATTCCTTTTGGGAATTGTCTTATTTTCAAACGGAATTGCTTTGTAAGAAAATGTCTGCTAAGGTGAAAGTGCATTTTAAACTTTTCGATTTGCTTATGCTAAATATTGGTAAAGGAGTGGGCGATCTATGAGCAATAAGGGCACAGTCACAGTAGCACCTCAACCAAAAGTTATGTCGACACCAAAGTATTTAGCTTACCTTGCAATCGGTTTATTTTTTATGTTCGTATTTGGAAGGATTTGTCCGACCTGGGGGCCCGTTACAAGAGTGGGTGTACAGGGAATAAGCATTTTTGCGGCCACGCTTTTCATGATTTCTACAGGGTTTGGGCTGATTGTCCCGTCTATGCTTGCGATGTTTGCCATAACGCTGACAGGTTATACAAGCGTGGCGGGTATTATTGGCAGTACGTTTGGTTCCACCTCTCTTTATCAGCTTTTCCTCGTGTATGTACTCTGTACAGCCATTACAACAAGCGGAGCCGGTGACGTGTTCGCGAGGTGGATGCTGTCAAGAAAGTTTATTAACGGCCGTCCGGTACTTTTCTGCGTTATTTTCATGCTGACAATGTCGCTGTTTGCGGCACTGGTTGGAACTTCGGGAGCAGTTCTCTTTTCTTTTACTCTTATCGACTCTCTCTGCGATACCCTTGGCTATGACCCGCACAGCCATTTCAAAAAGACCTTTTTAACGGGCGCTTTTATAGCCGCGTCCATAGGCTCGCCCATACTGCCCTTCAAGGGTATGGGACTTCTCATTTTCGGAAACGTAGCGTCCGCTTTGCAGGCGGGTGGCCTTACCATTGATTACGGAGCCTACATAGCATCGGCACTTATATGCGCTGTTTTGTTTGCCGTAGTTTTCGCCCTTTTGATTAAGCCTTTATTTAGAGCGGATCTCTCTCTGCTTCGTGACGCCGATATGGTAAAGATTATTGGCGGCGGCAGTGTTAAGATGAACTTCCAGCAGGCTTTTTGCTTCTGGGGTTTCGTAGTTGGCTGCTGCTATTCAATAGCCCTGATCTTCATTCCTAAAACGGCTTCGTATTATAATGCCTTCAACAGTATTACCCAGGCATTTACCTTTGCTTTGGTGATCTGCGTATTGTCACTGATACGCCGTGATCAGAAGCCCCTGCTTAATCCGGCTAAAATGTTTAAGGAAGGCATTAAGTGGGAGATAATCTATGCCTATTGTGCTTTCTCGACCTTAGGCGGTTTGCTTGCAGCCGATACGGGTGTGGGAATTAAGGATTGGCTTACAAGCATTCTCGACCCGCTGCTCGGCGGAATGCCGTTTGTAGTGTTTGCTTTGATTCTTGTTGCGGTAACCACTATCATAACAAACTTCTTCTCCAACACGGCAACCGGTATTATTGTCGGCAGCCTCGCGGCCCCATATCTCATTTCTTACGCAACCGGCACGGGAATAAACCCGAACGTACTTGGAACGGCCATTGTTTCCGCTGCTAACTGCGCTTACCTTACAATGGGAGCTGGAAATATGTCCGCGGTTTATCTCGCGCAGGATTGCTTGAAGAACGATCCCAAGTGGGTCTGGAAATGGGGCGTAGTATCAGGAGTAATCTACATAATTGTATCCTGGGCCGGATATACGATGCTTTCGTATATTCTCTAAAACTAATAGACACTTCCATAATGCCGAAGCAAAAATTATGGGCCTTCAGTCAATGAGGGCCCATAAAACTCAAATGCTCTAATTTAAGCAATTGTTTAGCGTTATGTTATTCTCAAGCAGAAAAAGGAGGAAACTATATGCAAGAGGAAATCAGAAAGAAATATGATGAGAAGCTGCAGCGTATAACAACAACAATTTCCCTTCGCGAACCCGACAGGGTGCCGATAAATGTGGGCGGCAATATATTTGCGGTAACGGAGGCGGGCTATACCGTTGCCGAGTGCATTTACGATACCACTCTTGAAAAGGCGAAGGACGCTGTGAAGCAATACCTCCTGAAATATGACCCCGACTTTTTACAAATGCCGGTAGGCTACGCGGGTGAAGGCCCTGTTATGGAGCTGTTGAAGCCAACCTTCATGCTGTGGGCAGGCATGCCGGGGAATAGGATTCCCGAGAACTCTATTCAGCAGTTTGTGGAATTTCCGATACTGTTGGACGAGGAGTTTGAAGAATTCTTCAGCGACCGCACCGGCTGGATATTAAGGCACTCCATGCCAAAGATTTCTGAGGCTCTGAAACCTCTCCAGAACATGTCGTTCCCTCTGTCTCACCGCGGGCTTCGGCAGATATGCAGGGAGTTCTCAAAGCCGGAGGTAAAGGAAATGATCCAGACCCTTTGGAAGGCGGATGAGATGTATAAGGAACACGGCAAAAGGATGAGGGAGGTTGTCAGGGAGCTTTCTGAACTCGGTTACCCGGATATGAATGGCGGCAAGGCCGCGGTGCCCTTTGACGAGTACAGCGACACCCTGCGCGGCACGCTTCTGTCGCTCACCGACCTTATTGAATATCCTCAGTATGTTGAACGTTTTATCGAGGAGCTTCTCCCTGAGACGTTGGAAGAAATCAAAAATATGAATAAGGACGGGAAAAAGACAGGCAAGTTTGTCAACATGACCCTGCACAAGGGCATGGACGGCTTTATGAGCAACGAGCAGTATGAAAAGTATTATTGGAGGCACTTGCAGCAGATTATATGCGCCATTGTGGATGTAGGCATGGTCCCGTACGTTTTTTGTGAAGGCAAATATTCGACCAGGCTGGACTTCCTGAAGGATGTTCCGAAGGGGAAAGTTGTGTATGCATTTGAGGATACCCCCATGGAACTTGCCAAGAAAAAACTGGGCGATGTGGCCTGTATTACGGGCGGATTTCCGAATGTGCTGCTCGATTTCGGAAAGAAGCAGGATGTAATTGATGCGGTTAAGCGCATGATAGACGATTGCGCCCCGGGCGGCGGCTTTATCTTCCGCACCAAGGCCACGCTGATTAACGCGAAACGTGAGAATGTGGAAGCAATGTTCGAAACCATTAAGGATTACGGACGCTACTGATTACATATCGTAAAGCCATATGTTTTTTGCTTGTTTAGACGCATGGTGCTGAGAAGCTGAAAGGAATGGTTTAATGAGGACGATAATCGAAGAGAGACGCGAGATACCGGTAGCCTGCGAAACGGACGTACTGGTCATAGGCGGCGGGATAGCAGGCGTGGCTGCTGCGGTTGCTGCTAGCAGAAACGGCGTCGGCGTAACGCTTATCGAAAAGAGCATAGTTCTTGGCGGACTGGCTACCCTAGGACATGTTTGCATTTACCTGCCTCTCGATGACGGAATAGGCCACAAGATTTACGGGGGGCTTGCGGAAGAGCTGCTGTACACTTCGATTAAATACGGCTTTAACAATCTTCCCGAGTGCTGGCGTCATGGCAGGAAATATGTAGAAAACCCGCCGGGCAGATACAAAACCCATTTCAATATCCCCTCGTGCGTCGTGGCGCTTGACGAGCTGATGGAGCAGGAAAACGTCAATGTGGTGTTTGACACCTGCTTCTGCGCGCCGATTATGGAGGGGGATACCTGCAGGGGTGTCATTGTGGAAAACAAATCCGGTCGGACGGCATATCTGGCAAAGATGGTCGTCGACGCCTCGGGCGACGCGGACGTTTTCTACCGTGCGGGCGCTAAGTGTGAAACTCAGAAGAACATAGTGTCTCACTGGGGCTTCGAGCTCGACTTTGATACGATGAAAAAGGGGATGGACGCCGGCGATATTCTGAAGGCCCTTAATCTCAGATGGCTGGGCTTGCGCCCGGACAGGGACAACAAGGGAAGCGACCTGCCTATGATAGACGGGACGACGAGCGCGGGCGTGAACGAATACATACGCATAAGCCGCTCGCTTGCGCGCGAGCACCTCAAAAAGAACCAGCGGCCTGATTACACTATGCTTACCATGCCCTTTATGCCGCAGTTTAGAATGACGCGCCGGATAATAGGCAAAGAGGAGATGCCGCTCGTGCCGGGAGAGCATCTGGAGCACTCGATAGGGTGCGTGATACACAGCCTGGAAGCCCCCGCCGCCGTATACGAGTTCCCCTACGAGGGGCTTATAGACAGCAGGATAACCAACATAGCCGCTGCCGGAAGAATCGTTTCGGCCGGAGGCCGGGGCTGGGAGATTATGCGCTTTATTCCGGCCTGTGCGCTGACGGGGCAGGCGGCGGGGACGGCCGCCGCCTTGGCAATCAAGACCGGGCGCAACCTGCAGAATCTGGATGTGGCGGCGCTGCAGCAAAATCTCGAGGCAACCGGCGTGATGATCCACATGGACGAAGAATTGAGGAATAACCACAGAGCGAAAATAAACAGCAGCCCGAATCACTGAAGGAATTCCGTCTGCTGTAAGATACCGCGGGAAATTAAGCGCAGGCCGCGGGCGGGCTCCGGACGACGCGAGCACGCCGAATCCTCGTTTTGAGGGTTAAACCGCGGCCTGCCGACCGGCGTGACTGTCGGCCGTTTGGAAAAATTGTACTCTCTCTGCCCTGGTTTGCTTTTCCTGATGCATTGTGTAGCAGCATCTGACAGCCTGAATAAGCGAGAAATGCTTAATATTTTTAAGAAAGGGGTAGAAGCAATGAGCACCAAAACAGCCAGCGCTCCACAAAAAACTATGTCGACGCGGAAGTACCTTATTTATCTTGTCATCGGCCTTTTCTTCATGTTCGTGTTCGGATACATATGTCCGACATGGGGCCCGGTAACCCGCACAGGAGTTAATGCAATCAGTATTTTCGCCGCAACTCTCTTCATGGTCACCACGGGTTTCGGACTCATTATCCCTTCAATGCTGGCGATGTTTGCAATAACGCTTACAAATTATACGTCTGTAGGCGGCATCATCAGCAGCACCTTCGGCTCCACCTCGCTGTATCAGCTTTTCCTTGTCTATGTGCTCTGCACCGGTATTACTCAGAGCGGCGCGGGCGATGTTTTTGCACGCTGGATGCTATCAAGAAAGTTTGTAAACGGCAAACCTGTGCTGTTCACCATGGTCTTTATGATAACCATTTGCCTGTTTGCTTCTCTTGTTGGAGCGTCGGGATCTCTATTGTTCTCATTTACTCTTATTGACTCTATCTGCGAGGCTCTCGGCTATGGACCACACAGCCAGTTTAAAAAGGTCTATGTTTTGGGCGCGATGATTTCTTCCTCGATAGGTTCTCCTATACTTCCGTTTAAAGGCATGGGGCTTCTTATTTTCGGCAACGTATCCGCGGTTCTGAAGGAAGGCGGTCTTCCTATCAGCAGCGGAGCGTACATAGCCTCGGCCTTTGTCTTTGCCATGGCCTTTAATATCATTTTCTCCCTGCTTATAAAACCCGTATTCAAGGCCGACATAAGCAAGCTCAAAAATGCCGATATGGCGGCCATTATGGGCGGCGGCAAAATCAAGATGAACGCGCAGCAGGCACTCTGCTTCTGGGGATTTGTCATCGCCTGCTGCTACTCGATTGTGCAGCTCTTCATACCGCAGGATTCGCCTATATATGGTCCCTTCAACAATATCACCCAGGCCTTTACCTTTGCACTTGTTATCTGCATCCTCGGCCTGCTGCGCATAGACAAGAAGCCCGTAATCAATGTTAGTAAGCTCTTCAAGGACGGCATCAGATGGGAGGTTATATACGCCTACTGCGCTTTCTCCACACTGGGCAGCATGCTCGCCGCCGATGCCCTTGGAATCAAAGCGTGGCTTACCAGCGTACTTGACCCGCTGTTCGGCAATATGCCCTTCATGTTCTTCGTGCTTATTCTGGTCGCCGCAACGCTCATAATTACAAACTTCTTCTCAAATTACGCTACGGCAATAATTGTGTCGAGCCTGGCCATGCCTTACATGCTCTCATACGGGCAGAACCTGGGCGTAAATTTGAATGTGCTTGCGGCCGCAATTGTATCAGCGGCAAACACCGCGTACATGACGATGGGCGCGGGCAATATGTCCGCGGTTTTCCTCGGACAGGAATGCTATCAGGACAATGCAAAATGGATATGGAAATGGGGCGTTCTCGCGGCGGTTCTCTACATTGTCATTGCATGGATTACCAACACCCTGTTTTGCTATATCCTCTAAGTCCGTTTTGGCCACTTTATCCGGTTTAAGGATAAAGGAGCTCATCGTAAAAAACAGACATTAAAGACTTGATAAAAATTCTGAAAAGGAGTGAAATGATGTCCATCAGTCAGGAAATCAAGGACTTTGCCATCAAAAAGTCGGGAATGACAATGGTAGGCATAGCTCCTGTTGAACGCTTCTCGGACGCTCCCGAGGGGAAACGGCCGGAGGACCTCCTGCCCGGGGCAAAATCGGTGATTGTGCTCGGAGTGCGCCTGCTTGACGGAGCAATGCAGGCTATCTTCCGCAAGTTCGAGGAAGGAAAGCGCAATGCGCACGGAATATATGCCACCTATGCCTCGACGATAGCTCCGAATCTCCAGATGGCGCAAGCGGTTCTGGCGCTTTCCGACTTTATCGAGCGGAAAACGGGCGAGGTAGCGGTTCCGACTACTTCCGGCCCGTTCCAGGCGACCAGTTCGTTCAGCCAGAGGCGCGCGGCGGTGGCTGCCGGTCTCGGTGAAATGAGCTGGTGCGGGGCTGTTGTTAACGATAAATACGGGCCCAGGATGTTCTTTGGCTCCATAATAACCACTTTGGAGCTGGAATACGACGATATGTACAACGGGCCGAAGCTCTGCGACCCCACGAAGTGCCGCATCTGCGTCGACAGGTGCCCGGTGCATGCCATACCGGAATACCCCAATGGTGTTGAAACTCAAATCGGGGATAAAAAGGTGATTTACGGCAGGCTCAACAGGCCGCTGTGCAACGCCGCCCGGTTCGGCCTTGTAAAGGAAACCGCAAATATCGCCAGCGCTTACGCGATTGACAGGAGAGAGGACCTTGTCGATGTTAACTGCGTTACCGAGGAGGAGTTTTACAGGGGCATAAGCAAAATGGAGAAGTCCCTGAGCGGCCTTCAGTTCTATCAAAACTGGAAGTGCTCGCTGTGCCTTGCCTACTGCCCGCTTGGAAACTGGAAGGAACGCTTTGAAGACACCGGGCTGTCCAAGGGCGATTACGGTACGAATGTAAAGCAGACGGAATATGTCCAGAAAGTCTCGCTGACTTGATTGGGGGGAGAAAAATGAATTATAAACAGGAGCTAAAGGAATTTGCATATGAGCGCGGAATGTTCAAGTGCGGAGTTGCCTCTGTCGACAGATTCAAGGACTGTATAAAGGGTCAGCATCCCTGCGATCTCCTGCCCGGGTGCAAGTCGGTGATAGTGGTTGCGGTGCGCCTTCTAGACGGCGCGATAGACGCGGTTTTCCGCAAGTATGAGGACAAGATGGACGATGTCCATGGAGTTTACGGTACATACGGCTACACCATGGGGCCGACATTCCATTTGACGAAGGTCGTATACGAGCTCGCCCAAAAAATCGAGACCGACACGGGAAAGATCGCCATGCCTATGTATTGCGGGGGGCCGCTGGTTAACGGTGCGGCGGTCAGCCTCAGGCACGCCGCGGTTGCGGCCGGCCTCGGGGAATTCGGGTGGAACTCCATCGTGCTGACACCCGAGTACGGCCCCAGGAACCGCTTCGGACTGCTCCTTACTACATTGGAGCTGGAGCCCGACCCGCAGTATTCGGGTCCGAAGCTCTGCGACCCCAGCAAGTGCCGCGTCTGCTACGAGGTATGTCCGACGGGAGCCATAGAAGAGTGGAAGGAGGGCGCGGGGAGGACCTGCACCGTCGGGGATGTTACCTCGACATACTGTCATCTGAACTGGAACAAGTGCAAAATAGCCTGCCACATGCTGAATAAGAAAACCGGTGGAGATTACGACTGGATAAAAAGCGATAATCCGACCAACCAGGAGATTGAAGAGGCGATGCGTGCAAAGCCAATGGAGACGACCGGCGTTCAGGTTAATCCTACATGGAAGTGCGGTCAATGCATGGCCTATTGTCCCGTTGGAAACTGGAAGGAACATTACTCCTTAACGGGGTTGTCCTCATACAAGGGACAGAAGGATTAAGGGAGGATTAAACATGAATAACACTCAAAAAATCAAGCAATTTGTTCTGGATCAGGGAATGGCGCTTGTCGGCATTGCCTCTGTAGACAGGTTTGATGATGTTCCTTACGGCAGAAAACCCACCGAAATATTGCCGGGAGCTAAATCGGTTATAGTATTCGGGGCGAGATTGGTCGACGGCTCTGTTCAGGCAAGATTCCGCGTGGATCAGGATGGCAGAAAGGACATGGAAAACGTATACGGCCGCTACAGCCATGGCCCGACAATGAATGTTTTCCTGATGGGTGTTACATATTCTCTGGCCCATTACATTGAAAAGAATATGGGAGCGGTTGCTCTGCCTACAATGGTTGGGCCCATATCCATTTCCCGCCCTTTCAGCCATCGCCACGCCGCGGTGGCCGCCGGCCTCGGAGAGTTCGGCTGGAACAACGCAGTGGTTACGCCTCAATACGGGCCACGCGTCAGGTTCGGCGCCGTTATAACACAACTCGAGCTAGAGCCGGACCCATTGTACAAAGGGCCGAAGCTGTGCAATCCTGATAAATGTCGTATTTGCGTGGATGTTTGCCCGACAAAGGCTCTGCCCGCGCCCGGCGAAAGGGAGCCTATGAGCTTTACATGCGAAGACAAGGTAGACTTTTTCGCAGATGTAAACGTAAACCGTTGCCGCATCGCCTGCTATGGCCTTACCAAGGCAACGGGCGGCAAAAAGGATTTTGTAACAAGCCTCGACCCGACCAAGGAAGAGCTTGAAAGGGCGATAAGAGAAAATGAGCCCGAGCCGGGCGCCCTCACCCGAGAGCCTACCTGGAAATGCGACAGGTGTATTGCGTACTGCCCTCTCGGAGCCTGGGACAAGAGATTTGCGGCAAAGGGACTTGTAAAACCATTGTAAGATAGACGCAAATATTACCGTATGGCGCTTTCAGTGCGCGAGAACGTGTGGGAAAGCTTGGGGATTTAAAAACGGACTTTATGCTGGAAAGGAGAATTTTATGTTGACGGCGTGCAAAAGATTTGATGCGGATGTAGTGGTCTGCGGCGGCGGCCCCGCGGGCAGCGCGGCGGCGATAGCGGCGGCGAGGGCAGGCAAGAGGACCATACTTCTCGAATATCGCGAGTCCCTCGGCGGCCTGTGCACAAACGGCTATATTACCGGTATCGCCGGAGTAGTGGACGGAATATGGATAAAGTATAATATTTTTCGCAAATTCATAGAAGTCCAATAAAAATGACATGGACGTAACCGTTTGGTAGAATTAAGTTAGCACACAAAATACCAACCAAAGGAGGTTACGTACCATGTC
>Ga0134094_1001276_pt1 | contig 25164 bp, 23 predicted proteins | sample 5_1taG_FD_94458 | JGI IMG/M metagenome (GOLD analysis project Ga0134094, IMG submission 94458) | Switchgrass degrading microbial communities from high solid loading bioreactors in New Hampshire, USA - 5_19_20_110_A1 metaG | ecosystem: Engineered > Bioreactor > Semi-continuous > Anaerobic >... | reverse complement strand
GTGGCCGGACTTTTCTGGGTATAATCAGGGGATTCCGCTGGCCATCCGCCGTTTTCCTTGATGGGAAGCCTTCCCTGAATTGCCAGTACGACAAGCACTGCCACAACCGATAAAAGTGCCACAACAAACGCCCTGGCGTTATTTCTTTCAGGTCTGTATCTGTATCTTCGTGCCATAAAATCCTCCTTTGCTGCCGAAAGACGCGGCCAGCTATTTTATTCTGATACCGAATATTTTCTGTGCATAGGATCCAACCACAATCATATCATCGTAAACTGCCGGAGATGATTCAACATTTCCTCCAAGACTTATGGTATCGATGTCCTTGCCCGTCCTTGGGTCAAACAGATGCAGAATTCCCGCATAATCGGCAAACAGGCCATAGGTCTTTCCGTCTGAACTTTTCACGTCCACGGGCGAACACCAGCTATATGCGGTAAGATGCCTTGTCCAGACTTCTTCCCCGGTTTCCTTGTCCAGTGCCACCAGCGTACCGTCCTGGTTGGAACCGGTAAAGCAGATATTGAAAATAATCAGGTCACTTATATCGTCCTTGCCAATCAAAGGCGTTCCCAGGGCTCCGCCATTGATATAGAAATTATAGACACAGGTATAGTCACGCTGCCAGATAAGCTCCCCGGTAAGGGCATTGAATTTTCTGATATTGCATTTTTCTGGCTTTTTGCTTTCCTGGCTCCTCTTGTCCACCTGGTTGGCCGTGTACAGGAACACTCCCTTGTCAGTTTCCTCTATAACGGTGGTCGCATCGGTATCATCGCCTACGTCGTAGGTCCATACAGGTTTCATCGTATTTATGTCAAGGCATTGGAAAATGCCGCCGTTGTCGCAGAAATACATGTAATTCCTGTAAAATGCCGGCGAATTTTCCACACCCAGTTCCACATTCACAGAATCCCTGTAACGGTAACGGGTGATCTGGGGCGCGATTGATATGGTTTCCTGGTCCTTTTCAAACCTGGTATTCAGCTTCACCCTGTAAATCAGGCCATTTTCTCCGGCTGCCAGAAGGGTGTCTGTCTTCTTGTCCACCATTGCGGACGAGTCAAAGGCTCCCCATCTTCTGAAAGCCACAGGGTCCCGGCCGTATATGTTGTACAGTGAGGACTGGTCAATAAGGCTGAATATCATGTATTTGAACTCAGACAATTTGCCGCCGTTATCGTTGATGCCCATACCGGTATAGAGAATGGGATATCCTCTTGGGTCAATCATCCCCGTTCCTTTCATGGGAAACCCAACCTGGATCTTTTCCCTGGTTTCCTTACCGGTTTCCAGATCAAGGAAATAAATGTTTCCGTCCAGTGTTGGATATATGACCTCCACCAGTTCCTTGTCTTTGAATTCAGGCTTTATATTCATCATGTTTCTTATATCCTCCGGCCAGTTTACCAGAAGGGGCTGGCCTGTCCAGCCCGTGCCCGGCCAGTAACCGCCGTCCGATGTGCTTATGGCGCCGATTTTATGGGACCAGACTATTTCAAGTTTTTTCTCCGAGATTTTTCGAGTCCCGTAAGAGGCCGAATTGCGGTAGTTGTTTCCGCGGAAGGCCAGCACACCGCCTATATCGGCATATTCCTCATGGGATCCGAAAATAATCTCATCCCGCGGAGTATATTCAACGGGTTTCCCGTTTTCGAACACCCAGTAATACAAAAAAGTTCCGTCGCCTTTGTCAAATGTCTTTTTTGCCTCATCATAGGCCATGGGGCCGGTAAATACCGCAGGATCCTGCCATGATACCCTGAGGACCGCCGGATCGGTGCTTTCTTCGGGCATGGGTTCTGGCGTAGGCCAGGGTGTGGGTTCCGGAGTGGCCTCAGGTGTGGTTTCAACCTGGGATGGAGAAGGGGACGGGCTTTTCGCCTTTAAATCGTCAGGCATGAAGGGCAGCTTTCCCTCGAGGGAAAGGATTATCACAATCACGGGCAGAAAAATACAAGCAAGGGCGGTAAAAAACCTGCCCTTATTCAGTCTCCTTTTTCTGTATGGATATCTTCCGTACATTATTTACACCTCTTGAAGCAATTCTTGATCCCCTTTGAAAGTACCTTGCTTCCTATAAAGCTTAATCCAGAAGCAGGTCTTATTTGTTTGCATAAGCCTCGACTTCATCATAAATCAGCTTGGTGAGTTCGGATATCTTCATCGGGGCAACCCCTACATCCACGTTCTCTGTCATTACGGCAAGAACAAAGGGGTGGGAAGCAAATACGATGCCTACGTCATTTGAGGTTCGCACCTGGTTGCCTATTTTATGCGCGACTTTCACATTGGCGGGGAGAAGCCCTGAGCCTGCAATCCTGTCATTCCATTGGGTATTCTCCAGGTCGTGTATAAGCTGTCCGTAATGATCAGGGTTCTCAAGGTAAAGCCTGTAGAGTTCCTGGGCAACCAAAGCCAGGTCGCGGGGGCATGTGCGGTGCCCTTTTTTATAATAGATCTCCCCGCCCAGGTCCAGTATATACTGGCATATGTTTTCAATTCCCAGGATGCGGATTATCATGTTTATGCCGCAATTGTCGCTGTATACTATAGAAAGCCTGGAAGTTTCCCTTACGGTATATTCGGTGCCGTAAGGCTGGTTCTGGATAATTCCTGTGCCGGGTTCAAAGTCTTCCTTAAGATACTGGAGCTTGTCGTCCCAGCTTATCTCACCTGCCTCCACCTTGGTATAAAGCAGAAGGTTCATGGGAAGCTTGGTGGTGGAAGCAGCTATATAGCTGTCACGGTCATTTATCCCGAAAGATTCGCCGGTGGCGAGGTCAATGAAATGAACGCCATATTTTCCGTCCAGTTTCGAAATAAATTCTTCGACTTTGGCTTTCAGTTCCTCCATCTTTCCGCTTTTTTCAACCGAACCTATGGCAGGCAGGAAACCGTGATCCTCGGTCATGGTTCCTTTTGGAGGCTCGGGTGTGGGAGTGGATTCCGGAGTAACCGCAGGTTCAGGAGACTGTCCGGGCGTGCTGTCAGGGACGGGAGTCTCCGTGCCGGGCGGCGTCGGTGAATTTCGGGCGATAATTCCCAAATCCAGTTTTTTATTTATAAAGTATAAACCCGCAATCAGCAAAACCGTAACCAGGACAAGCATTGTAACCGTCCGGCGTCTTCTGTAGACTCTTGATTTTTTGAAGCGATATTGTCTCATGATACATCTCCCTGCTGTGATAACCTGTATTTTCGGTTAAAGCGCCTCATGCCGCGCTAAATTCCAGCTTTTATTATATGTAATTAAAGTAATAATGTCTATAATATAATACCCATTGATGTTTCGCAAACACATTTGACGGATATATTTCCATATATTTTGCAGTTAATTTCAGGTGAAAAATATGTATAATATGCACATAAAAAATAGACGGTACAGACAGGCACCGGGTTTATTGAAAAAATTACCGGCACCTGAATTTTGTACAGGCGGACAATAATGTTTGACACCTTTTTGCTCCTGTGATAAAATAATACGGCAACCGCACGAGAAAGGGCAATAAATCAGGAAAGGTACATTGGTTCTTTCCTGTCCCTGTTAGGCGAGATTGGTTGGAGGAGGTGCTGGATTAATGTACGCAGTCATTGAGACTGGTGGAAAGCAGTATAAGGTTCAGGAAGGTGACGTTCTTTTTGTCGAGAAGCTGAATGTTACCGATGGCGAACAGGTTGTATTCGACAAAGTGCTTGCGATTTCCAAGGATGGTGTCCTCACAACAGGTAATCCTGTCGAGGGCGCAACTGTTTCTGCCAAGGTTCTTGGACATGGAAAGTCGAGGAAGATCATTGTTTTCAAGTATAAACCCAAGAAAGGTTACAGAAGAAAACAAGGTCACAGACAGCCTTATACCAAAGTCCAGATTGAAAAGATAAACGCTTGATTAATATGACAAAGGCAACTATTTTCCGTTCATCCGACGGAGAAATCAGGGGATTTAGCATTAAAGGCCACGCAGGTTCGGCTCCGGCCGGCGAATATGATATGGTATGCGCAGCGATTTCGGCTGTTGGGTATACTGCTCTTGGAGGTCTCCAGGAGCTCTGCGGCATAGATAATTATGAGGAGTCGGATGGAAGTCTCATCATAACTTTGCCTGACAATATGACCGATGATATGAGGGCAAAGGCGCAGATAATCCTTGAGACAATGGAGATTGGCCTGAGACAGATTGAGAATCAATATCCGAAATATATACATGTAAGATGTAAGGAGGTGTAGTCATGATCAGAATAAATCTTCAGTTATTCGCCCAGAAAAAAGGTGTAGGTAGCACAAAAAACGGCAGAGACAGTGAAGCCAAAAGACTTGGCGTCAAGAGAGGCGACGGCCAGTTCGTACTTGCAGGAAACATCCTCGTAAGACAGAGAGGAACCAAAATTCACCCGGGTAACAATGTAGGCATTGGAAAAGACGATACCTTGTATGCACTCATAGACGGAAGAGTAAAATTCGAAAGACTTGACAAAAAGAGGAAAAAGGTAAGTGTTTACGCAGTCTGATGACAGGATATAATGAGTAATGGGCCAGGGACGAGATTATCGTCCCTTTTCTGTTCTTGAGTAAGAATATTCAATTTTTGGAGGAAAAGAATGTTCATCGACTATGCGGAAATCTATATAAAGGCCGGTGATGGCGGAAACGGAGCGGTTTCATTCCGCCGTGAGAAATATATACCAAACGGAGGCCCCGACGGGGGCGACGGAGGCGACGGAGGAAACGTGATTTTCAAAGTCGATCCAGGTTTGAGAACCCTGATGGATTTTCGCTATAAACGAAAATATGTCGCCGAAAACGGGGAAAACGGTGGAAAAAGCAACATGAGCGGCAAACGGGGTTCAGACCTCATTATCCGTGTGCCGCAGGGCACGGTGGTCAGGGACAAGGAGACCGGCAGGATAATAGCCGATCTCTGCGAGGTTGACCAGGAAGAAATCATCGCCCGTGGCGGAAAGGGCGGAGCCGGCAATCAGCATTTTGCAACCCCAACACGCCAGGCACCCAATTTTGCCAAGAAGGGGACTCCAGGACAGGCCATGACTGTAATTCTTGAGCTTAAACTGATAGCTGATGTCGGGCTTATAGGGTTTCCCAATGTGGGGAAATCCACTTTGCTCTCGGTTGTATCCAAAGCCAGACCTAAAATAGCCGATTACCATTTCACAACGCTTTCCCCCAAGCTTGGAGTGGTATCCCTGGGTGAAGGCCAGAGCTTTGTGCTGGCTGATCTTCCCGGCCTTATTGAAGGAGCTCATGAAGGGTCCGGTCTCGGACACAAGTTTTTACGGCATGTGGAACGTACCCGCCTTTTGATACATGTAGTAGATATAGCTGAAACTGAGGGCAGGGATGCCATAAACGATTTTGACGTTATAAACAGGGAACTTAAATTGTATAACCCTGAACTTGCCAAAAGGCCTCAGATCATTGCAGCCAACAAGATTGACGCTCTCCAGAACCCTGAAAGGCTGGAAAGGTTCAAAGCGGAGATGAACAGACGCGGCTACGAGGTCTTTGAGATTTCGGCGGCAACCAACAAGGGTGTTGATGCGCTTATGTATCACACCTATGAGAAATTGAAGGAACTTCCGCCCATAGTTCTTTTCGATCCGTCGGAGAAAACTGTTGTAATTGATATCCCTGATGATGAGCCGCCTTTCACGGTAAGACGCGAAAATGATGTTTTTGTTGTGGAAGGGCCTGAGATTGACAGGCTTTTACGATCGGTAAATCTGGATGACAGGGATTCTTTGAGATATTTCCAGAGATCCATCAAAAAAATGGGTGTCATTGACGCTCTCGTTGAAAAAGGAATAAATGAAGGGGATACGGTCAGGATCGGAGAAATAGAATTTGATTATGTGCCGTAAAGAGGAGGTGGATTATGCTGACAAGCAAGCAGAGGAGCTATTTAAGAGGTCTTGCGAATTCTATCCCTGCCATTTTTCAGATAGGTAAGGGAGGAATAGATGAGAATGTCATAAAACAGTTCGGTGATGCATTGGAGGCAAGGGAACTGGTTAAGGCTTCTGTCCTTAAGAATTCATTGTATACCGCAAGGGAAGCTGCCGAGGAGATAGCCCGGGCCCTGGGGGCTGACGTGGTGGCTGTCATAGGCAAAAGATTTATCCTTTATAAGGAATCCAGGAACAATAAGGTCATAAACCTTCCCCAGTGACTTTTTATATTGCGGTTTAAAAAGAGCCTGCATACAGGATTGCAGGTTTTTATTTTTTGTGATGGCATAGAATTCTAATCATATTCAAATGTTTTGTTAACACTTATTTCAAAAATGTATTATAAAATAGTTCGTAATTGTTTATAATTCAGACCAGGCTGGAATTTCAGGCATAAAAAATACAGGCAGATTTGGAGGAAAAATGAGAGGCAAGAGAAAAACGGCAAAGAATTTCATTACAGTATTGCTTTTTGTTTTCCTGGCAGCAGTTTTGGTCAGATCCTGCCTTGGAGGGCGGAACCGGACAACCTATACGGAGGAAATGGTCAAAATCCGTGATATAACTACATACTTTACTTTCAGCGGAAATATCGAGCCCAAATTCAGCCAGACGGTATTCTCGCATGGAGTAACGCCCGTTAATAAATTCCATGTCAGGGAAGGGGACAAAGTATCCAAAGGCGACCTTCTTTTCGAATATGATGCAGGCAGCATTCTTGATAGTTTAAAACAGGCCGAGCTGAATATTGAAATCGCGGAAATTAATTATGAAAAGGCTTCCGGAACCGGGAAACAGCAGCAGCTGTCGCAGGTGGAAGCCGCCCTTTCATCCGCAGAGCTCGCGCTCGGCAATGCAAAATCCAATCTTGACAGAATGACTGAATTATATAATTCAGGCAATATTACGAGAGTGGAATATGAAGAGGCAAAAGCTGCCTACGACAATGCTCTTATGTCGCTTGAGACAGCCCGGAAGAATTATGACCTGGCACTGGAAGCTGTTGAACAGAATATCAGGGTCGCAAAGAATCAGCTTGACCAGGCCAGGGCTGCCTATTCGGCTTTGGAAAAGCAGATTGAAGATACAAAGGTGTATGCTGAAATTGACGGAGAGATTGTTAAAATCTATGCCGAAGAAAATGCTTCCCTGGCAATGGGCTCAAAAATAATGGATATTGTCAACTTTGAGGATTTACAGGTAACCATCAGGGTTGACGAATATGACCTTAGAGCCGTTACTTTGGATAAAGAGACTGAAGTCATTGTAAATGCCCTTGACAAAACCGTAAAGGGCAGAATAACCGAAATTTCCAGGCAAGCAACGGTTGTAAACGGAGTCTCTTATTTTCCGACAACCATAACCATCGAACCGGATAATGACCTCCGTGTCGGAATGTCTGTGGAAGTCCGGGTGCTCAACCATGACATAAAGAATGCAGTGACTGTTACAATGAAAGCCCTCCAGTTTGACGGGGAAAACAAACCCTTTGTATATTGCCGTGACGCTGAAGGAAAGATCCGGACCAGATATGTCGAAACGGGTGTGAATGATGGCACCGTTGTTGAGATAAAAAGTGGATTAAGCCCTGATGAAACGATACTCATCCCCAATGAGAAATACGATCCGTTTTATTTTGGTATGAGGCGCCGATAAGGAGGAAACGATGGGAAAAGAGATTTTATCCATGCGGGACATAGTTAAGGTTTATCAGATTGGGGATGAGGAGCAGACGGTATTAAAGGGCATCAGCCTGACGGTGTACGAAGGCGAATTCATTTCGGTCCTCGGTCCGTCGGGTTCGGGAAAATCAACCCTTATGAACATTATAGGCTGTCTGGACATACCTACATCGGGAACTTATATTCTCGGCGGCAGAAATATTCCGGAACTTGATCAGAAACAGTTGGCAAGGATAAGGAACAGGGAGATAGGTTTTGTATTTCAGTCTTTTCAGTTGCTCCCTAGGCTTACTGCCCTGGAGAATGTGGAACTTCCCCTGATCTATGCCAGGGTTTCACCGTCAAAAAGGCGTAAAAGAGCTGAAGAACTGTTAATAAGGGTAGGTCTGGAAGACAAAATGTATCACAGACCGAACCAGCTTTCCGGCGGCCAGCAGCAGCGTGTTGCGATTGCAAGAGCACTTGCCAACAACCCGACGCTGCTCCTAGCCGACGAGCCTACGGGATCGCTGGACCAGAAGACAGGAAAACAGGTGATGGAACTTTTCAGGGAATTGAACAATGAAGGGCATACAATAATCATGATTACGCATGATCCCAACATAGCAAAATATGCGCGGCGCATTGTAAAAATACTGGACGGATCCTTGATCGAAGGGACGGAAGACGATGTTTTCAGAGAGCATTAAAATGTCATGGCAGAATATTTTAAACAACAAGATGCGCTCCTTTCTGACAACCCTGGGTATTATTATCGGCGTTACAGCCATTATATCACTTATAACAATAGTACAGGGTCTGCAGGCTGAGATTACGGGCAGGTTTGCCGAACTGGGAGCGGGTAAGATAGCTGTCCAGGCTTACGGTACCCCGTTGAAGCAGGGGCTTTCCGACAACGATATAGAGAATATTTCAAGAATAGAGAATGTGGCAGGTGTTTCGCCAAACTTAACATTCATATCTTCAGTCGCAAGAGATGGAGAAGTGCTTGAAAATGTTCACATAGAGGGGAAAAACCATACTTTCTTCAGGTACAACCCAAACCTTGTATCCAGGGGGCGGGCTTTCAATATTTTGGATATGGAAAGCAAAAACAAGATCTGCATAATTAATCAGGCTGTTGCGCAAAAATTGTTTTTCGGTGAGGACCCTGTCGGCAGGAAAATGCAGATAGGGGGAACCACCTATGAAGTCAAAGGCATATTGAATGAGGACGCAACCTCTGATGTTATGTCGCTGATGGCGGGGACAGGGAGTGATTACAGGATAATCATCCCTTATACGACTGCCATGGGGATGGCCGGGATAGGAAGTGTCTCTTCACTGGAGATCTATGTTTCGGATACCGGTAAGACAGATGAAGTCATAGATGAAACAGAGCTGGTACTTAACCAGACTTTTAACTTCAAGGATGGCAGTTACAGGATAATAAATCTTGACAGTCTGCTGGAGACTATGAATACCATGAATGACATGATGACGGCCGTGCTGGCCGGGATTGCCTCAATAGCGCTCCTGGTAGGCGGCATTGGCATCATGAACATGATGCTGGTCTCGGTATCGGAAAGGACCAGCGAAATAGGTCTCAGAAAAGCACTGGGGGCGGAGCCTGTAAGCATACAGGTACAGTTCCTGATAGAGTCTATTTTCCTTTCCCTCCTGGGAGGTTTTCTTGGACTTATTCTGGGTCTTTTGATTTCCTGGGTTGCCTGCATTGCCATAGGAATGGCGTTCAGAATATCCTATCTGGCCATTTTCCTTGGTGTAGGCTTTTCAGCCGCTGTTGGCATTATTTTTGGCTGGGCCCCTGCCAGAAAGGCAAGCATGCTCAATCCCATCGATGCGTTAAGAAGCCTGTGATAACATAGGGAGAATTTTAATAAAGGGCTGATGCCGGGAAATGAACCTGAAAACTTCCAAAGAGAAGGAACAGCAAAGGGACCTGAAGTAAAATCAGGTTTCGTGGCACTGTTATGGGAGTGGGAAGCTTTAGTTCATGCATATATTAATGTAATTTGGAGAGAAAAGACTGAAGGAAGAGGATAGCATTATGGTATGGTTCGGACCTGCCGGAAATTCAGACAGTTTTTATGAAGAGGGCCACAAAAGGTCCTTCGAAATGCCCGGATGGCTTAAAAACATGGGACTTGACGCATATGAGTATCAGTGCAACAAAGGTGTGAACTTAAAGCCTGAGACTGCACGGCAAATTGGCGAAAACTGCAGGGAACATGGCATAAGGCTGAGCGTCCATGCCCCCTACTACATTAACCTTGCGAGTACTGACAAAGAAAAGCGTGAGAAATCGGTCGTTTATATAATGGATACTTTAAGGGCGGCCCGGATAATGGGAGCAGACCGCATAGTGGTGCATCCCGGATATGTGTCGGGGGTTTCAAGACAGGAAGCCCTGGAACTTGCCCTCGATACCCTGTCTGAGACCGTACGGCAGGCCGACGGGGAAGATTTGCTGTCCTCAGTCACTGTATGTCCTGAAGTGCTGGGCAAGAACAATCAGCTTGGAACCCTGGAAGAAGTCATCGTTCTGTGCAGACTTGATGAAAGGCTAATTCCATGCATTGACTTCGCACACATGCACGCCCTTACCCAGGGAGGCATGAAGACAAAGGAGGATTTCAGACGGGTTTTTATGCTGGTCGAAAAGTATCTGGGCAGGGACAGGATGCGAAAGGTTCATATACATTTCAGCCGGGTGGAATACGGAAAAAGCGGCGAGAAAAAACACTGGTCCTATAAGGATACCGAATACGGCCCCGATTTTAATCCTCTGGCCCAGGCAATTATCGAGATGGATCTGGAACCTGTGGTGATCTGCGAATCCCGGGGAACCATGGCTGAAGACGCCCTTACCCTGAAAAAGATATTCATTGAGGAAAGCGGAAAATATCTTGATGATACGGAAACCTGATTTACGGGAGAAAATTCAGATTTTATCTATGATATATCCGGCCAGGATACTTAGAATCATGGGAACCATAACAATAATCAGGTTAATTACCGCTGTCTCAAAAGTATCTTTTTTGGTTTGAAGACCGTGGAATATTTTTACGTTTTTATAAACCTTGACTGCCGAAATCAGGGTAACCAGTGATACGACCGGAAGATAACCCAAAATGACGCAAAGTATAATATCCAGGAAAGATAAGATATACAGGGCATCAAAAAGTATCAGGGCCTTTTCCCTGCCAATCTGTATGGGAAGCGTGTATCTGCGGTTTACAAAGTCATCTTCAACGTCACATATATTGTTGGCAAGCATTATGTTGGCAATACAGAATACGGCAGGAAGAGAGGTCAGGAAAACGGGAAGAAGTATATTCCAGTTCAAAGTCAACGTAAAGGTTGAATTGTCCAGGGAAAGCACAACGGGCTTCTCTTTAAAAACAGTAGCATAAACAACCAGGAAGGGAATAAAAAATCCCATAAAAAGACCTGAGAATACTTCGCCGAAACAGGTCCGGGAAATAGGAATGGGTCCCGCCGAATAAAGAATTCCCATCAGGAATGACAGGGCCCCCAGTAACAGAAGGATATAGTCTGTCCTCAGGAAGGTAAGAATTCCGAAGACTACTGCCACACTGAAGAGAATCACTATTATGGAAACCACCGTGCTTTCCTTCAGGTTAAATTGTCCGATGGCATTGTGGACCTCGTAATTGTAACCTTCCTTTTTTATTGCTTTCTTAAAATCCTTGTAATTATTGAGCGCGGTGGTAAACATGTCGAAACTGAGCAAGGATATGAAAAACAAGACTACGTTCACAGCATTGATGGTATCAAAATACCAGAGGGTATATACTACTCCCAGCCAATAGGGAAGAAAGCTTGCAATTTTTGTTTTAATCTCTACAAGTTTCAGAAAACTTTTCAGATGCACGTGAACGGTTCTCCTTTTCCTTTATATGTCAGATTTTTAATGCGTCAAACAACTATCACTATAACATATATATCATAATACTTTAAATTTCAACACATAAATTTACCGGTATTATGGATATAAAAATCATAATACGGGTAAAATCCGTGGTAATAATCATTTTCTTGATACCTGAGGCAAAATCCGGTAAAATTATGGCATAATATTAAGGTACAGTAATTGAAAAAGAGGCATGTATATGTTGAAAATCAGGGTAATCAACGGTCCAAATCTCAACATGCTCGGTATCAGGGAGCTGGAAATATACGGAAGGCAGACTTTTGAAGATATTGAGGCTTTGCTGAGAAAAGAGGCACAGGCTCTCGGTATTGAACTTGACTTTTTTCAGTCAAACCATGAAGGTGAGATAATAGACAGTATCCACGAGGCATATATGGGCAATTTTGACGGGCTTATAATAAATCCGGGGGCATACACCCACTACAGCTATGCCATAAGGGATGCAATCAGCTCTGTCAAAATACCGTGCATAGAGGTCCATTTATCAAATATCAATGCCAGGGATGAGTTCAGAAGAATTTCGGTGACAGCGCCGGCATGTATTGGCCAGATATGCGGTTTTGGAAGCGATTCTTACGTCGCTGCCCTTTATATCCTGCACAGGCGGCTATCCGGGAAGAATGACGGTAATAGTCCGGTTACAAAAGAAAGGTGATACAAAATGGAATACAGGATTCAAAAACTCAGGGAAAAACTGAAAAAGAAAAACCTTGACGCAGTGATTGTCACAGGAAGGCCCAACACACTATGGCTTTCGGGTTTCACAGGCAGCACTTCTTTTTTGCTCATTGGTCTTGGCAGAGCCTATCTGATTGTCGACTTCCGCTATACGATCCAGGCCAGGCAGCAGGTATTCGGAGGCATAGAAGTAATCCAGTATGAGGACAGTTTTTACAGTACGCTGAATAAATTGATAGAACAGGACGATATTAAAAATATTGGTTTTGAGGGAAATATCGTCTCCTACAGGGAGTATCACGAACTCAAGGAAAAGCTGACAAACGCCAGAAGTTTTGAAAGCATAGGGGATACCATTGAAAATCTGAGAATAATCAAGGACAGTTATGAAATTGACAGGATACAGGAAGCTGTTCTCTTGGGCGACAAAGTTTTTGAAAAAATAATTGATTTCATAAAGCCCGGAATGAAAGAAGCCGACATAGCGGCAGAACTGGAGTATACAATGAAAAAACTCGGCGCCCAGGGACCTTCATTCCAGACAATAGTTGCAGCAGGAGCAAGGTCTGCCATGTGCCACGGAACAGCTTCGGATTATGTCCTCCAGAAAGGTGACGCTTTGGTCCTTGATTTTGGAGTTATTTACCATAATTATTGTTCGGACATGACGAGAACAATATTTATAGGAGAACCTGAGAAGAAGCTCAGGGAAATATACCATACGGTAAAAGAAGCGCAGCAGGCCGTGCTGGATGCTTTAAAACCCGGAATGTCGGGCTTTGAAGCCGACAAAATAGCCCGTGATATCATCAGCAGGGCAGGTTACGGGGATAACTTCGGACATGGCCTGGGACACGGTGTGGGTATTGAAATCCATGAAGCCCCGAGATTGTCCGTAAAAAGCAAGGATATCCTTACCGACGGAATGGTGTTTACCGTAGAGCCGGGCATATATGTCGAGGGCCTCGGAGGAGTAAGGATTGAAGATATGGTAGTGTTTGTTGACGGGAAACTGAGGAATTTCACTTCAAGTACCAAGGAAATGATTATCATCAATTAGTCTTGAACGTAAACCGATTTTGTCTTAATATAAAATAGTAAAAATTAGTCTGAAGAATTGAGAGAGAGGGTAAAATATGATAACTGCTGGCGATTTTAAAAATGGTGTAACATTCGAAATGGATGGACAGGTATACCAGGTAATCGAGTTCCAACATGTAAAGCCAGGTAAAGGTGCAGCTTTTGTCAGGACAAAAATCAAAAATGTCATAACGGGTGGTATTGTAGAACGTACTTTCAGCCCGACTGATAAATTTGAGAAGGCTCAGATTACCCGCAGAGACATGGAATACCTTTACAATGACGGTGATCTGGCATATTTTATGGATACCGAAACCTATGAGCAGCTTCCACTTAATATGTCCCAAATCAAGGATTCTTTGACATTTGTAAAGGAAAATACGGTATGTAAAGTTCTGTCCTACAAAGGAAATGTTTTTGGAGTGGAGCCGCCCATGTTTGTTGAGCTGGAAGTCATTGAAACTGAACCTGGCTTTAAAGGCGATACCGCTCAGAACACAACCAAACCTGCGATCGTTGAAACCGGCGCACAGGTAAAGGTTCCCCTGTTCGTAAATGTCGGGGACAAGATCCAGATTGACACAAGAACCGGTGAATACCTGGGCAGGGCATAAATGGGCGTTTTGTTTTATTGGAAGTTAAAATGTATATCTGAAAAAAGAGAGCTTTTTGAAAAGCTCTCTTTTTGATTCATTGCATAAAATAAGGAAATTATCCAATACTATGTATGAAACACAACACAGACAGATTTTTGAAAGGAGGCATTCTTTTGAAAGCTACCGGTATTGTAAGAAGAATCGATGACCTTGGCAGAGTTGTAATCCCCAAGGAAATCAGAAGAACCCTGAGAATCAGAGAGGGCGATCCCCTGGAGATTTATACTGACCGGGAAGGCGAAGTTATCCTCAAAAAATATTCACCAATAGGCGAGTTGGCAGATTTCGCCGAGGCATATGCTGAATCACTCCATAATACAAGTGGGCATATAATCGCTGTGGCAGATAGAGATTCGATAATCGCAGTAGCAGGCGGTTCGAAGAAGGAATTATTGAATAAACAGTTAAGCCCTGAAGTTGAAAAGATCATAGAGAACCGTGAATTGTTTGTGGCACAGTCATCGGATGCCCAGAAAATACCTGTAGTCGCCGATGAGAAAGGAACCACCAAATATACCTGCCAGGTAATATCCCCGATTATTTGCGAGGGAGATGCCATAGGAGCAGTCATCATGCTGTCCACTGATCCGAAAGCAAAAATGGGAGATGTGGAAACAAAGCTTGTCCAGTCAGCTTCAGGTTTCCTGGGACGTCATATGGAGCAATGAATATGGAGGGACAGTGTTCAGAAAGGCAGGAGCCGTTCCAGAACAGAACTGGAAATGGCTCCTTTTTTATGTTACAAACCCGACATATGCAGTTTTGGACAGTTCGAGGCAACACCAGCTGGACTATCTTATTAACATATGATATTATTCAGTTGAAATTACTGCGATATGCGGAGGGTTAAATGAAGTACGTCGAATTGGACACTGATAATCCGGAAAGATTATGCACATACCGATACATCCTGCATCGTTGGACTTATAATCGGCGACAAAAACGGAGCGAGCTTTCCTGTTGCCCAGTATTCAGTGTACTTCGTTCTCGGCATTTACTTTGCCAAAAACCGTCCCGCATTCAAGGTCCTGCATCTGGTAGTTGCTTCATTGGCTACCATGCCGTTCGTGATTTATCTTATTCAGGGGAAATATCCGTCGAGGTTCCCGCCAAGCGTTCCCTGGATCCTCGGTGCGATGCTGTTCCTATACGGGTATTATCATCTGGCAGGGGCGGTATCCGGAAGCAAATATATGGAGTGGCTCGCGGCTATAGGAAGAAACAGCCTTTTTTACCTTCTGGTAAGCAATATTATTATCTTTGCCCTCAAATCATCCGGCTTTTACCGCATCAGTCCGGTTTTTGCCTCGGTACTGTTCTTGGTGGTCATGGTAATAATCCGGCACCTTAACGGATTGATAAGGGATCCTCAGAGAGAAAAAGCGCAGGCGTATGGTATTGGTCAGTTTGAAAAAGCCAGTCCGTAGGGTATGCGTTAACAGACAATCATTCCATCAGCAGCCTTCAGCTGTTTTTCAGGAGAAGTTCCTGCTTTGATAGTATCATGTATCTTCCCGTCAAAATAAGCGGACGCAAGGGCTTCCTCTGAAGAACAGCCGAAAGTTGCGGAGGAAATGACCGCCCAGGTTGAGTATATGGGAACAGTCCGCCGGACTTCAGAGATCAGACCTCGACGCCGGGACATGGCGAAGCTATGAGGAGCCATGTCCTCATTTTTTGGCAATTGGTCAGGTTGACCTTGGTGCTTTGAGGCTGGTTTTGGGACGGGAAACCCTTGCGGCTGCAATCCATATTCCATAAATGATGTTTGAATCTGAATGCAATCCGCAGGAGCAGATGAAGCTGTATGCGAAAAGCGCAGCATTAGCAGAGGGAAAATCGCAGGACGCGATTTTAGCTGGCGCACGCAAGGACGCGTGATCGCCCGGCGAACTCGCGGGAGCAAGCTTGAGTATTTGCTTCTTCCTGCATTGCTACAGCAGGAAGATATGGACATCATGCAGAAACAGGATAAAAAAGGATGGCTGACAAGCCATCCTTTGTTATGTCAAGCGTTATTGACCGGCTCGGGCCGCGATTTCACGTGCTACATGCACGCCGCTTGCGGCGGCCTGGGAAAGACCGCGGGTGATGCCTGCTCCGTCACCTATTGCAAAGAAATTCGGAAGCTGGGTTTCAAGTTTTTCGTTCAGTACCAGTCTCGCGCTGTAGAATTTAACTTCCACTCCGTAAAGCAGGGTATCGTAATTTGCGGTTCCCGGTGCGACTTTGTCAAGGGCATTGATCATCTCGATGATGTTGTCCAAGTGTCGTTTTGTGAGAACAAGGCTCAGGTCACCCGGCGTGGCTTTCAGCGTCGGCCTGGTGAAACTCTGTGAAAGCCTGTGTTCATTGGTACGCTTGCCTTTTATAAGATCCCCAAATCTCTGGACAATAATACCGCCGCCGAGCATGTTGGAAAGGGACGCTATTCTCTTTCCGTACTGGTATGGCTCATTGAAAGGCTTTGTAAATCTGTTGCTTACCAGAATGGCGAAATTCGTGTTTTCGCTTCTCAGGGCGGGATCGGTATAGCTATGCCCGTTAACCGTAATAATGCCATCCACGTTTTCACTTACGACATATCCATAGGGATTCATGCAGAAAGTACGGACCAGATCCCCGTACTGCTTGGTCCGGAAAAGGAACTTGGCTTCATACATCACGTCAGTTATATTTTCAAATATACGGGCAGGAAGTTCCACCCTTACACCTATGTCAACCTGATTGTTTACCAGTTGAAGCTTCAGCTTGCGGCACTGGGATGCGAACCACTCGGCACCCGATCTTCCAGGCGCAGCAATCAGATATTTGCATACCGCTTCTTTCCCGTCGCTGAGTGTAATTTTATAACCATCGCCGTGCTGTTCGATGGATGTGACCTGGGACCTGCATGATATTTCCACGCGCTCGTTCAGATAATCATACATCCTTGCAAGAATTTTTTTGTTGTTCTCGGTACCCAGATGTTTTACCTGGGCTTCAAGAAGGTGAAGATCATAAGCCAGGGCTTTTCTGGCTATCTCGCGGGCTTCGGGGGAATCGGTGGAATATCTTTTCTGCGTAGCGCCAAAACTGACATTGATTGAATCAACGTACTCAATAAGTTCCATTACGGTTTTGTCGTCTATATATTCATTGAGCCATCCGCCAAATTGCGTGGTGAAATTGTACTTGCCGTCGGAGAAGGCGCCAGCCCCGCCGAAACCGTTCATGATACCGCATGTATCGCAGCTAATACAGGCTTTTACCTTTTCTTCAACAATGGGGCAGCTCCTGTGATATATATCGACGCCCTGTTCCAGCATCAATATGTCTGTACCGGGCATAAGCCTGTTGATTTCATAGCCGGCAAATATTCCTGCAGTCCCGCAGCCTATGATAATGACATCATATTTTTTCTTTTTCATGTCACAGCCTCCCTTGTTTTGTCCACAGCACATTGTATCACATAAAAGCCAAGGTTGAAAGAAAGAATTGCAAAGTAATTTGTGGCTGCGCAGTCCGGGGGCTTTCGGCTATAATCTGAATTCTTTCAGGGAAAGAATAACGGGATTTCAGGGCTATCCCGAAATCAAAAAAAGTGGCAGAGGATTTTTCCTCTGCCACAATTATTTGTCTGATTATTTAACGCTTGTGTACATGAAGTATTTATATCCGAGAGGTGATGAATAGAAGCCCTGGACCTTCGGATTGAGGAGGTAAATGTCAACATAGTAGTATATAGGACAAAGTACTGATTCTTCAAAGAGGAGATCCTCAGCCTTATGCATAAGCTCGAAACGTTTTACAGGATCATCAGTCTTCTTGACTTCTGCGATAATCGCGTCATACTCTGCATTTTTCCACTGACCGTCATTGTTACCGCTGGTTGAGATGAACAAGTCAAGCATGCTTATGGGATCGTTGTAGTCGCAGAGCCAGCCGTTGCGAGCGATATCATAGTCGCCGTTCTTCCTTGTGTTAAGGAATGTATTCCATTCCTGGGATGCAAGGGTAATCTTTACGCCGATTTTTGCCCACATATCCTGGACGGCTTCTGCAATAGCCTGGTGTCCTGTGCTCTCATTGTAGATATATTCAAGGGTCGGGAAGCCTTCACCGTTGGGATAGCCTGCTTCTGCAAGCAGTCTCTTGGCTTCTTCGAGGTTTCCTTCGTAATCATATGGATCGAAGTAGTCGCCGCCAACTTCGCGGAATTCCTTGGAAGGATCAGCGTCAGAGAGACCTATTGCAACAAAGGCACCTGCAGGCACCTGTCCGGCCTTACCGATTTCCCTGCAGATAAACTCGCGGTCTATTGCCAGGGTCAGAGCCTTACGGACCTTGGGATTGTCAAGAGGAGGTCTCTGGGTGTTGTAGGAGATATAATAGGTTCCCAGCTGACCTTCAAGGTGGAATTCTGGTTTGTCTCTCCATGCATCTATCTCATCATTGGGCATGGAGTCAGCAAAGAGGATTTCGCCCTTCTGGAAAGCGTTGAGGATGGCCACATCGTCGTCCATCAGAACGAATTTAATGTGATCGGGGCCAAGGGCTTTATAATTCCAGTAATGTTCGTTCTTAGACATCTTGATGTGGGAGTTGGGTACCCACTCAGTAATCTTGTAGGGACCATTTCCTATGTATGTTTCAGGCTTTGTAGCCCATGCATCCCCGTGAGCTTCAACAATATCCTTGCGAACAGGCATGTAGGTGGGGAATGCAGTAAGTTCAAGGAAGTAGGGAACAGCAGTCTTCAATGTTACTACAAGGGTTTTTGAGTCCTTGGCTACAACATTGAGCTTGCCCTCCTCATAACCCTCTATTACGTCAAACATGTATTCGTAGTCTGCAGCTGTCTCAGGGTCAATAGCTCTGTTCCATGCATAGACGAAGTCTTCTGCAGTAACTTCCTTGCCGTCACTCCACTTAATGCCGTCACGGAGCTTGAAAGTGTAAACTCTTTTGTCTTCTGAGATTTCGACTGATTCAGCCTGAGCTGGGACAGGTACTCCGTCCTTGTCAAGAGTGTAAAGTCCCTCAAAAGCGTGGATGATCAGTGTTGCGCCGTCAACAGCAGAGTTGAGCGCAGGATCAATTGTGTCCGGATTTGGACCTACGTTGACGTTCAGAGTGTTTGCATCGGCTTTCTTGCCACAAGCAGGCAGGATGATCATGGAAATCATAATCATTGCCAGAAGCAGAGCAAGTTTTCTTTTCATATTTGTCCCTCCAAATTTCTCTTTTTTTTTTGCCAGTGGTACATACGTACTTGGCTGAATATATATCAACACTTATTGGCATTGGGACACCAATAAGTGCTATTTTAACTTTTTCACTTTATTGTGATGAACTAATAAAAATAAAAATCCATTAAACAACATTATATCATACAATGAAAATATGTTTTGCAAAAAAATATTTTGTTTAGTCTATTTTATCAAAATGATGGCATGCAGTGTAATGACCAGGCGATATTTCCCTGAGCTCCGGTTCTTTCTCTGCGCACAGTTCTGTCGCATAGGGACAGCGAGTCCTGAACCTGCAGCCTGAAGGCGGATTTAATGGACTTGGCACATCGCCTTCAAGAACAATACGCTTGCTTGAACGTGCTGTAACAGGGTCAGCAATGGGTATAGCCGAAATCAACGATTTTGTATATGGGTGAGCGCAGTGGAAAATAAGTTCATTGCTCTCTGCAAGTTCCACAAGTTTTCCAAGATACATAACGCCAATTCTCTGGCTTATATGTTTTACAACGCTCAGATCATGGGCAATGAAAAGATAGGTAAGTCCCATTGCTTCCTGCAGCTCTTCAAACATATTTATGATTTGGGCCTGAATCGATACATCAAGGGCCGACACAGGCTCATCGCACACGATGAATTCCGGATTGACGGCGAGAGCCCTTGCAATACCTATACGCTGGCGCTGTCCGCCAGAAAATTCATGGGGATATCGGTTTGCATGCTCGCTGTTCAGTCCCACGCGTTCAAGCATCGATATGATGATTTCCTGACGCTCTTTTTTATTCTTTGCGAGTTTGTGGATGTCAATGGCTTCACCTACAATATCACCGACAGTCATTCGCGGATCAAGGCTTGCGTAAGGATCCTGGAAAACAATTTGCATTTTTCTCCTGTAGGGAAGCATATCAGCTTTTGTTATGTCCTGACCGTCATAAATGATCTGCCCGCCCGTAGGCTCGTAAAGTCTAAGAATGGTACGTCCGAGAGTGGTCTTTCCGCATCCACTTTCTCCTACGAGACCGAGTGTTTCGCCTTTGTTTATGAAAAGGCTGACATTATCGACGGCCTTGACATATCTGGGTTTAAAAAAGCTGCCGCCAACTTTGAAATATTGTTTAAGATTTTTTACTTCTAACAGTTTTTTACTCATTTTTTACCTCCGCCTTGCTCAAATTCTTTTTTCTGCAGCAACCAGCAGGCACTGAAATGATCATCCTTTATGGTCGTATAAGGCGGCATTTCCCTGAGACAAATCTTCATACAACTGTCACAGCGCGGTGCAAAAGGACATCCTGCCGGAGGGTTCAGCAAATCCACCGGAGTGCCCGGAATTGGAACCAGCTTTTTCTTGTCCTTGTCATTAAGTCTTGGTATACTGCGAAGCAGACCCTTGGTGTATTCATGCTGCGGGTTGTAGAATATTTCATCAACCGATCCGTATTCCACAATTTTACCGGCATACATAACAGCTATTTTCTCACACATTCTTGCAACAATACCCAGGTCATGGGTTATCATGATTATGGTCATACCAAGTTTCTCTTTAAGTTCCATCATGAGTTCAAGGATTTGCGCCTGTATGGTAACGTCAAGGGCTGTTGTCGGTTCATCGGCAATAAGCAGTTTGGGCTCGCAGGCAAGAGCTATCGCAATCATTACTCTTTGCCGCATACCGCCTGAAAGTTCGTGAGGGTACTGCTTAAGCCTTTTTTTGGGCTCATTGATACCCACAAGGGCAAGGAGTTCCTCTGCACGTTCCAGGGCTTCCTTGCGGGTTTTGTTGGTATGAAGCATAATTACTTCAATTATCTGGTTTCCTATAGTATAAACAGGGTTGAGGCTTGTCATGGGGTCCTGGAAAATTATACTTACCTCATTACCCCTGATTTTTCTCATATCTTCTTCAGTCATATCATTTATCCTGTGACCGTTGAAGTCAATTGTTCCGCCAATGATTTTCGCATTCTGGGGAAGAAGCTGCATAATGGAATATGCAGTGACACTTTTACCGCTGCCGCTTTCACCGACTATTCCCAGCACATCCCCCTTATAGAGCTGTATGGAAACATCGTTAAGTGCTTTTACTTCCCCCGCAGGCGTAAAAAAGGACAAGCGTTCGTTTCGTATATCCAGCAATAATTCTCTCATTAAGTAACACCTCAATTCTTAAGCTTGGGGTCAAAAGCGTCACGCAATGCATCGCCCAGCAAATTGAATGAAAGAATGATAAGACTTATCATTATGGCCGGGGCCATAAGCCTGTACGGATAGGAATAAATGCCGTCTATGGCCAGGGCAGCCATGGATCCGAGACTGGGCATTGGAGCGGCAACACCTATTCCTATAAAGCTCAGGAAGCTTTCTATAAATATGGAGGAAGGAATCTGCAGGGTCGTCGTGGCAATCAGGGTACCCATCGCATTCGTCAGCAGATGTTTCCTGATTATTCTTGAATGGCTTGCCCCCAGGGCTTTTGCCGCTGTGACAAATTCCTGCTCCTTTATGGACAAAATCTGGCTTCTGACAATTCTGGCCATACCAACCCAATAGAGAAGTGAGAAAACAATGAAAATACAGATAAGTCCTACACCCAGTGTATTAATCCATGAAAATGCAGGGTTATTGTCTGCCAGGTTCTTAAGAGGATATTTCAAAGTCACCATGAGCAAAATAATGATCAATATGTCAGGCACGGTATATATTATATCGACAATTCTCATCATTATCAGGTCAACCTTGCCGCCGAAATATCCTGCGATTGTGCCGTAAATTGAACCGATCATCAAAACGAGGATGCTGGCCACTATACCGACAGTCAAAGATATCCTGCTGCCCATCATGACCCTTACCATCTGGTCCCTTCCCAGTGAATCGGTTCCCAGGATATGAGGGAATACTTTTTCTCCGTTCGCTATCCGTTCAAGTTCCTGCTTGGAATACTGCATGGGAGCAAGATTTTCACTGCCCCGGATTTGCTGTTCGTAAGAATACGGATAAAACTCGGGCATGACAAAAGCGAATATCATAATCAGAATAATTACAATGAGACTTGCCATGCCTATTTTGTTCTTTCTGAATCTTCTCAGCCCGTCACGCCAGAAACTGACACTTTCCCGCATTACCACAAGACTCTGCTTCTCTTCCTCATTCGCAGGAAGAAAATCAGACACATCCAGTTGGAAACTGAGTATATTTTTCTTATTGTCGCTCATGAACTACATCCTTCCTATATAAGTTGAACTTCCTATTTGAGTTTGATTCTGGGATCGATTATTGTGTAAGCGATATCTACCAGCATGTTCATGATTATTAACAAAGCAGCAAGGAAAATAGTGGTACCCATAATCATGGTATAGTCCCTGTTTATGATGGAACTGATAAATTCATTGCCGAGTCCGGGTATGGTGAAAATTCTCTCCACTACAAAACTTCCCGTCAGTGTGTAGGCAAGCAGCGGACCAAGATAGGTAACTACGGGGAGCACTGCATTTCTGAGGGCATGCTTGAAAAGGGATTTTGCCTGAGAAAGACCCTTTGCCCTGGCTGTGCGCATGTAATCCTGCCCAAGAACATCAAGCATGCTCGTGCGCATCAACCTTGAAATATATGCAGTGGGGTAGAAGGATAATGCAAGAACAGGCATGATGTAATGCTGCCATGAAGTAAGGCCGTATGTAGGCAACAGATCCAATTTTATGCTGAATATGACCATCAGGACGGTCGATGTCACAAAACTTGGCACCGCGACACCGGTTGTGGCAATAAGGATAATCATGTTATCCAGCCATTTTCCCCTGTTGATGGCTGCTATACAGCCCAAAGGTATGCCGACTGCCACTGAAAGCAAAACGGATAATCCGCCGACTCGTGCAGACACCTTAAAACCATCGGAAATTATATCCTGAACTGTACGTCCTCTTTGCTTGATTGATTCACCCATCTCACCTTTAAGCAGATTGAGCATATAATTTTTGTATTGAACCGTAATTGGCTGGTCCAGCCCGTATTTTCGGTTCAACGCCTCAAGGGTTGCAGCCGAGGGAGTCTTTTCCGCGAGAAAAGGACCGCCGGGTACCAAATACATCAGGAAAAACGTAATTGTAGCTACAAGCCACAGAGTAAAAATTGAGACCAGTACCCTTTTAATCAAGTAATTAACCACTTTATTCACTCCTCATTGTTTGGGTCGTATTCATTGCGCGAAGTGTTTGTTCGCTATACTACTTGAAATATTATAAGTCGATTTTTTCAATAAAGCAATATTTTGATAAATAAGGTAATACTGCATTTAATTAAAGCGATGCAGCTATAAGTGACTAAAAAAGGGAATGTTTCTTCATGGAGTTAAACGAACGTTTGTTTGATATTGAAGAATTGGCTGTTATATAATATAAATAGTATATTACTTTATAAAGTTCAGATTAATATTTAAATGATTAATTGATTTATTTTTTTCATGATTTATAATTTGATAGGTATTTAAAAATAAAAGACATAAAATAAATAAAACCGGAGGATAAACATGAATTTACTTGAGGGCCTTAATCCGGAACAAAAAAAAGCTGTGCTTCATACTGAAGGACCTTTGCTGGTTCTTGCGGGAGCAGGTTCCGGAAAGACCAGAGTTCTTACACACCGAATTGCCTATCTGATAGAAGAAATCAGGGTGAATCCATGGAACATTCTTGCCATAACCTTTACAAACAAAGCCGCCCGTGAAATGAAAGAAAGGCTGGAAAATTTAATCGGGGAAAAGGCCAATGATGTATGGACAGGTACTTTTCATCACTGCTGTATCAGGATATTGAGGCGAGAAATTGACAGAATCGGTTATAATTCCAATTTCGTGATTTATGACAGCGATGACCAGTTAAACCTTATTAAAAACTGTCTTGAACAGCTCAATATCAACGAGAGGGATTTTCAGCCCCGTGCAGTTCTCAATGAGATTGGCAGAGCCAAGGATGAGATTATAGGTCCGAAGGAATACAAAAAAATAAACAGCGCTGATTTCCGCCTGAGCAGGATTGCGGAAGTCTACGATCTGTACCAGCAGAAACTGAAGGCCAATAATGCCCTGGATTTCGATGACATTATTATTCTTACAATTCAGATACTTTCAAAATTCCCGGAGGTTCTGGATTATTATTCGGATAAATTCCGCTATATTCTTGTTGATGAGTACCAGGACACAAATACTGCCCAGTATATGCTTGTAAGCATGCTGGCTTCAAAACATGGCAACATCTGTGTTGTGGGCGATGATGACCAGATGATTTACGGATGGCGGGGCGCAAATATCCGGAACATACTTGATTTTGAGAAGGATTTTGAAAATTGCCGCATAATAAAGCTGGAACAGAACTACAGATCCACAAAGACAATCCTTGCGGCCGCAAATCATGTTATAAAGAATAACCGGGACCGCAAGGAAAAAGAGCTGTGGACACAAAATGACAAGGGAGCCCCGATCTACAGATATGAGGCTGAGGATGAACATGACGAAGCCTGTTTCGTGGCGGGCAGGATTAAAAGTTTGATAAACAAAGGCAGGAATTACAGTGACATGGCCGTGCTGTACAGGCTGAACGCCCAGTCCCGCGTGCTTGAGGATGTATTCATGAAGCAGGGTATACCCTACAAAATCTATGGCGGGCTGAAATTCTATTCCCGTAAGGAAATAAAGGATGTAATAGCATGGCTAAGGGTTATTCAGAATTCTGATGATGATATAAGCCTTACAAGAATAATAAATGTGCCCAGAAGGGGTATAGGCAAAACCACTCTGGAAAGAATTGCGGAATATGCCGCAAAAGAAAATGCGAGCATGTATAAAATTATTTCCCATGTCTCGGATTATCCGTCTCTTGGCCGTTCAGCCGGAGCCCTTAAGGATTTTTTCAGCTTTGTTGAGG
>Ga0134094_1001274_pt1 | contig 25187 bp, 23 predicted proteins | sample 5_1taG_FD_94458 | JGI IMG/M metagenome (GOLD analysis project Ga0134094, IMG submission 94458) | Switchgrass degrading microbial communities from high solid loading bioreactors in New Hampshire, USA - 5_19_20_110_A1 metaG | ecosystem: Engineered > Bioreactor > Semi-continuous > Anaerobic >... | reverse complement strand
CAAACTCTCTAAAAAAACTTTATCTACTTCGCTGTATCTCTACAGCTACGTATTCATCTCTTTAGAAAGCCTTTTGGCTCCATATTACTTACTCGCGTATCTCTCGCAAGTTACTCATTAAATCAACGAGTTTCTTTCCTTCTTACACTGTTCACTTTTCAAAGTCCATAATTCTTAACCTCAGTCACTCGTTGCGAGCGACTTTTATATATTACCACGCTGTCTTCACTTTGTCAACACTTTTTTATTAGTATTTTTTAGTTTTTTCTTGTTGGCTCGACTAAAGTCTTTCAAAAACGACAGCTTTTAGATTATAACACTACAAACAAATTAAAGTCAAGGTATTTTATAAATTTAAATACAAATTTTTTGACCATTTATCTTATATATGCAATATTTTTTCATTATTGTTAGCAAATCCTCGTAATTTCACATGATTTCTACGTTTTACTCTCTGTTGATACAATAATTTCTCTTAAATTTTGCAAATCTTTTATATATATTTCTTTTAATGCCGCATTATATATAATACTCGCCGGATGATACAAAGGATACAATTTATATTCTTTGTTCAATACAACAATTTTATTAAGTCTTCCATGAAATTCTCCAATCGAAGCTTTATAGTCCCCAAGGACAGACCTTAACGGTACATTACCGAGAGTAACAATATATTTCGGTTCAATTATAGCTATCTCTTCAATAAGGTATTCACGGTTCTGCTGAATCTCTTCCTTCGTCGCAGGCCTGTTAGATACTCTTCCTGTATCGGGATTTATTTTTGAAAGTCTATGTTTTATAGCATTTGTTATATAAATTTCTTCCCTGCTAAAACCTAATATTTCGAGAAATTGTGCCAAATTCTTGCCGGCCATTCCCACAAAGGGCCTTTTCTGCGCCACTTCGTCCTTCCCCGGTGCTTCGCCGATTAACAGCAGTGACGAATCAGGATTTCCATCTCCTACAACAATTTCTTTACCTTTAAATTGTTCCTCATACCTGTTATACAATATATTCAACCGCTCTGATTTTGACATAAATAATCCATCCTCTGCTTAACCTTTTTCATGTCCTCCCACATTAACACCTTTTTGGACTCATCTCTTAAAAGTGCTGCCGGATGAAAAGTCGGCATAATCCAATATCCTTTTCTTTCAATCCACTGTCCCCGAATTTGAGTTATTCTTGCATTTCTGTCTATTACATATTTCATAGCAGTAGCACCTAAACACACAATTATCTTGGGCTTAACCAGATAAACCTGATTTCTCAGAAAAGGCAGGCACTTTTCCGCCTCCTCATCGGTAGGTACACGATTCCCCGGAGGTCGGCACTTAACTATATTTGCTATATAGTACTGATCTTCTTTTATCATCTGAGCCTTTAATAGAGTATCCAGAAGTTTGCCGGCCGGTCCCACAAAAGGCAATCCGGACAGGTCCTCCTGCTCACCGGGGCCTTCACCTATAAACATTAAATCTGCTTCTCTGTTCCCCCGACCAATTACTATATTCGTTCTTCTTTTGCCCAAATCACAATTGTAACATTCTGTACAAGCTTTAGTAAGTTCATCCCAATTTAACATACCGATTATACCCCTGTTCTATCAGCACCCCATATCACCTTATGCAGTTGTATCTGAAACCTGACTTCCAATCTGTCAGACAATATCCAGTTCACCAGTTCTTCATAATCCATTTTCCCATATATAGGCGAAAAGGATATGGTACCTTTTGTATAATGGTTTCTTATTATTTCTTTAGCCCATTCATAGTCTTTCCTGTCACCGATTACAAATTTTATTTCATCCTCATCCCTCAAAAACTTCAAATTGTCCAACACCATTTTTTCAGAACATCCTGAAGACGGTGTTTTCATATCCATAACCCAAGTATGGCCTTCTTCCAATTTCACGTTTTCTATAGAAACCGCACCGTTTGTCTCGATTGTGACAGTATAGCCTCTTAAGAGTTCCAACAATTCTTTTAAATCTCTTTGCAGCAGCGGTTCTCCTCCGGTAATGCACACACGTCTATATCCAAACGCTTTAATTCGTTCGAATACTTCCGAAGGGGACATTGAATCTCCTTCTTCGTAGGCATATGTGGTATCACAATAAGAACACCTCAGATTACAACCTGTAAAACGCACAAAAACCGTCGGAAAACCGGTTGATAAACTTTCCCCCTGAATACTTAGAAAAATTTCATTTACCAACATTTATTTCACCTTTCAATTGAAAAATAGTGCAAGCACATTTTCACCTCTATGGCTGCACAGGTAAATTTCACAATCTGTAAAAAACAAACTAATAATTACAAAGACTCTTATTCGTTCATATCCTTTGCATCTATTGTTATATAGCTTGTGGGTGTCTCCCAAAGTACCAATTTCTCTAAATTACATTCCATATCTTTTATTTTCTTTGCAATTTGATTCCAAATCCACAAACCAAGCATTTCACAAGTGGGATTAAAATCCAGAATATCATTGAGATATTTATGGTCAATTTGGGCAAGTATTTCATTTTCCACAAGATCATTTAAATCATGAAAATCAATAACCAATCCATTCTTATCCGGCATACCTTTCAAAGTAACTTCAAGTTTATAGGTATGGCCATGAATATTTTTGCACTTTCCCGGATAATCAATCAAACTGTGGGCACAGTCAAATGTAAACACCTTGGTTATACTTACTTTCGATATTTTCATAAATCAGTTCCTTTCAATTATAACCTTATTTAAAATAAGGTATTTCTATACAACCTACCAATTTTATACCATCTATAAAAAATTATTACACTTAATACCTTACCTTTAAACATCAACCAATTATTACAAAGTCTGCAACTTTTCCTTTACATCAATTGAATATTCTATTGGGTCCTCAATACCTGCCTCTTTAAATCCTTTAAGCCTTAAAACACAGCTATCACAGACTCCGCAAGCTTTATCCCCACCTCTGTAACAACTGGTTGTGAGATGAAGGGGTGCCTTGTTTTCGTATGCAAGTTTTATAATTTCAGCCTTGCTTAGCTTCAACAGAGGAGTTTCGATCTTTATCGGTTTTCCTTCCACACCTCTTTTGGTTCCGACTTTTATCATCCTTTCAAAAGCTTCTATAAACTCAGGCCTGCAGTCGGGATAACCGCTATAATCTATAGCATTTACCCCTATAAAAATAGCATCGGCATCTACAACTTCAGCATATCCAACTGCATAGCTTAAAAATATGATATTTCTAGCCGGTACATAAGTTACGGGTATATTTGATGTTCCTTCGTAATCCGGCACATTGATGTTTGAATCAGTTAAGGCACTGCCTCCTACATTGTCAATGTGAATTAATTTATGATTTTTTATATCATAATACTTTACTATTTGCCTTACACAATCAAGTTCTTTCTTGTGGCGCTGTCCATAATCAAAGGATATAGGATAAACCTCATAACCTTTTGCCAAAGCCACCGATAAACATGTAGTACTGTCAAGTCCACCCGAAAGAAGAACTATTGCTCTTTTCATAGTTGAAATCCTCCTATTTTACTCCAACATATATAAGTATAACAATATATATAAGCTTTATCAAAGAATAAATTTTCTACTTTGCTTTGACTCCCTTACTTAAATAACAGGCACAACAACCGATTGCACCATTGAGTTGCGGATTTTCCGGTACTATTATCTTTCCCCAGCCAAGGTCCGACTCAATAAAATAAACAAGTGCCTCATTATTTGCAACTCCACCGGTCAAAACAAGATTTTCCGCAGGAAATCTTGCAAGTATGGGTTTTATTCTTTTATACAATGAATAATTCACTCCTGCTGCCAGTCGAGGTACGGTATAGCCTTCAGAAATTCTGCCGATAAGTTCCGATTCGCCAAACACCGCACAAGTCGAACTCAGTTCCACAGGGTCATCATAGTATTTTTTCATCTCATCAATGCTTATACCTATTACATTAGCCATGTTTTCAAGGTATCTCCCGCAGGATGCGGCACATTTGTCATTTAAAACCATATCCGACATTCTGCCGTTTTTTACCGATATGACTTTGCTATCCTGCCCGCCTATATCCAAAAGCGTAAAATCCTTTAGTCCGGTCTGCCATACCGCACCAAAAGTATGGGCTTTCAATTCGGTAATAACTTCAGCATTATTGACATTGACATTATTTCTTCCATAACCTGTACTGATTATTTTCTCAAAATTTTCAATTTCAAGCTTGTCAAAATCTACTTTGATAGTGTTATTTTCATTGCTGCAGTAATCTCTATAAAAAACAGCCGTATCATATACTTTTCCCGATATAAATTTATCATCTTCAAAAACTGCAATTTTAACCGATCGGCTTCCCAAATCAATTCCCAATATTCTCATATCGCATCACCCAGTAAATTCATTTACGTTAACATGTCAATAAAGGATTCTATCCTGAGTCTGCTTCTCGGATCTACCGTTCCGGGCCGGTCGCCCTCAAGGGTAAGAATAGGCACATCCAATTCTTTTCTTAAAACAATATCCTCTATACCTCTAAAGCAAAAAGCTTGGGTATAGTGAATAATTCCGTCTATTTTTCTTATCTCAATCTGATTCTTTATATCCCGAATTCTACCATATAAATCATAGGGATAAGTAAAAATTCTGTAAACCACAACCAAGTCGTCAATATCTATTCCATCGGCCATGGTAAACTGCCTTTGAACTTCATTGTAAACTATTCTGGCTCCCATTTCTTCGACCAGATCATATAAATCACTGTTTATGGGAGGCACTCCAATGTACCCAAGCCTGACTCTTTCCGAAAAAGGTTCCCTTTTCTCGATAACGGCAATTTCCTTCTCAAGTTTTTCTCCAAAAGCCCTGTAATCTCCCTCAAAGTCACTGCTAGATACCTGCCAGATGTGATTTTCAAAACCTGACACTTTGTTGTGCTTCCAGGTCAGTTCATCAATATATGCCAGACGTTTCCTGATTAAATCCAATTGCTTCTTTATATATATAGCTTGCTCAAAACTTGTATTAAATTCACGGCATAATTTATCCATCTCAGCTTTTAAAGCCTGATAGTTTCTGGAATTCGGGTAAGAAAAAGGAATACATTTAATACCTTTTAGATTTAAAACCTCTGAAAGCGCTCTTGCATTGGAACAGTCGCCTTCCACTACACTAATTACCGTATCAATGTCCTCCGAGTTAAGCACAGCAGAATATATTCCCTTTATCCAGGAACATGTGTTTCTCGGAAAACCGTCATTTTCAGCTTGCTCAATAAGTTTTGCAGCATTTTTATCGGTAATAAAAATATTGTTTAAATCTACAGGTTTAAAACCGGCACTATATATTATTTCCACCGGTATACTTGTTGTAAATCCAATACTTTTCAACAGTCCACCTCTTCTACTTAGTACTTACAATTTCAATTATATTAGGCATTTTTATATACCCCACAAGTTAAAAATACCCTAAGTCCCTATTAAAATAACAATGAGAAGCCTTTAAATTCCATAAAATAAAGCCCCTTTTTCCCATCGTGCCGTATCTCTTGCAAAAATATTTTATGCTTCGAGATTTATGCAACCGTGCAATATTAACATTACTAAGCAATAAAACCAATAATGTTAAAAGCACTTTAGGAAAAATTATCAGAGGCTTTTTATAGTCTCTCGATTTTTTATTATAATATAAAGAAGCAAAACTTAAAAGTCATCAAATCATAATTTAGTTGATTTCCAAAAAAACCTTGAATCTTGAAAAAAGTGTATTATTCAATCTCAAGTCAGGTTTGGGTATTGGATTTATTCTATCCATTGAATACGGATTGAAGCTGGCACTAACAACATTGTCATCCTTATCCATTTCAAGTATTGCATGATGCAAAAAGTCGCCTCTTATGTAATATCTTAAATCAATAAATATATATCTGGTCACATTCCCTATGTTTTCACATAGTACGTGATAAGCCGGTGTAAACTCATTAAAAAACTTTCCCACATAAGAAAAGGAAACCTTTTTAAGAACTTCTTCCTCTATCTTATCAAGCACCTTAAATATCTTGATGCTTCTTTTTAATAAATTCTTTTCTCCTACTACATTTCTCCCCGGCTCCTCTAATATGAAATGCCACCTGAAAAGACCGGTCATCGAAGGCAATAAACTTAACTTTTGGCATTTGCCGCTGAAATTTTTATAAATATCCTTTAAAACAATCCGTTTCATTAAAATTCTAAACCCGATATAAGAAACAAACAGAATAAGAGTAATATTTTCATACTTAGGCTGGGAAATTATATATCCTATCAAAGTTGATATAAATAGCGGGTCAAAAGAGTTTAAAATACCCAAAGAAAATTTTTTGCTGCAAAAAGGCCACAGAAGCTTTGCACCATAAGAGTTTAACAAGTCAAAACCGGAATGAGCCAATTCGCCCAGCAAGAACCATAAAAATATTTGGTATATGCTAATTCCCTTATAAATAAATTTCAACAGAACAGACATAAAAACTGAGGAAACAATAAGTCCTAAAATCGAATGGGTAAGACCCCTATGATTTTTTAAGTAGGTATAATCCCCCCATTTCTGAAAAACAATATCAATATCAGGAAAAATCGATCCGATCACAATACTTATAGTAACTGCATCATTTAAAGAGATCACATTTCCGGTGATTTTTGCAACAGCAAGGCCGATAACTCCATGTGTTATGGGATCCATTCAAGTACCCTCCCATATTGAACTTATTTTAGAGGTGATTGTATTTGTTCATCCCCTAATAAACCGATAACACTTGCGGTACCATATTATCTCATTTTACAAACAATAATTGCAATTTTTTCGAAACCGCTTTATAAAAAATATTATATCACTAATAATATTTTCAGTCATGAGTAATATGTACCAATTTTATCTATTTTTTTGCAAGCTGCAACGGAGCTTGATTTGCTATTGATGAATTTGAGCCTGAAATCTGCAAGATTTGCACAGGTTATCTTTTGAAATTAATTTTGCTAGCGGAAATTATTCTTAATTAACTCATTGGTCTTCTTTTCATTATATATATAATACCAAACACCATTTTTATACACTGATTCTCCGGGAAGGGTAAAAGTATTGATTTCATTAATTTTTATATTTTTAAATTGTCTGACAAAAAAGTCAATATCACTTATTTTAACATTTGTTTTCATATTTTCGTTCAGAATCGAAAATATGCTCCCTGCTTTTAGAATATATTTTGCCTTAAATTTTTGCCTTATAAATTCTTTGAAAAATATTTGCTGTGCCTCAATTCTGCCTAAATCTCCATCTTCATAGCCTTCTCCTTTGCGGTTTCCTTTCCTGTATCTAACAAATTGTTCTGCCTTTTCTCCATCGAGAATCTGTTTTCCTTTTTTTAAATGAATATGAAGATTCTGCACAGGATCATCATATTTCATATCCATCGGCACATCAATTTCCACGCCTCCCATGACATCAACTATCTCTCTGAATCCCTTAAAATTTAAAGTTACATAGTAATCAACCTTTAGGCCGGTAATTTTTTCAACCTCACTGATAACAAGTTCTTCTCCTCCTTTTGATATTAGAGCATTAATTTTTCCGTATTTTCCTTTAGTTTTAACTCTTGTATCCCTGGCTATCGACAAAATATTTATATTTTTCTTTTCCGGATTAAAATTAATTAACGCAATAACATCTGACCTTAATTCCTCGTCATCCAAACCTAAAACCAGCATATTGACACTATCATGAATAGCGCTGTCTTTGGATTGATATTCTGTTTTTATTATAGGAGTGTTTTCACTAAAGTACTGTATATCCTCAGAATTAAAGGATTTTAGCGTATATATACCTTGAGCAAACAATAGAATCGAAAATATTAAACTTGTCCAAAAAACAATTTTTCTTACCTTCATACTACTCCCAATCCACAAATTATTTTGTATATTTTAATTTAATATCTTCTGCACAAAATACTATATAAACTTATTATATGTCCAATAACCTATTTTTAATACAAAAAAGACCTGAGTTTCCTCAAGTCTTGGTTTATATAATTTTGTATATTTTTGTACTGTAATATACCTTCTAAACTTAACCAAAATCAAAGCATTTTATATTTCAAGCCTTGTTTTAATTCTCTCTACTGCTTCTTCAGTATTTTCCCTGCTGCCGAAGGCCGTAAGTCTAAAGTATCCTTCACCGCTTGGTCCAAAACCCACACCCGGTGTACCAACAATATTAACCTCATTCAACAGTTTATCGAAAAACTCCCACGAACTTAATCCTTTCGGTGTTTTTAGCCAAATATAAGGTGCATTTACACCGCCAAATACCTGTAATCCTATACTTTTAAGACCTTCCCTAATTATTGAGGCATTTGTCATATAATAATCTATTGTCTCCTTTATTTGCTTTTGTCCTTCTTCTGTGTAAACAGCTTCTGCAGCTCTCTGTATTACATAGGGGACACCGTTGAACTTTGTGGTTTGCCTTCTATTCCACAGTTTATTCAATTGATGTTCTTCACCGTTTTTTGTATAAGCAACAACTTCTTTAGGGACCACGGTATACGCACATCTGGTACCTGTAAATCCGGCAGTTTTTGAAAAACTTCTGAACTCGATGGCAACTTCCTTTGCTCCCTCTATTTCATAAATACTATGCGGAACATTATCTTCCTTGATAAAAGCCTCATATGCTGAATCATACAGTATTATGGACTTATTTTCTCTGGCATAGTCCACCCATTTTTTGAGTTGTTCCTTTGAAAGAGTCATTCCGGTAGGATTATTGGGAAAACACAAATAAATCATATCCACCCTGTTTTTTGGCAGCTCAGGCACAAAACTATTCTCAGCGGTACAAGGAAGATAGGTAATTTTACCAAATCGCCCACTGCTGTCAATTACACCGGTTCTGCCTGCCATAACATTGCTGTCAACATAAACGGGATATACCGGGTCTGTAACAGCAATCAAATTATCCAAACCAAATATTTCTTGAATATTTCCGGTATCACTTTTGGCTCCGTCGCTAACAAAAACCTCATCTTCATCTAAAGATATTCCCCTTGCTTTATAATCATTATCAATAATTTTGCTTATCAGAAAGCTATAACCTTGTTCCGGACCGTATCCCCTAAAAGTTTCGGCTTTCCCCATTTCGTCAACTGCTTCATGCATTGCCTTAATAATTGCCGGTGCCAAAGGTCTTGTCACATCCCCGATTCCCAAACGGATAATATTCGCATCGGGATTCTCCTCTTTGTACTTGTTAACCCTTCTTGCAATTTCAGCAAAAAGGTAATTTCCCTGAAGCTTCAAATAGTTTTCATTAATAATTGCCATTTCTCATCTTCCTTTCCCTATTGATATTCTCTAAGCAACTCTGTAATTGTCTTTTCAAAAAGCTCAATTTTCCTCTAAAAAATGTTTTTATTATTTATATTTTTTATAAAATAAATATTTCATTATCTTTAACTCTAAACTTGTATCATTAACTTTTAATGTTCTTTCTAGTTGCTCTAAATTTCAATTTCTCCGTCAAATACCTTAGTTGCAGGACCTGTCATATATACATGATTATCGTTTTCATTCCATTCAATTATCAGATCTCCGCCTAAAAGTTTAACAACTGCACACCTGTCGCTGACGCCATTAAGTACCGATGAAACCAGAGTAGCACAAGCCCCTGTCCCGCAAGCAAGGGTTTCGCCGGCACCTCTTTCCCATACTCTCATTTTCAGAGTCTTACTATCTAACACCTGTACAAATTCTGCATTGATTCGCTTTGGAAACAGGCTATCATTTTCCATTTTTGGTCCTATGATATCAAGGGGAAATTTATCAATATCTTCAACATAAGTGACAGCATGAGGATTTCCCATTGAAACACATGTAACTTTAAATTCTTTACCATCAATAAGCACCGGCTGGGATATAAACAATTCCCCTTCACTCTTGACAGGTATCAAGGCCGGTTGTAAAACCGGTTCTCCCATGTCAACTCTTACCATTGCAACTTTCCCATTTTCAACTTTCATATCAAGAATTTTTATACCTGCCAAAGTTTCAATTTTTATAACTGTTTTTTGAGTCAAACCATTATCATAAACATATTTGCCCACACATCTTATTGCATTGCCGCACATTTCAGCTTCAGAACCATCAGAATTAAACATTCTCATCTTGAAATCGCACGTTTCCGAAGGCATAATCAAAACCAACCCATCGGATCCAATCCCAAAATGCCTGTCACTTAAAATTTTGGCCATCTTCGACGGATCAGCCACTTTTTCAGTAAAACAATTGACATATATATAGTCGTTTCCTAAACCTTGCATCTTTGTAAATTTCATTTTATGCAACCTCCTGATAAAAATCTTGCATTTTTCTTATTATAACATATATTTTTTTATTTCAACATAGCAATTTCCACTACTCAATTTTTTGATTTTTTAATATAAACAAATCATTAGTCAAAACGAAAAGTCTGTTCCACGCACCCTTTGCAAAATCAACATTGCTTATTATTTTTCTTTTTGTTACAATATATTAAGTACAGATAGCCAAACTTAAGGTATTATGACCTTTGTGAGAATCGGACATAAACTCTTTCTAGGGGGTATATGAATGATAAGAAAATTAAGTGTTCTCTTTTGTGTTATCATTTATATAACTTTGTCATTGACAAATTATATATATGCTGAAGGAAATCTCATAACGAACGGTTCTTTTGAAGAAGTACAGGACGGAGTTCCTGTGGGTTGGTCCATTTATACATATCATAAGGATGAAGGTGCATCTGAATTTAAAGTTGAATCCGGTGAGGCATGTGACGGCAACAATTATGTCACTATAGTTAATAATGTTCAAAACGACTCCAGATACATCCAAACTGTCAGCGCTCAGCCCAATAAAAATTACAAATTATCCTGCTATATAAAATGCGAAAACATAAGTGATTCGGGCAATGGTGCAATTTTGTCGGTAGAAGGCCAGGTAACCGGATCAAAACCTCTTAGAAACACCGACGGATTGTGGGAATATGTCGAACTATATGTAAAGACTAAGGAAGGCGTATATTCCTTCAATGTTACTGTAGGAGTCGGGGGATATGGTGCTGAAAGTTCCGGTAAAGCTTCCTTTGACAATGTAACAGTTGAAGAAATAGACACTATACCCGACGGTGCCATCGTAGCTATAGTCGAATCGCCCAATCAAGACAACTCACCCTCCAACAACCAGTCTGAATCCGATATTGACAATTCCGAATCCGAAAATAAACCCGCAAAAAACAGAACTATATGGATAATACTTGCAATATGTATTTTAGTTACAGCAGCTGCCATATACAACACTTTTAAATCTTCTTCATCGGAAGAAAGCAGCAAAACTACCGACTCTACATCCTCTACTAGTGATAATGAGCATTCGGAAGATTCGGAAGAAGTAAAAGAATCAGAAGAAAAAAGTAACGACAGCGGTGAATAGTCTTATAATTTCAAATCGAAGTTTAGTTATTTTTTTGAGTCTAGCTAATTAATATTTTACTGGAGGAAAAAAATGAGAAAAATAATATTTCCTATAATTGTTTTATTTTCACTACTTTCAATCATTCCCGTTTTTGCCGATAACAATAACCTTGTGCAAAATTTCGGGTTCGAACAAGGTTATCTGGATAAATGGAATAAACAAGCTTATACAACCACCGATGGAGTGACAGAATTTTTTATTGATGATACTGTCTCTCACTCCGGTAGCAAGAGTGCTTGTATTATAAACTACTCTCCAAATCATTCAAGATTTAATCAGGAAATTAAAGTAAAAGGCAATTCCTATTATAAATTATCCTGTTGGGTTAAAACCGAGAATGTAGGTTCGGATTATACCGGAGCAAATATAACTGTTGAAGATATTCTCAGCATCTCCAAACATATTCAGGGTACAAATGATTGGCAATATATTGAACTTTACGGCCGCACTAAAAAAAATCAGAAAAGCTTTGTATTATCCTTAGCCCTCGGTTCTTACGGCAATGTAAATACTGGCAAGGTATGGTTCGATGACGTAGTTGTGGAAAAAATAGACAAAGTTCCTTCCAACGTTGAAGTTGCAAACTTATATGCGGAAGATACTCCAACTAATACTGACAATTTACCGAGAAGTAAAAATATCTCTTTTATGATACCTTATTCAATACTGTTTTTTGTTGTTGCTATTTTACTCATAGTTCTTGCAAAAAAAGAAATATTAAAACTAAAACCGGGATATGAAAAAGCATTTCTTGGTACAGCCCTTTTGATAGGTCTGGTAGTAAGGCTGATATATGCAGCAAAAATAGAAGGTTTCAGTGTGGACATAGGCTGTTTTAAAGCCTGGTCCATGGCAGCTTCCGGTACAAACGGAATATCAACGTTTTATACAAGAGGAATGTTCTGCGACTATCCGCCTTTTTATATACTTGTTCTCGCACTTGTAGGCTGGATTTCAAACTTGTTTAACCTTACTTCCAATCCTGATGCACATCTTATAATGATTAAATTACCGGCTATTATTGCGGATGTTGTTACAGCTTATTTAATTTACAAGCTTGCTGTGAAAAAATTCAATAGTACTGCAAGTTGTATTCTGTCAATACTGTATATATTCAACCCAGCTGTATTTTTGAATTCAACCCTTTGGGGACAGGTAGATTCCTTCTTTACAATGATCCTTTTATTCGGACTAATATTAATTTTAGAAGGAAAACTTACTTATGCTACCATCCTGTTTACCATTGCTGTTCTAATGAAACCTCAGGGAATAATATTCCTTCCTGTAATAGGTTACGAACTTATTATTGACCTTATTAAGACAAAAAAATTAAAAAATATTGGCCTTTCAGCGCTATTTGCTGCCATAACCACAGCTGTAATTGTAATTCCTTTTTCACCCGGACAAGCTCCGGATTGGATTATAAATTTATATATAAACACTGCTGAAGGCTATAAATATGCTTCAATGAATGCTTATAATCTGTTCAGTTTACTTGGCGCCAATGCAAAACCTGATAGTGAAACACTCTTTATATTAAGCTATTACTCATGGGGTATGTTATTTATAGTGTTAACGTCTCTGTTTACAGGATTCTTATATTTTTCTAACTATATAAAGCACAAGCAGTCTGCTCAAAATATTGCACCTATCGCGATGCTGGTGCAAATGACAGGTGTATTTGTTCTCTCCACCAGAATGCATGAGAGATATCTCTTCCCTGCCATGGCTTTTGCCTTGCTTTGTTATATCTTTTATAAAGATATAGGTTATCTCCTTATTTTTGGCGGAGTAAGTGCCACAGTTTTTGTTAATACTTATGATGTTCTGGTAAGAATGTTTTTGACTGAATATCCGTATATTCCGGCAGATGATACTGTGCTTTTCATAGGTTCCCTTGTAAATGTAATAGTATTGTTGTTCTTATGTATTGTCTCTATTCAGACAGTGGTAAGAAAAAAAACAATACCTCTGGATTTAAAATAAGATTATTTGAGGGAGGCGTTTTCAGCGTGTCAAAGAAGCTGTCAGGTATCTGCTTTTTATTTATGCTGATAATATTTATATCACCACTGAACTCCTTTGGTGCAAATGGAAACCTAGCACAGAATCCCGGATTTGAAGAAGGCACAATAGAAGACGGATTATCTTGGACTTATGACTGTTGGGATAAAACCGAGGGCGTTACACAGTTCTTGCTGGATGAAAACCAATCACATAGCGGTTCTAAAAGCGCCTTGATCATAAATAATTCTCCAAACGATTCGAGATTTAAACAGACAATTAAAGTAAAACCCAATACCTATTACAGAATGTCCTGTTGGATTAAGACTCAAAACGTAGGCTCTGAAAACAAAGGTGCCAACCTTTCCATTGATAACTCCCTTGATACGTCAAAGGACATTAAAGGTACAAGCGAACACTGGGAATACGTGGAACTTTACGGAAAGACAAGTCCTAACCAGGAAAGTCTTACTCTTACAATAGGCATTGGGGGATATGGAAGTACAAATACAGGTAAGGCATGGTTTGACAGTATTGAAGTCGTCGAGCTTGACAGTATGCCTCCCGGCAAAACAGCCGTGAACATGGATCCAAACTGGAATGCGGAGCAAGATCAAAGCAATACAGTAATGATTAATCCTTTCTTGCTTGCATTCATTGTTATAATGGCGTGGTTAACAATATCGGCCTTTTTTATTGTATATAAATATAAACCTGGCAAAAAAAACTCTTCGCCTGTCGGCACAAAAGGAATTTCCGCAAATACTCAACCAATTAAAGTAACAAAAGTAAGCTTAGATAAAAAAGATTTTATAATTATGGCTTCAATGTCTCTTATATATCTTTTGGTTGCGTTATTCAATTTAGGAGACCTTAAAGCGCCTACCACATCCTGGATTCCTGCTGAATCAGGTGAAAACTTTGTTGTTGATTTGGGAAGAGATGTAACCCTTTCACGAATTTATTTTTACTTAGGGTTGGGAAAAGACAAGAACATCCGTGGAGACTACAGGATTGAATACTATGATGAAGAAACAGGGTTTACACATCTTGCGGCCTTCTCCAAGGAAGATATATTTATATGGAAATATATTGATACTGCCCCTGTCAGAACAAGAAAACTGAAATTCATAGTTGATATCCCTGGCGGAGCCCTTAACGAAATAGGCATTATGGAATATGGAGCTACTAAACCCTTAGATGGAATTGCAATAGTTGAAACAAACACCAGTGAAAAAAGTACAGGAAGTATCGAAAACCTTTTTGATGAACAAGACCTTGTAGTTTTCAAACCTTCCTATAAAAACGGTATGTACTTTGACGAAGTTTATCACGCACGGACTGCTTACGAGCATATAAACAAAATGGAACCTTATGAAACAACCCATCCTCCATTGGGCAAGGTTATTATGTCCCTGGGTATACTTGTTTTTGGAATGGTGCCTTTCGGTTGGAGAATAATGGGGACCTTATTTGGAGTTGCAATGATTCCTGCGATGTATGCCTTTGGCAAAAAAGTATTCCAAAAGAGATTTTATGCCTTTTGCGCGGCATTTCTCATGATGTTTGAATTTATGCATTTCAGCCAGACAAGGATTGCTACCATAGACAGCTATGTTACATTCTTTATTATACTTATGTATTATTACATGTATGACTACTTTATAAACAAATCCTATGTTCTTGGCTTTAGACAATCGTTAAAACCACTGTTTTTTAGTGGCTTGTTTTTCGGTCTGGGGATTGCAAGCAAGTGGATAGCCTTTTATGGTGCTGCCGGCCTTGCATTGTTGTTCTTTGTCACAAAAATAAATGAATACAATGATTACAAAAAATTAATTGCCAAAAATCCGCCCAAAGACTCCTGGGCCTATCGTTTTTATCCTCTATATATAAACTCAACCTTTTTATACTGTATATTTGCCTTTATTCTAATGCCATTAATTATATATATTATGTCTTATATTCCCTGGATGCAGGTTCCCGGTGAAGGCCACGGACTTAGCCTCTTTTATAAAAATTCACTGGACATGTTTGACTATCATGCCAACCTGGTAGACAGCCATCCTTATCAGTCGGCATGGTGGGAATGGCCTATTATGGTAAAACCCATGGCTTTCTATTTCGGAAGCGATCTTGGTCCAAATATGGCTTCAAAAATTTTCACAATGGGCAATCCAGCCATCTGGTGGACTGGAATTTTAGTATTTGGCATTTTTACAGTCTTTGCCCTTTCAAAAGTAAAAAAATATTTTGTCCCCATATTTGCTGTATCGGCTATTGCTTTTGTATATATGGTTTTCCCAAGCTCTATTGCCGAGGTTATTAATTCATCGAAATTGGAAATATGGTCTTTGATCATTTGTGCTGTTGTTTTATTACTGTTACTTGTATTCTTTAAATTTGATAAAAAACAGTTACTGGCTTCATTTGCCTCTTATGCAGTTTTTGTAATTACAGTATTAGCCTTCTACGGTGCGGAAAGAGATACAAGCTTTTACAAGCAATTTGATACCCGGCTGGCAATTTTGATTTTTCTGGCCATATGTATTTCCATACTGCTTAGAGGAATATACAAATACGACCGAAAACTTCTTCTGATAATGACAGCAATGGTATTCCAATATATACCGTGGATATTTGTCACAAGGTCAACTTACATCTATCACTATTTTTCTATTGTACCGTTTTTAATACTTTCAATAGTTTATATAATTAAGATTTTTGTCGATAATTACCCTAAAGGGAAGTTTTTAACCTATATTTACTTAGGATTGGTATTTGCACTGTTTATTCTTTTTTATCCGGGGCTATCAGGACTTGAAGTTCCTGTTAAATATATGGAAAATATGAAATGGTTCAATACTTGGTATTTTTAATAAAATTTTAGGAGGAAAATTTATGTCAGAAAAAATAGTTTGCTCAGTTGTAGTACCGCTCTACAATGAAGAAGAAGTTATTCTTGAAACTTATAACCGTCTGAAAAAAGTTATGGACTCTCTAAATGAGACCTATGAAATAATTTTTGTAAACGATGGAAGCAAGGATAAGACAGCTCAAATAGCTAACGAAATCTGTAACAAGGACAAAACAGTTAAATTGGTAGATTTCGCCAGAAACTTCGGACATCAGACAGCCATTACTGCAGGTATGGACTTTTCGGAAGGTGAGTGTGTTGTAGTTATTGATGCCGATTTACAAGACCCTCCGGAATTGATACCAAAAATGATGGAAAAATGGCGTGAGGGATATGATGTTGTATACGGTAAAAGAGCTAGCAGAAAAGGCGAAACTTTCTTTAAAAAGTTTACTGCAAAAGTCTTCTATCGATTCCTAAGAAGTATGACCGATGTGGATATTCCGGTTGATACCGGTGATTTCCGATTGATTGACAGGAAAGTTTGTGAAGCTTTAAAAATGGTAAATGAAAGAAACAGGTATATACGCGGTATTATAAGCTGGCTTGGATTTAAGCAAATTGGAATTGAGTTTCATAGGGACAAGCGTTTTGCAGGCGAGACAAAGTATCCTCTTAAGAAAATGATTAAATTTGCCCTTGACGCTATAACATCTTTCTCATACAAACCGTTGAAACTCGCATCCTATGTAGGAATGATTTTGTCCGTTGCAAGCTTTGTCTATCTACTCATAGTGCTTTATACCAAGCTGTTTATGCCCCATGTTACACAATCGGGCTGGGCATCAATAATTGCTGTTAACTTGCTATTTAACGGTATTACTTTAATGATTCTCGGTATTATAGGCGAATATATAGGAAGAATATATGATGAGGCAAAAGGAAGACCTCTTTATATTGTAAGACAGACCAAAAATTTCTCTGAAGAAAAATCCGATAAAATAACAGGAAGAAAATAATTATTGATTGTAATCAATATTAGGGGCATTAAGCCCCTTTTGTTTTTTTAAACAGTAAGAACGAAAAATCAAAATTCTGGTTTAATTTTGATTTGCTGGATGTTTTGATTTCGTTTTATCGGCTCTAGAATTCGTTTTAAGACCATGTATTACTTTACTATATAAATTCATATACATATAGCCTTTAATGCGTTTATAGCGTTTTTAAACGCATTGTGATATCAAAAGAAATATTATTAAAACAAAAGCAGTTGTCTTTGTCTTTTTAAAATAAAAGATTAACACCTATTCCTTTAGAATCACTGGATTGCATAATAAAAACCTTGTATAACGAATCTATCATTATACAAGGTTTTTTGGTGGGAGGAGATGGATTCGAACCATCGAAGTCATAGACAACAGATTTACAGTCTGCCCCCTTTGGCCACTCGGGAATCCTCCCAAATTGGAGCTGGTGGACGGATTTGAACCCCCGACCTATTGATTACAAGTCAATTGCTCTACCAGCTGAGCTACACCAGCATATTTAATTTTAATGGCGACCCGGAAGGGGCTCGAACCCTCGACCTCCAGCGTGACAGGCTGGCATTCTAACCAACTGAACTACCGGGCCGTATTATCTTTGACCTGTTCAACTGACCTATCAGCCTTTCTTATATCTGATAGGCCAGCCACTTAATACAGGTTATGATGGTGACCCATAGGGGACTCGAACCCCTGTTACCGCCGTGAAAGGGCGGTGTCTTAACCGCTTGACCAATGGGCCATTTACTTCATCAGTTAACGCTTTTTTGTTATGTTCGCCAACCGACAAAATATATTCTAACCAGATATCAATGAAATGTCAAGCATATTTTTTTAAAAAATTTGTAGAATTTTATACCCGTTTTAGCATTCTATAGATAATACAGTTCCAAGCCTTATTTTTCTAAGCTTCCACCCATATGATACAATAGTTAAGTAAATAATTATTATCAAAAAACATAGATGTCATGTACTATAGTACTCTGCGTCACAAATATAAAAACTGAAACTCATGATAAATCTATTCTGTATCTTATTAATGTCTATTATATGAAATTAGCATTTTAATAGTTAACACTAAATTTTATCGTTACCTTTTTTCATATTAAGTTGTATAGAGCCAATATGGTATTTTGTGGAGCTGCAAAATCAAAAAACAGGGATTTTATACTTCTTTACGGGAGATTAGTGAAGAATAAATCAAGTTTTGTTGTAAATAATAAAGTTAAATTGCCTGAAAGCCGCCTGATGTGATTCCTTTTTAAATATCAGAGGTTTATTTGGTACCTCTTTACAGATTTACCCTTGCCAAAAAAAATAAATAAAAATAAAAAAATCAGTTGACAGAATTAAGTACCTATTGTATTATATATAACTGTGCGACGGAAACACACACTTATATAAGGGCTATTAGCTCAGTTGGCAGAGCACTTGACTTTTAATCAAGGTGTCCCGCGTTCGAGTCGCGGATAGCTCACCAAAATAGAAAAGACCTTGCAGAAAATTCAATGCAAGGTCTTTTCTATTTTTGCACTTATAACATGATTTTATCCGTAAAGCACCAAACCTACCGTTTGAATCTTTATATATCACTTGAGAAAACCCTATATAACAATTCATCTACAGTTAAATTTTATTTGACAGCGTAAAGCAAATGTGATATTTCTCTAACAATTGAAGGCATTTTTGTTTTTGATTAAGAGTTGTAGATTAAAAGAAAAAACTCCGCTCATACAAAGCAGAGTTTTTTTATTCCGCGATTGATCGTCTTCTCATCTATACAACAATTGTCTGTTCTCTTTCTTTTCCCACACCAATTAACTTTATTTTAACTCCTACTACCTCTTCAATCCTTCTAAGGTATTTCTTTGCATTCTCCGGCAAATCGTCATAATTTCTTACATCAGAAATATCCTCATTCCAACCGTCAAATTCTTCATACACAGGCTCGCATTTTTCAAGTTCTTTCAAGCTGGCCGGGAAACTTTTAATCTCTTTGCCATCTTTTTTATAAGCTACACAAAGTTTTATTTTAGGCAGCTTTCCGATTGTATCCACATGATTTATAGCAAGTCCGGTTAAACCATTTACTCTGGCGGCTGTCCTTATCATCACAAGATCCAGCCATCCGCATCGCCTTGGTCTACCGGTTGTTGTTCCATATTCATGTCCAAGTTCTCTTATGGTATCACCTATTTCATTATCCTGTTCAGTCGGAAAAGGACCGGCTCCAACTCTTGAAGTATATGCCTTTAACACACCATATACCTCATCTATATATACAGGTCCTATCCCCGCACCGGTACATACCCCGCCCGCTATAGGATTGGAAGATGTAACATAGGGATAAGTCCCAAAATCCAGATCCAGAAAAGTTGCCTGTGCTCCTTCAAACAATATATTTTTTCCAGCTTCAATATAATCAAATATCACACTGGTGGAATCCACAACATGAGGTTTTATCTCTTTGGCATATTCCAAGTATTCCGATATAACTTCATCTTCATTGATAGGCTGCCCGCCGTATACTTTCTCAATTATAAGATTTTTAACTGCAAGGTTTTCTTTGACCTTTTTTACAAAAATCTCTTCATCTATTAAATCACATATCCTTATACCGCATCTCTCTGTCTTATCGGCATATGCCGGTCCTATACCTCTCTTGGTAGTTCCTATCGAATTTTTCCCTCTGAAATTTTCCTGAAGCTCGTCCAACAACCTATGGTATGGCATTATAACATGAGCCCTGTCACTAATCAATAACTTGCCGGTATCTATTCCTTTATCAGCGAGCTCTTTCATTTCCTTTAATAAAACAGCAGGATCTACAACCACACCATTTCCGATTATACAAGTCTTACCGCTGTGGAGAATACCTGAAGGTATAAGATGTAAAGCGTATTTTACACCGTCGGCCACTATAGTGTGTCCTGCATTATTACCTCCTGAAAAACGAACAATCACATCAGAGGTTTTGGCAAGCATATCTATATATTTTCCTTTGCCTTCGTCCCCCCATTGTGTACCTATAACCACTCTGGTAGCCATTCTACCAATCCCCCTATTCCCGGAAGTCAGCCCACAGATAACAGTTCTGAATGGTACTGCAGATTTCCTTATTTTTTACACAATTAAATTATAACTGTAAAGCAAAACAAATACAATAAAAACCTTACTTCACTATTATACCTGTATCTAATTAATAACACAACAATTATCCGAATATTTAATTCTTTTTTAACATGATTGTTCGTATTTTTTGATACTATAACCTTATTTTATTTACTCTTTTTTAGTACACAGTCATTAATTAAATTCAACCTAAAAACACAAAAATAAGACACATTATTGGTGTCTTATTTTTACATCACGAACTTTTGCTTATACTGTTTCAAAAAAAATTATCTTACTAAATTGAAATGCTGCATTGTACCTACGGATTACTCCTGCTCTTTTTTAGCGAAATATTCGTTAAGCTCTTTTACAAGTTTTTCAGCATCAATGCCATGAATCGCACAAGCATCTGCAATACTTTCGCCTGATGAAGACGGACAACCCAGACAATGCATTCCATTACTCAAGAATATAGGCGCTGTGCCCCTATCAATTCTCAATACTTCAGATATTATCATATCCGGTGTAATCTTAACCATAATTTTCCCTCCTAAATTGAAATTGGTTGAATATTTCAAAAAACACTCTTCTAGTTATTATACACTACCTGTCAATAAAAATATACCCCTTTTAATATTCAAAAAAATGTTATCTAATTATTGTTACCCAATAGAATTTGTAATAAACATAAAACTACAGCTTGCTTTTATTTTCCAACTAAATGGTTTGTCTAAACTTTTTCTTTCCGATTTCATATAGATTATTGCCAAAGCAGTCTATAATTACAGTTGCAGGAAAGTCTTTTACAGTTAACTTTCTTAAAGCCTCTGTTCCCAAATCAGGAAATGCGATTATCTCTTCGTCCACAATTGATTTTGCAATTAACGCTCCTGCACCTCCAATAGCCCCAAAATATACCGCACTGTATTTCTTCATAGCGTCTATAACACTATTATCTCTTAATCCCTTTCCTATCATTCCGCTAAGCCCCAACTCAATCAATTTCGGTGTATAAGCATCTACCCGGCCACTGGTTGTTGGCCCTGCAGAACCTATAACTTCTCCCGGTTTTGCAGGACAAGGTCCCACATAATATATAATTTGATCCTTAATATCAAAAGGAAGGCTTTTTCCTTCTTCAATCATACTTATCATTCTTTTATGGGCAGCATCCCTGGCTGTATAAATAACACCACTTATATTTACTATATCTCCTGCTTTAAGTTTTTTGACTTCTTCCTTAGTTAAAGGTGTTTGAATGTTGTAAAACAATTTTATCCCTCCAGTATATTCCCTATAATTCAATTTCCGCATGCCTTGTTGCATGACAGTTTATATTAACCGCAACAGGAAGCCCTGCTATGTGTGTAGGATATACTTCAACATTTACTGCTAAAGCTGTGGTTCTTCCTCCAAGGCCCGAAGGTCCTATTCCCAACTTGTTTATTTCGGTAAGCAATTGATTTTCAAGTTCTCTCACATACTCAATTTCACTTCTTTGGTTTATTGGCCTTAAAAGAGCTTTCTTAGCCAATAGAGCTGCCTTTTCCATTGTACCGCCTATACCGACTCCTACTACAATTGGAGGACATGGATTAGGACCAGCATTATCAACAGTATCAATGACAAACTTTTTAACCCCTTCTATCCCATCGGCAGGTTTTAACATTCTTAAAGCACTCATATTTTCACTTCCAAATCCTTTAGGTGCTACAGTAATTTTAAGTTTATCACCCTCTACGATATTGTAGTGAATCACAGCCGGTGTATTGTCCTTTGTGTTAATCCTTTCTATCGGGTCTTTTACAACGGATTTTCTTAGATATCCTTTCTCATATCCTCTTCTTACACCTTCATTTATAGAGTCTGTAATACTTCCCCCTATTACATGTACATCTTGTCCTATATCAACAAATACCACTGCCATACCGGTATCCTGGCAAATAGCAACTCCTTTTTCTTTTGCAATATTAGCATTTTCAATCAGCTTTCCCAGAATATCTCTTCCGGTTTCAGACTGTTCGGTTTGTATAGAATTTTTTATGCTATCCATAATATCATCATTAAGGTAATAGTTGGCACTCTTACAAAGCTCTTCCACAGCTTCGGTTATTTTATCGGTATGTATTGTTCTCATAACTACCTCCGTCTCTCTTTGTACTCATAGCAATAGTATACTAAAAAAAATTACCTTTTTACATTGTTAATTCAAAATTAAAAAATTGTTCACATATGAACTAAAAAATTCTGCTATAATTATTAATGTTGGATATTCTTTAAATTGCTCTTTTTTAAATTAGCAGTTTGGATGTGTCGCAAATGTTTAAAAACTTAAATCTTGGGCTGCCAAATTTATATAATTTGCTTTTAGCTCAGTTTGTTAATGTTTACTATGCCAGGCAAGTATGTTAATATACCTTTGGATTTTATTGTATTTTGATACTGATTGTTTGTCATTTCAATAAATGAAAGGGGTTTTGTTTTTTGGATTCTCCTAAAAATATACTCGTATGCGTTACTCAGCAAAAAACATGTGAAAGATTAATTAGAAAAGCTGCTAATTTAAAAAATGAGCTCAAAGGTGAGCTTTTTGTAATTCATGTTGCAAAGAACGCATGGAATTTCTTAGACAACATCAAAGAAGGAGAAGCACTTGACTATCTGTTCAGAATTTCTAAATCTGTAGGTGCTGACTTATCAGTGCTCAAATCAGACAATATTGTTGAAACCATTGTTGCTTTTGCAAAAGAAAAAAACATTTCACATATAGTAATGGGTGAATCCCCCAACGATCATAAGGAAAACAATTTTTTTTCCGATCTGAAGTCTATGCTTCCTAATATAGAAATAACAGTAGTACCTCAAGAAGAAATTTAATATACCTTAACTATAACATAAAAGAAAATAACTACTGCTAAAAATTATAGCAATAGTTATTTTTTTATAACTTATACCTTTAGTCGAATTTAGTCACATTTAACTGGAAATTTCACACCAAAAATACATGGCCATTAATAAAAAAAGTGATAGTTATATCGTTACTTTTTCCAATAAATTTTCCGATTAAGGTGTATGCAAAAATGAGCAAAACACAAATAAAATATAAGTTTGCACAATATTATACACACTGTGAATCTATTTTTCAAGAAAAATATATAAAAATAAAAAAAAAGTTGCTTTAAACCATGATTTTATCAGGAATAGCTTGACTTTCCACTTTATTCATTATAAAATATTGTCGAATTCCAAATATAGGAGGTTGTGTACATGAACAAAACAGAATTGGTAAACTCAATTGCTTCTAAGTCGGGTTTGAACAAAAAGAACAGTGAAGCTGCATTGAACGCTTTTATCGCATCAGTTGAAGAGACTCTTGCAAAAGGCGAAAAAGTTGTACTTGTTGGATTCGGTACTTTCGAAGTAAGAAATAGGGCTGCTAGAAAAGGAAGAAACCCACAAACTAAAAAAGAAATCACAATTCCTGCATCAAAAGCTCCTGTATTTAAAGCAGGTAAAGGCTTAAAAGATATTGTTAACAAAAAGTAATAATTATTAATTTTAATAAATATTAAAGTCCTGTCTTATTATAAGACAGGACTTTAATATTTATTAAAATTTCACCTTATCCCCATGGAAATTCTAATTTTATCTGCCATCATTGCTATACATTCTGAATTTGTAGGTTTACCCTTAGTATAATTTATAGTATATCCGAATAAAGAATCAATTGTGTCAAGATTTCCTCTAGACCATGCACTTTCGATAGCATTCCTTATTGCTCTTTCCACTTTCTGAGCAGTAGTATTAAACTTCTCTGCCACAGCTGGGTACAAACTTTTTGTTATTGAGCTGTACATTTTTGAATTTTTTACTGTAAGCACAATTGCCTCACGAAGATACTGATAACCAGCCATATGCGGTGGTATCCCAATATCATGCATCAGATTTGTGACTTCCACTTCTATATCGTATGTACGGTCTAAAGCTTCAGCATTTGAAAATTCAGTGTTCTTACTTACCGCTCTGTTAGAAAAAGCTGAAAGATACTTTTCTTCGTATAACTGCCTAATCCTTGTCACTAAAACTTCAACGTCAAAAGGTTTTATTATGTAATACTCTGCACCTAAAGATACTGCTTTTTGGATAAACATATCCTGACCAATTGCTGACAACATGATAAAAATAGGCTTTCGTTCCATTTTGTGTGTCTCGAGCTTTTCAAGAACTCCTATACCGTCAATATTCGGCATAATAATATCAAGCACAACAACATCAGGTTTTAACGATTTAATCATTTCTATTGCCTGCAACCCGTCTTTTGCAGTTCCTACAACATCTAAATCTTCATATTGCTCCATATATTCTTTTAGCAACTCCACAAATTCCATATTGTCGTCAGCAATTAAAATCGAAATCTTTTCTTTCATTTCAAACTCCCTTTACCAAATAAATCTTCCTTAATAAGTTTTATTTACATTAAGAAAATTAAATAAGCAATTTCTAGTCTAATTAAGTTTATCTATATCTTTTTTATAGAATTACAAAATAAACATCTTAATTCTATTATAATATAAAAATCATTAAAATAACACATTTTACCCCAAAATTCATCAATAAATCTCCATATCT
>Ga0134094_1001264_pt1 | contig 25317 bp, 21 predicted proteins | sample 5_1taG_FD_94458 | JGI IMG/M metagenome (GOLD analysis project Ga0134094, IMG submission 94458) | Switchgrass degrading microbial communities from high solid loading bioreactors in New Hampshire, USA - 5_19_20_110_A1 metaG | ecosystem: Engineered > Bioreactor > Semi-continuous > Anaerobic >... | reverse complement strand
GTCAGGGTCACAAGTTCCCAGAGCAGAATTTATGTTGAAGCCGAGGATGAGGCTTTTGACATGGATGAGGCCATGATTGTCCTCAGAAAAATATTTGGAATTTCTTCCTTCAGTCCTGTCTGGAAAGTGCCTTCGGATTATGAAGCAATAAAGGAAAATGCCGTTTTGCTTGTAAAGGATTTATTGCAGAGACATCCCTATAAAACCTTTAAAGTTGAAGCTAAAAGGGGCGACAAGAAATTCCCTATGAATTCGCCCCAGATAAGCGCCAGTCTCGGCGGCGTCATACTTAAGAATTTTTCAAATCTGAAAGTTGATGTCCACAACCCGGATTTCATTCTCTACGTTGAGGTAAGGGAAAATACCTATCTTTATTCAGAAATCATTCCGGGGGCAAAAGGGCTTCCGACGGGAACAGGAGGCAAAGCCACCCTGCTGCTGTCCGGAGGAATTGACAGTCCCGTGGCCGGCTGGCTGATAGGAAAGCGCGGCGTTGAACTTGAGGCAATTTATTTTCACAGCTACCCTTATACGAGCGACAGGGCACGGGATAAGGTGATAAGGCTGACAGAAATCCTGTCTGAATATTGTATGGGAATAAACCTGCATATTGTTCCGTTCACCGACATTCAGCTCGAAATCAATCAGAAATGTCCCCAGGAATACCTGACCATCATTATGCGCAGGTACATGATGAAAATAGCCGAGCGGATCGCGCTTAAAAACGGGTCCCTTGGTCTCATTACAGGTGAATCAATAGGACAGGTGGCCAGCCAGACACTGGAAAGCATGCTCGTTACAAACAGCGCCGTAACATCCCTTCCTGTTTACAGGCCTTTGGCGGGACTGGACAAAAACGAGGTTATTGACATTGCGAAGAAAATAAATACATACGAAACTTCCATTCTTCCTTATGAAGACTGCTGTACCTTATTTGTGGCAAAACATCCGGTTACCAGGCCTTCTCTTGAAAAAGCCATGGAATATGAAAAGGTTCTGGATGAACAAAGCCTCATTGAGGATGCAATTGGAAGGACGGAAGTCGTGAAAATATTTTAGAACCATCACGGTAAAAACATTTCAGGAGCTTTATAAACGCCGGAATTTCCAAACCGTGAATTTTCATAACGGATAAATTATATTGATTTATTGTCTGATAAAAATTTATCATGCAATTTTTTGTGGTATATAATATATAAAAATTTTCTGAAAACAATAAATCAAGGGTAAGGAAGTTGACAAAGGTGGAAGTTAGCGCTCTTTACAATTCAAAAATCAAATGCCCGGTATGTGAGGCAACCATTGAATATACAAAAGTAAGGTCAAAGTCAATAAGACTTATAAAACAGGATACTGATTTCTGCCCATGGTATGAAGGCGAAAATCCTGTATTCTATGAAGCGGTAATTTGTCCGGAATGCGGATATGGCTCACATGTTACAACTTTTGAAAAGATTAACAGGTACGAGAAAGCAAAAGTGAAAGAGATAATTACTCCAAAATGGACAAAGCGGTCCTTTACAGGACACCGGACAATTGAAAAAGCACTGGAAGCCTTTAAAATTGTTTTGATGAACCTTACATCCATGGAAGCCAAAAAATCTGAAATAGCCAAGATATGCCTCAGAATTGCATGGCTTTACCGATATGAAGGCAATAAGGAGCAGGAAGACAGGTTTCTTGAACATGCCCTTAAGAACTACAAGATCGCGTACCATAGCGAAGAACTCTCAGACGGTAAATTTGATGAATATGTATGCATGTTTATAATTGGTGAACTGAGCAAAAGACTTGGCAAATTAAGCGACAGTTCCCAGTGGCTGAGCAGGCTCATAAGCTGCTATTCGGATCCCAGCCAGAAATATCGGATTTCTTCCAGGCTGATTGAAACCACAAGGGAACTTATACAGGAAATTAAAGATATCAAGGCCAATCAACAAGCTGAGGGGGCGTAACCTTTTGAATCTGAATATAGGAAAAATACCAAACAATATACTTGAAAAACTTCTTAAAATGTATGACAGCCCTAAAAGAAACGAGGTTATCAGCCGTCCGGCCGTAGGCGAGGATTGCGCTGCTCTTGACCTCGGGGGAGATTTATGCGTAGTTACCACCGATCCGATAACCGGTTCCGATGATGAAACCGGTTTTCTTGGTGTCAATATTGCCTGCAACGATCTTGCTTCGGCAGGAGCTGAACCACTGGGAATAATGGTGACCATATTGGCGCCGGTAGGCACCGGAACCGATGAAATCGAAAATATTATGAAACAGCTTAAAAAAGCCTCCGAAATAGTCAACGCCGACATAATAGGCGGGCATACCGAAATTACCGATGCCGTCAACCGTATGGTTTTGAGTGTCACGGCAATCGGAAAAGTCAAAAAAGGGAAACTGGTCACAACCCGGGGCGCAAAGCCGGGTGATGACATTATTCTTACAAATTATGCGGCTACCGAGGGGACGGTCATACTTTCATATTATTTTGAAGAGGAACTGAAAAGGGAATTTGGAAACGATTTTGTCGAAGAAAGCAAAAAGCTCCTGACCAGTATAAGCGTTGTCAGGGAAGGCCTTCTGGCCGCAAACTATGGTGTCACGTCAATGCATGATGTTACGGAGGGCGGTGTACTCGGAGCTCTCTGGGAAGTCGGTAACGCAAGCGGATATGGCCTGGAAGTGGATATAAACAGGATACCCATACTGGAGCACACCAGGAGGATATGCAATTTTCTTAATATTGACCCCCTTAAACTCATATCCAGCGGCTGCATGCTCATTACCACGCCAAATGGCAGCGGACTCCTGAAATTGCTGCATGAAAACAATATAAAGGCTTCGATAATCGGAAAAATAACCTTTGGCAAAGAATATATAGTAAAAGATGGAGATAAATGTATAAAGATTGATGTCCCTGAATCCGATGAACTATATAAAGCACGCGGCATGAAGGGATTGATCTGATGCTGGATTCTGCGGATACCGTCTTTAGATCGCTTTTTGCCATACTAACATTTGTCACGGGAATGTGTGTCGGTTCTTTTCTGAACGTATGCATACACAGAATTCCCCGGGAAATATCGGTTGCCTTTCCGCCTTCTGAATGCCCGGACTGTGGCAGTAAAATCAGAAGCACAGACTTAATCCCGGTTGTCAGTTACATAATGCTGAAAGGAAAATGCCGGGAGTGTAAAAGCCCCATTTCCATCAGATATCCTGCAGTGGAACTTCTTACGGGTATATTATGGCTTATTGCGTTTCTGAGATATGGATTTTCTTTTGAAACGGTCGCCGCAATATTTCTTATTTCTTTGTTAATTCCAGTTGCCTTTATAGATCTTGAATTCATGATAATACCGAACGGTCTTGTAATTACCGGTCTCATCGGCGGGACGGTCGTATTTCTGTTTCATGCATTATGCAGGCCGGTAATTTTTCACGATTTCCCCCTGTGGTACGCGCCGCTTGTCGGAATGATATCAGCCTCAGGGATGCTGTTTATTGTCGCGATGGTTACATATTTCATATACGGCAATGAAGGCGGTATGGGCATGGGGGATGTAAAGATTTTTCTTCCGATAGGCCTTATACTTGGAGTCAGGCTTACTCTTAACTCACTTATCATTTCATTTTTTATGGCGGGCATTGTCTCAGTTGTTCTTCTCATATTGAAAAAAGTTCAAAGAAAATCAGCAGTTCCTTTCGGTCCTTTCATTGTCCTGGCTGCTGTTCTGGTTACATTGGCAGGGCCGGATTTTCCGTTAATTTTCTGAAAATTATGACAATTATCTTTACATAATTTAACTCCAATACTTGATTTTATGCAATGGTTGTATTATTATATAACTTACCAGCTAAATATTGACAATTATTATCAAAATTAATCAAGAATCTTAATTATACTGATTAAATATGAAAGGAACTGTCGTTCATATGGGTAAGCAGGACAAATCATCCGTCAAACTCTTTTTCGAGAAAAATAAATCCCTGGTTTTTCTGCTCCCTCTTCTGGCAGTGCTGATTGTAGTTGCGGTTATTGTTCTGACCAGGTCAGACAAGGCTGTGGCAACGGCAGATTTTTCAGAAACGACAGGATATAACAGCGAAAATCAGGTAATTGTATTACCACAGACCAACCGGATCATCGATGAACAAACTATATTGAAAAATGACCCATTCGAATCTCCTCTCAGGCTTACAGGAATCATCTACTCAAATGACAGTCCACTGGCAATTATAGAGACAGGTAATCTGTCTTCCATCGTAGGAGTTGGCAGTACAGTAGGGGACAGTTCATGGAAGGTTGTCCGCATTGACAGGGAAACTGTTTTTTTAAGCGACGGAAGCAGCACTGCTACACTGGATATCAAATCAAATGTTCAGTTGCCGGATTAGAGAGGTGGCTTGAATCATGAAAGCTAAAAAAGTCGTTATCTGGCTTGTTATTGTGATTTCTGTTCTGTCGCAGGTTAATTTTCCTGTGTTTGCTGAAAATGAATTGGTTACTTCCCAAAAATACGACGCATTGATCACGGTTAACGTAAAAAATGCCGATATCCGTGACATATTGTCTGCATTGGCCATCAAGATGGGCTGTAATATTATCTACATGGACGAACCTGTCAGACTTGATTTTTCTGTTCAGAACGTAACTTGTGAAGAAGCCCTGCAAATTCTTCTCAAATCAGCAGCGAAAGAATATATAAAGGATAATAACACCATAATAGCAGGAAGCCGCGAACTTCTTGAAAAAAATTATTTTGACAGGATTGCCCTTACCAGGTTCAATATAAGGTACATACGCGCCGAAGACCTGGCTTCCCTGATTGATGCCCTTTCAATACCTGTAAGTAAAGTCACTTTGACAGCCAATGACAAAGTAATCCTTGTTCAGGGTTTTCCGTGCGATTTGTCAAAAGTAGCTCAGCTCATTTCTTTGGTTGACAGACCCGAAAACGCTTACTCCGGCGAAATTTTCAGCCTTTATTCCGTATCTTTGACCCATATTACTGCCAAGCAGCTTAATGAAGTGCTTAATGAGTTAGGAATCCATGGAGGATTTATTATTGAAGCGAATCCCATGACTCTCTGGATTTATGGCACAAAGGAAGATATGGCACTGGTGAATGAAATAAAGACAAAATTGGATATACCCCAGAATGCTGCGTCAGGCGCCAGTACCAATGCCTTTGTCCTGAAAAAACAAGAATTGCAGTTTCTTACATCCGAAAAAGCCGAAAAAATACTGGCTGAGCTGAACATTAACGTAAATATTCTGTACCTGGACAGAAAAATACAGACTGTCTGGCTTAACGGTACCGTGGAAGAAGTAGATCTGGCCATATCTGTCCTGGGACAACTGGACGTACAGGAAAATATGGAACATGATTTCATAACGGTCTTCAGCCTTAAAAATATAACGGCAAAGGAAGCTATGGCCAGACTTAGCCATATAGAAAAGGAAAACAATATCAGGTTTTACACCTTTGTTTTTCCCCAGTTCACTAAAAACGTTATGGTATTCTGCCCGCGGGATTACAGGCTATTTGCTCTCAACATGCTTGAAGAGATAGATGTGGTGACGGAAGAAATAAAAGTTCCCGTTGATTATTCCTCTGTTGCGGGAGGAGTTGCAAAACTCAGGAACAGGAGAAAGCTCATCTGTGATATTACCGGTATTCCTGAAGAGAAGTTTACTATCTCGGAGAATGTAGCCCGTGATGACGGATATCTGTTCATAATGTACCTTGAAGCTTCGCCTGATATAATTCAGTATGTCAAGGATGTTATTAAAATGATAGACAATCCCCTGGCTGACGGGGCTGATTATTAAAGGCAGGAATTGATGGCTATGCGTTTTAAGAATGTTTCTTCCTCATACGTTTACGACATTGATGATTTGCTGAGAATATGCGTTGAAAGCGAAGGATCCGACCTTCATCTGGTCGCGGGTACACCTCCGTGCATAAGGGTAAATGGAGAGATTATCCGGCTGGATGCTCCACCTTTGACTGATACGGATATGGAAGGGCTGATAATACCCATTCTCAAGGACTACCAGATCGAGGCACTGGAAAATAATTTGGAGCTGGATTTTTCGTATTCAATTCCCGGATGTGCCAGATTCAGAGGCAATATCATGTTTCAGCGAGGCTCGCTGGCGGCCGCATTCAGGGCGGTTCCCTTCAGAATTCCAAATTTCGAGGAGCTCGGTCTTCCGGGAGACATTAAAAGGCTTTGCACACTTCCAAGGGGATTAATCCTTGTAACAGGACCGACCGGAAGCGGAAAGTCAACCACCCTTGCGGCAATGATTGATATTATTAACAGCACGAGAGCCTGCAACATTGTTACTATAGAAGATCCCATTGAGTTTTTGCACAAGCACAAAAAATCCACGGTAAGGCAAAGGGAACTTGGAAACGACACCCACAGCTTTGCTTCAGCCCTGCGGCATGTATTGCGCCATGACCCAGACGTCATCATGATTGGTGAAATGCGGGATACCGAAAGCATAGCCATAGCCCTGACTGCAGCAGAAACAGGGCACCTTGTTTTATCCACACTGCATACCCAGACAGCTCCGCTGACCATTACGAGAATTATAGATTCCTTCAGTGATGAAAAAAGGATGCAGATAAGGCAGCAATTGTCCAACACTTTAAGGGCAGTCATTTCACAAACGCTTATCCCGACCATAGACGGCAAAGGCAGAGTTGTGGCAGTCGAATACATGATTGATACACCTGCCATCAGAAGCATGATACGTGACGGGAAAGAACACCAGATATACTCGGCTATCCAGACAGGTCAAAGCTATGGTATGCAGACCCTTGATCAGGCCCTGGTAAAACTGTACTTTGCGAATAAAATCAGCCAGAAAGCTGTTTTTGAGCGCTGCGTTGACCGTGCGGAAGTGGAACGACAACTGCAAAACAGATTTTTTCTGTGATTAATTTACCCGAAAGGTGATATTTCAATGACATATTATGCCTATGAGTGCCTGGACAAAAAAGGACAACTGATAAGCGGCCAAGTATCAGCAGAAAATTTAAGCCAGGCGATTGACAAGCTGAAAAAAATGGGCTTGTCAGTAGTTGATTTAAAGGAAGAAAAACCAAAAAAGAAAAGCAGTTTCCTTTCCGGCGAAAAAAAACCGACCATATCAGACCTGGCGCTTTTCAGCCGTCAGATGGCTGCCATGCTTTCGGCGGGTATACCGGTAACAAGGGCATTGCACACCCTTTCACAGCAAGCAGAGAACAAAATGCTGAAAGAAGCGCTGGAAACCATTCACAGCAATGTGGAAGGCGGTATGAATCTTACCGAAGCCTTCAGTCTTTACCCGCATATTTTCAATGACCTTTATGTTTCCATGATCAGCGCGGGTGAAACAGGGGGTATGCTTGAAACTTCGCTATTGAGATTATCGGAACAACTCCAGAAAGAAAAAGTCCTGAGGGATGAGATAAAATCTGCCATATCATATCCTAGAACCATAAGCATATTTGCAATCCTGATGTTTACGGCAATGCTGATCTTCATGGTGCCGGTATTCCGTAAATTCATTCCCGGGAATACCGATGTTCCGGGTTTGACACAGTTTATATTCAATCTTTCCGAATCCTTGAGAACACGTTATTACATATGGATTGCCGCCGTTTCCGGAATAGTTTCGGGCATTATCATTTTTGCGAAAAGCAAGACCGGTCATGAATTATGGGAAAACAACAAATTCAAAATGCCTGTTTTTGGAACGTTATTGCTGAAGACCGTAATAGCCCGGTTTACCCGCACCTTGTCAACATTACTGCAGGGCGGCATTCCTGTAGTGCAGGCACTTGAAAGTGCCGGACCGACATCGGGCAGCGAACTTGTATCGGAAACGGTAAAAAATGCCGTGCATGGAATTGAGGAAGGCAGAAGTATAGCCTCAACACTTGAGCAAAGCGGTATTTTCCCGCCCATGGTGACACAGATGGTTGCTGTTGGCGAGGAATCGGGTACTCTTCCGGATCTTCTGGATAAAATTGCTGAGTTTTACGAACAGGAGGTTCAGACGACAACCCGGGGACTTCAGGCCTTAATCCAGCCGATAGCAATCATACTGATAGGTCTGCTGGTAGGTGGAATGTTAATAGCACTTTATTTACCGATCTTTACCACTGTTACCTCGGTTGGAGGTGCTTGAGGTGTCGAACTTCAATGCCAGTATTAACGAGGCATACAGCAAATACAGCGCCGAACCCACTGAAAGTAATTTATCAGAGCTTTTCAATACCTCAACGCCTTTGATCAAATATCTTGCATATACCTTAAGCGGAGGCATCATGAATGAAGATGCCGTTCAGGCCGGATATGAAGGTGTGATGAAGGCTATTAAACGTTACGACAAAAATAAGAATTCCTTCGCGACTTATGCCAGTCACTGCATTATGGGCGAAATCAGGCATTTCATCAGGAAAGAGATGAAATACTACAAACCAGGCTTTATAAATGATATACAGAACAAAGTTGCAGACTATATTGAAGAATATTATGAAAACAATTCTGAGCTGCCCTCTGAAGCAAACATATCAGAAAAGCTGAACATTAAAAAAGAAGGAATTAATGAAGTGCTGAAAGCAGGCCTTGTATCCATAGACCGGCTTGACCTCGATAAAGTTGGCGCTATCAGATATGAAAGCTTCAAATTGCCCATTGAAGATAAAATAGCTCTCTACGAGGCAATCCAGAAGCTGAGCGAAATAAAGCAGAGAATAATTTACAGCCTGTTTTTCAGGAACAAGACCCAGCAGCAGACTGCCGACTCCCTTGGCATTAACCAGCGCAAGGTATCCAGGCTGCTCAAAAGCAGCCTGGTTGATTTAAAGAAAATCCTGATAGGAAAAGCGTAGAGGGATAACATGGGTATATTCAGAAAGCATATAATCGGGCTTGAAATGGATTCAAAAGAAATCCGTGCCGTAGAGATTTCCGGCGGCATAAAAAATCATTACGTTTCAGCCTGGGGCAGAATCAACCTTCCCGACGGTTCAGTCAGGGAAGGAAAAGTTGCCAATCCCGATATTTTGTCGTGTCATATCGAGAAATTAATTAAAGATAACAATTTCAGGGATAAAAATATTATCCTCGGCGTAAACAACCAGGACATCATTGTAAGGTTTGCAACCTTCCCGAAAGTTCCTGAGGACAAAATCAGGAATATGATACAACTGCAGGCTGAGGATTACATACCTGTCCCGACGGCTGAACTTGAACTGGATTACATAATAACCGGTGAAACGGAAACAGAAGGAAAAAAATACATTCATGCAATCCTGGTAGGAGCCAGAAAAAAAATGATCAATGATTTTATCAGGAGTATAGAGAACGCAGGCCTGAGAATTACCAACATTGATTCTACCATGCTGGCAATTGGCCGTTCTGCCCTGAGATGCAGTGATACCGGCACTTTTGCCGCTGTCGGATTTAATCATGATATTGGGAATATCATGATTTTCAGGGAGGGAATCCTTGAATTTGCAAGAACAATACCTGTTTCCGCAGATATATTTGAAGAAAAACAAGCGGAATTGCAGACTGACATGATTGCAAATATTCTTCTGAATGAAATGAGATCATCGGTAAACTATTATCTCAGTCAGAATTCGGTCGAGATTGAAAAAATCTATGTATGCGGTACTGAAAACATCCAGGAAGCTGTCGCGTCACAGATAAGCAATGTTACCGGAATAGAGGTTGTAATTACTGATCCTTACAGGTATCTGAAAATTACTGGTTCTAATGGCACACTGAACTTTAATGCCAGGAACTTCACCCCATGTATCAGTCTTGCCCTCAGAGGATTGGAGGAATAAAATGTACAAAGTAAGCTTGCTGCCAAAATATTACATCCAGGAAAATGAATTACGGAAAAGACAATATAAATTGCTCAGGATAACATTGATGGTGATGTGTGTCTTACTGGCCATATATACCTTATTAATACTCATGCATGCTTCAAAGAAGAATGAACTCATTGGTTTGCGGAGAGAAAACCGTGAGCTTTTGAAGAATATATCTGAATTGGAATACCTCACGGCTCTGAACAATGATATCAACACACTGTACAATCGCGCAAAAAACGCTGCAGGAAACAATCCTGACTGGGATAAACTGATTCTGTCAATTGGCAGCACCGTTCCTGAAACTGTAGGTATTATCAATATTGAATTTAACTGTCTGGGTGAAACAAAAACAGGCCTGATCAGGGGACTTGCCATTGATCACGATACTGTTTCAGACTGGCTGGAAACTCTTAATGGATTAAGCGAGATTTCGGACGTAAAATGTGTTTTTTCAACCCAATCCCAGGAAAATTCAGATGATTTTGTCCAGTTTGAAATTACAATGAATTTAAATACAGGCTCAGGATATATGGTTCCCCGGAGGTAATGTTTCATGAAAAATACAAACCGGAAAGATGCTGGAGCTCAGTTCCTTGTTTTGTCGGCAGTATTTTGTATTGTTCTTGCCGCATTAAGTGTTCTGAATTTTATGAATATAAGGGAACTTGACGAGGAAATCCGTCTTGAGGCCAAAGCTCTGAGAGGCAACAATGAAAGGCTGAATTTTCTTAGGAAACTGAAAGAGCTTGAACCTGATCTGGAATACACGTTTGAAGTGCTTAAAAAACAAATTCCTTCAAGTCCGGAAGACTTTAATATCATCAGGCAGATTGAGGCTTATTCTTCCGGCAATTCTTCGGAGTTCGTCAAAATCCAGTTCGGAGATTACAAAAATGAGGCAGATATTAATTCAATACCTCTTACCCTTACTTTTACGGGCAGATATTCCAATTTACTGAAACTGATCAATGAAATAATGTCGGGCGAAAGACTTTACAGGATTGACAGCATCAGGATTGAAAGACTTGAGAATTCGGATATAAGGGCAGATATAGAAGCGTTTGCCTTTTACAAATAGTTTTCTTAAAAGGGGATGGCATGATGGGTTTCATCAGAGGCGCTGGCTTTCTTGGGGAACAGCTCGTCAAGATGGGAATTCTGACTGAAGACCAGATCAGGGAAGCTCTCTCCATACAGAAAGAAAAAAGAAGAAAGGGAGAAAACAAAAAGCTCGGGCAGATACTGATTGAGCTTGGATATTGCAACGAAAAACAGATAGGAGAGGCCCTTGCCCGAAAAAGCGGCTATAAGTTTTTATCCATGAACAGCATAGAAGTGGATGTTACATATGCAAACCTGATTACACCAGAGATTGCAAGGAAATACATGGTAATGCCTACCGGGCTGAAAGACGGAAAACTCCAGGTTGCAATGCTGAATCCCAATGATATCATTGCCATTGACGATTTAAGGATTCTCACAGGATATGAAATAGAGCCCATAGTCGTCCCGGACAATGAACTGAAAACCGTTATCGACCAGTTTTCAAGGAACAGCAGGAACCTGGAAAGCTTTGAAGAATACGGGGAAGAAGCCGCTGCATCCCAGCATGAGGAACTGGAAAACCATGCGGATGACAAACCTGCAGTTTTGCTGGTCAACCAGATTATAAACCTTGCTGTGAATTCCGGTGCAAGTGATATTCATGTCGAACCCCAGGAGAAATACCTAAGAATTCGCTTCAGAATTGACGGTGTTCTCCATGAGATTATGCAGCAGCCTCTGAAGCTTCATCCGATGGTGGCATCAAGAATTAAGGTTATGGCCGGAATGGATATTGCAGAAAGGCGAATCCCCCAGGACGGGCGCATAAGCGTAAAATCTGAAGGAAAATTGATTGATATAAGGGTTGCATCCCTTCCTTCGGCATACGGGGAAAAAATCACAATGCGTCTGCTTAACCGCAGCAGCCGGATAATAACCCTCGAACAGCTCGGTTTCCCTGAATTCCAGCTAAACAGCTACAAAGATGTCATCAGGCTGCCTTATGGATTCATCCTTATAACGGGACCTACAGGCAGCGGCAAGAGCACGACATTATATGCCACACTCCAGGTGCTGAACTCCATTGACAAAAACATCATAACCCTTGAAGACCCAATTGAAAGAAGAATGGAAGGTCTGAACCAGATCCAGATAAATCCCAAAGCAGGCCTGACTTTTGCTTCTGGATTGAGATCAATTCTGAGAAGTGACCCTGACATCATTATGGTGGGCGAAATACGGGACCGTGAGACAGCCCAGATTGCAGTTGAATCAGCACTGACAGGTCACCTTGTGCTTTCGACGCTGCATACCAACGACGCTCCGGGCGCAGTGACAAGGCTTGGCGAAATGGGAATAGAACCATTCCTGACCGCTTCATCCCTTGTAGGAGTGGTTGCCCAGCGGCTGGCCAGGGTTTTGTGTCCCAAATGCAAGGTGGCATATAAGCTGACAAGGGAAGAAATATTGTATTCAGTACCTGATTTTCCTTTGGAGCCCCATGAAGATCACGTTACTTTATATAAACCAGCAGGGTGTCTTACCTGCAATAAAACCGGATACAAGGGCAGAACAGGTATATTTGAGTTCCTTAGGGTGACAGAAGCCATTCAGAAACTGATTTTAAGCGGGGCTTCCACAAACGAAATAAGGGAAACGGCAATGAAGGAGGGTATGGCAACCTTGAGACAGGACGGTCTTGTAAAGGTAAAAAAAGGCATAACATCAATCGAGGAACTTCTGAGGGTTGTAAAGTAGAATTGGAATTGTCCGGACCGTAGGGTGATACAGGTGAACAGAATAAATATCGGATCAAAAAAAGGTTTTACACTGGTGGAGGTTCTGGTTGCGGTAACTATCATCGTGATAGCTGCAGCGGCCTTATTGCCTGTTTTCACTCTTGTTGCACGTTCCTCCAATCAGAACAAGATAAGGTCCACGGCCAATGCCATTGCTTCAGGCATATTTGAACAATTGATCAGTATGGATTACGACAAGGTGGGAACAGAAAACGGGAATCCATCGGGAAATGTTCCCCAGTTCCAGCAGATTGAGATTGACAACGTAACATATGATGTTGAAACCCGGATTACCTGGGGAAGCACAGTTGACACAAACGGGGAAGTCAATAACCTGGCTTTCAAGAATGTAAGAATTATTGTCAGTGCCGTCAATGCTTTTACCGGAGAGACAGAAACCGTTGACAAGATGTATTCCATCGTGGCCAGGGAAGGCGGAAGATCAATGCCCGACAAGGGAAACCTGAGGGCAACTGTGAAACAGGCTGACGGGTTGGGCCACGAATTTCCAGTTGTCAATATTGCATGCAATGGCCCTGAAACATTTACAATGCCTACTGACGAAGCCGGACAGGTTATCTTCGGTATGATAGAAAAAGGTACATATAATGTGTCTGCAGCCATTCCTTCCGGATGGACGGTACCCCAGGGTTATTCCGTGTCCGGATCCATTGTGACTATACCAAATGTTCTGATAAATGAATGGAAAGTAAAAGATATATTTTTCTATATGGACAAGCCTGAAAATTTCTGCCTGCTTTCGGTCAAAATCACTGACGAAAGCGGCAATACAATTGATGCCCAGGGGAAAATTTCTATTAGATGGGACATTGACGGTGAGACAAGATATGTCTTCAAGGATAAGGCTTTTTCCGGCGGCGATCTGGGCCATGATTTCATTGGAAGGCTCTGGCCACAGGGTACATATAGCATAAAAATCGATTTTTCTCCGGAAACCGGCTACAGAAGCTATGACATGAGCAAGTCAGATGTATGGCCTGTTATTGAGAGTACCACTGAAATATGGACGGGAACCTTCAATAATTCAGGAGAATCCATAAATATTTTAATTCCTGTCAAAACGCTGGATATAAGAGATGCATATTCCAAAACAGAAGCAGAATCATTTGACCTGAAATCGGGATCAATAAGCACGGAAAACTGCAGCGATATTGGAGGCACCAAGAATTTAAACAACATTGGCAATTTAAGTTATGCAATTTATAAGTACATGAATTTCGGTAACGGCAGACCATTAACCTTCCAGGCAAGAGTGTCTGCCCAGGAAGAAAGCAAAATCACTGTAAGACTTGACAATCCGGATGGGACTGTAATAGGAGCCTTATGGATCAGTCCGACAGGTCCGGGCTACAAGACTGTATCCTGCGTCGTTAAGGATCAGAGCATTTCAGGAATTCATGATGTATGTCTTGTATTTGAACCCGGATCCGGGCTCAAGGTCAACTGGTTCAAATTTTCCAGGGTTTTTGATGACTTCAGCGGCAGCAGAATAGGTACGCACTGGAAAACATATGGCAGTAACTGGTCAGTAAACAATGGTATTCTGTGGCAACAGAACAGCAGTCAGAACAGTTACAGGCAGGCTGTTCTGGAGAATGCGGGACTATCCGAGACAGGCAATTATACCATTATTGGTAAAGTCAGGATAGATACATGGCAAAACATCTACAGTCCGCGAGCAGGAATAAGTTTGTTTGCCGGTAATGGCACCGGCGTAAGTTTGTCGTTCTTCCGTCAGAACAGAAGACGTGCCGGATTGATGAATGGAAACGAAGCAGTAGATTATCTGAACTTCAGTTTTGAGAATGGACAGTGGTACTGGTTCATGATAAGCAGTAACAGAACTGTCCAGGGCACCCGTTTTGAAGGCAAGTTCTGGATTGCTGGATCTGACGAACCTGACTGGATGTTTGAATATAACGCTGACAATAATGATTTTTCAGGTTATCCGTCCCTTTACACTTATGGGAATTGTACCGTATCTTTCGATGATATATCAGTCATCTACAATGACTGTACTGAATAGGAGGGCACATGAAAAGCAACAAAGGTTTTACGCTGGCCGAACTGGTCATAGTGCTTTCACTGTTGGGTATAGTGCTGACAGGTATAATATCTTTCCTTGGATATTCCATTGACGTTTTCGGTGATACAAGAGCACGGACAGTTGTCCAGGACGATGTCAGCAATGCACTGAAATTAATTGCCAGTGATATCCGCTCAGCATCAAAGCCTGATCTGACCATCAGGTCCATTATGGTCTACAAAGGAAGCAATGCAAGCGACAGGGGCGACAGGATAGACATATACGATTACAAGGACAACAAGTACAGCCTTGTAAGTTACAAATATGATGATAAAGTGCTTTACAGGGGAGTTAAAGAAGCAGACAAACTGGAAGATATCATTGGAAATACTGGAGTGGATTATTCTGTTTTCCTTGAAGGCATAATCTATCCCACTGAAACTGATTTATTTGAAGATATCACGACAAATCCCGGCAGCGACAGGCGGACAATACGGATAAACCTGATTGCAGAAGACAAAGAAGGCAAAATCAATAAACCTGTTGTAATAACCGCCACATACACTTCCAGATCAAAAGGTATGCCATAGGGAGGTGATAATATGGGGCGACTGCTGAAGAGCAACAAGGGAATAGCGATGGTAACAGTGATATGTATTGTTTCTTTTGTTTTCCTGCTTTGTGTCGCATTGATCAATTACAATGACAGCCACACAAAAAATGTTACTCTTTCTGCTAAGATAGAGGACGCTCTTCAGATTGCCGAAGCCGGATATAACCATTATATGTATTACCTTAACCAGGACTCGGATTTCTACAAAAACCCGAATGGAATAAATATTCCCGGCCCCAATGGAGAGGAGATGGGATTCGTTCCGGAATCCTTTGACGATAAAGGACTTCCGGAAGTATACAATGTGACCACATACCGATTGGGAGAAAGTGTAATTGGCTACTATCAGATAAGAATCAAGCAGCCTTCGGTAAATGAGGATCTCACGGTCATCTCAACCGGATGGACCCATGAAAATCCAGATATAAAAAAAACAGTACGTGTCAGACTGCATAAAAGATCATTTGCCGAATATGTGGATTTTACCGACAGTTCGGGTGATGTAAGATGGATAACTGGAAACACTGCCGACGGACCTGTTTTTTGCAACGACGATATTCTTGTAGACGGTAATCCGGTTTTTAAAGATAATATTTACACGGCAGGGGAAATGAAAATTTTATCCGGTTCGCCGATCATACACGGCAGGCTGTATGAAGGAAAAGACGGGATTGAACCTGCAATTTTCCCCGTGACTAACCCTGAAATTGAAAACTGGGCAAAAAACGGAGGTCTTCATCTTACCGGAAGGACCTGCATTTTTATAAAGGACAATAAACTGGTTATCCGGAACAAAAATGAAAACAATGACTATCCCTATGAGGTTGACCTGCCGAAGTCGGGTGTTGTATTTGTGAGGGGAAAGGTTTTCATATCCGGAATACTTGACGGAAAACTGACGGTATATGCAACTGACAACATATATATAACCGGCAAGGATCCTACCAACTTTTCCCCGGGCAATGCTGCCAAAACCGGCAAGGTCCTTATTGGCAGCATTGAGTACAATATTGGCATTGCTTATAAGGACATCAATATCCCTTTGGACAAAAATGCAACCGGCAGCAATTATTCTGATGATATGCTGGGTCTGATATCTGAGAAAAACATCATTATTGCCACCAGGACATGGCCTTCTTCCAATGTCCAGGGATATACCACTTACAGCAGTTACGGCAATATAACCGTAAAAGATATGATAATTTACGGTGCTCTAATGACAACCGGAGGACAGTTTACGGTAGAGGATTACGATAATGTACCTGTGAGCGGCAGATTAAGCGTATATGGCTCCAAGATACAGAATTCATCAAGAGGGCCTGTTGGCACCTATAACAGCCGTGGCCATGTTTCAGGATACAGCAAGCAGGACAGGTTTGACTACAGGTTAAAAACCATGTCACCCCCGCATTTCGTGGAACCTGCAAATTCGGGATGGGAAGTAAGGTCATGGGAAGAGATTACCAATCCATAAAAATTTTTATAAAAAATTTTAAGAAAAGTGTCTAAAATTATTATTTTCCTGGTATAAATTACATGAGAATATTTTGAAACGGAGGGTCAAAATATGATGAAATTTCTAAGAAGCAACAAAGGTTTTACTTTGGTAGAGCTTTTGATTGTCGTTGTAATCATAGGGATACTGGTTGCTATAGCAATACCAGTATATAGCGAAATAACCAGATCTGCAAAGGAGAGAGCCTGTGAATCAAATGTCAGGATAATCAAAAGCGCTATTCTTCAATATCAGGTTGCTAAAAACGGTAATGAGCCTAAAAAAATTTCAGATCTTGAACCATACATAGAAGATTTTGCATCACTCAAGTGCCCAGTAGAAGGTACGACATATACCTTGGACAACTTAGACGATCATCTTAATGGCAATCATAATTCTACTGGCCCTGGTGAATAATAATACTGCTATAAACTTAGTTTGAATAATATATCAAATACCCGAGATATTCATTCTCGGGTATTTGTGTTTCAGCCAGTTTACGAAATATTTATTGTCATGTTTCAAGATAAAACTCCATCATACAGTATTTATTATACGGAATAAAAACAAGGTTTACAAAATAAAATATCAGTGATACGATAACTGAGATAGCAAAAGACAAAAATTAAAAAAACTTTACCCGGAGGACAGTAAATGTCTAAGTACCTTGTAATTGTTGAGTCGCCTGCAAAAGCAAAAACAATAAAGAAATATCTGGGCCCGGATTACAAAGTTGCTGCATCTATGGGTCATATCAGGGATTTGCCCGAAAGTCATATCGGAGTCGATATCAAAAACGATTTTACCCCTATGTATATCACACTTACAGGGAAATCTTCCCTTATCAGGAGCCTCAAGGAAGATGCCAAAAATGCCTCAAAGGTTTTTCTCGCAACAGACCCTGACCGTGAAGGGGAAGCTATTTCATGGCACCTGACCCATGTCCTGAAAATCGATCCTCAAAGTGAATGCAGGATAACATTCAACGAGATCACCAAAGATGCAGTCGTTGAAGCAATAAAAAACCCAAGGGCACTGAATATGAATCTTGTGGACGCTCAACAGGCACGCCGTATCCTTGACCGGATTGTCGGATATGAGATCAGCCCTGTTCTGTGGAAAAAGGTCAAAAAGGGCTTGAGCGCAGGTCGTGTACAATCTGTTGCATTAAGGATCATTTGCGACAGGGAAACTGAAATAGAGAGATTTGTCCCCGAGGAATACTGGTCTATAGAAGCCCATTTCCGCAAAGATGACGGGCTTACTTTCACTGCAGGTTTCCGTGGGAAAAATAATAAAAAAGTCGAGATTAAAAACAAGGAACAGGCCGATGAAATCGTATCTTTGCTCAATGATTCCGAATTTATAGTTTCCAAAGTCAAAATGAGCACCAGAAAACGAAGCCCGGCGCCTCCTTTCATTACGAGTACCCTGCAGCAGGAAGCATCCAGAAAACTGGGGTTCAGTACACAGAAAACCATGATGATTGCCCAGCAGCTTTACGAAGGTGTTGAACTTGGCGAAGAAGGATCGGTCGGCCTTATTACATATATGAGGACTGATTCAGTCCGTATTTCCGATTTCGCCATTAAAGACGCAAGGGATTATATCAAAGAATTTTTCGGACAGGAATATCTTCCTGAAAAGCCGAGGCAATTCAAGACAAAATCAGCAGCCCAGGATGCCCATGAAGCCATAAGGCCAACATATATCAGCCGGGATCCCGAAAGCTTGAAAGGCATGCTGTCAAATGACCAGTACAAATTGTACAGACTAATCTGGGAAAGATTTATTGCCTGCCAGATGGAAAATGCCGTTTTTGATACATTGACGGTTGACATAGACGCAAAACCCAAAACATTGGCTCAAAATACAGTTTTAAATCTCAGGGCTACAGGTTCAAAACTTGTTTTCAAAGGTTTCATGGCCCTGTATGAAGAGGGCAAAGACGAAAAGGAAGACGAGGAAAATCAGTTGCTTCCCGCAATTGAGGAAAATGAACATTTAACCCTTGTAAAAATTGAGCCTTCCCAGCACTTTACGGAACCGCCCCCGCGCTATACCGAGGCAACCCTGGTAAAAACTCTCGAAGAAAAGGGTATAGGCCGTCCGAGTACCTACGCTCCGACCATAAGTACGATTATTAACCGCGGTTATGTGGAGAAAAACAATAAGCAGCTTGTACCAACCGAGCTGGGGAAAATAGTCAATCAGTTCATGGTTGCCAATTTCCCCGAGATAGTGAATATAAACTTTACCGCAGAGCTTGAAGAAAAGCTGGACAAGGTAGAAGAAGGCGAGATACAGTGGAAAGCCTTGCTGAGGGAATTTTACGACCCATTCCAGGAAATAGTCAAAAAGGCTGAAAGCACAAGCAAAGTAGAGATTCCCGTGGAAGAATCGGATGTGGTATGTGAGCTTTGCGGGAGAAAAATGGTAATAAAATGCGGACGTTTCGGCAAGTTCCTTGCATGCCCGGGCTTCCCGGAATGCAAAAACACAAAACCCCTGCTGGAGGATGCAGGAGTAAAATGTCCGAAATGTTCCGGAAAAGTAATTGTGCTGAAAAGCAAGAGAGGCAGGAAATATCTGGGCTGCGAAAACTATCCCAAGTGTGATTTCATGACCTGGGATATGCCTTCTGACAAAACCTGCCCCAAGTGTTCCAATTTTCTTACCCAAAAGAGCAAAAATAATATAATTTATTATAAATGCTCAAATCCTGACTGCGATTACACGGCAGAAGAACAAAAAGAGGGCAGGAAAACGCGTAAAAAGAAGACTGAAACAAATGAGACCGGGGCTTAAATCCCGGTCTTTTATTTTTCTGTCAGTGTCCATGTTATTTTTCTCTTTCATAGTCCTTTACCAGAGACATGGTTCTTTTATAGGACTCATAAGCTTCATAAAGCGCGTCAGGCGGATATTCGTTATTTTTATAATAATCCGGCTCGGGAACAGGTATTACCTTAAACTTGTATTTCCCGTTTTCATAGTAACGCCATAGCCAGGTTGGTATGTGCCTGACTTTATTGATAATGGTTTTATTGGTCTTTGGATCCTTCATGAATTGTATATCAACAAGCATGCTGTCTTCGCAAAGCTCCTTGTTGGTTTTGGGATAGCCTGAAGCACCGCGTCTTTGGTTGCTCACGAAATTACCCATGGAATAAATGACATACTTGATCTCTCCGTTATGTTCAATTATTTCGCTTGGTTGCACCACATGGGGATGGGAACCTAAAATGACATCCGCGCCCCAGCTTATCATACGCTCAGTGAGTTTTTTCTGTTCGGCTGTGGGCTTTTGGGTATATTCAATTCCCCAATGCATTGCAATGACAGTGATATCGGCATTCTTCTCCATTTCGGCAATTTCTTTTTCCATTCTCTCTTCATCAATCAGGGACAGGTGTTTGTACCTCTGTTCAGGAGTCAAAGCAAGCTCATTCATATTGCAGCCGTATGTGTATGCCATGATGGCTACTTTGATACTGTTCAGATCAAGGATTTTGTAACGGGGTTCCTCTCCGTCAAATATTCCTATTACGTCGAGCCCGGCTTTTTCGATATTTTCCTTTGTTTCTAACATGCCTGCAAGTTTCCTGTCAAGCTGATGGTTGTTCGAATTGTTTACCATGTCAAAGCCGACTTTTCTGAAAGCATCGAATATTTCCGGGGGACAGTTGAAAAGGGGATAACCGGTATAGTCGTCCCTTTTGTTGGTGGCTGCGCTTTCAAAACTTATTATGCTGTATGACGCAGGCTCAGTATATGGCTTTATTGCTTCGAATATGGGATAGAAGTCATATTTGTCCTCTCCCGCAAGGGCGGATGTCTGAAAAAGCTTATGTAAAACACAATCACCGGCAGACACGATGTTTGCGTAAACAGGTTCAGGTTCGGGAGTTGGATCAGGAGTCCTGGCAGGTGTCGGAATAGGGGTTGCGGAAGGTGTGACAGAAGGAGAAGGACTTTCCTGTCCAGACATGTCCGATGTGTTGTACAGCAATTCAAGATACCTGACAGAAATCAGGCCGATTATTATTGATATCAAAATGGCCGCTGTAATAAAGGCGTTCTTGCTGCCGATTTTCAAGTTTCCACCTCAATTTCAAACCCTTAAATTGATTTTATCAGTTAAATGCAGGTAAAAGCAATTAAAAATCCATGATTTTATAATGAATGATTTTAAAATCCAGGGCACGGATAAGGCTGTGCTGAGAACATAATAATAAGGGTAACGGCAATTTTTAATCAAATTTTAATAATTGTCAAATCCAGACTAATTATATATTAACACATTGTGAAGAATTATCTATTATATTAGTTTTAGTCCCAGTCAGTTATGGTATTATGAATGTAATGGAATAAAATAGCTGCGACGGACTTTCAGAAAGAAAATGAGGAGTGAAAGATGAAGAAAGAACATATAAAAGTTATTGGAGCCGGGCTTGCCGGCTGCGAGGCAGCATGGCAGATCGCAAATCAGGGAATAAAAGTAAAACTGTATGAAATGAAGCCATTCAAAAAAACCCCTGCACATCATAAGGACACTTTTGCGGAGCTGGTCTGCAGCAATTCATTGAGGGCAGATTCACTGGAAAATGCCGTTGGTCTGTTAAAACAGGAGTTAAGGGAATTGAATTCCCTTATTATGGAGTGCGCAGACAAGACAAGGGTTCCGGCCGGCGGTGCCCTGGCGGTGGACCGGGATGCCTTTTCCGGGATGGTAACAGATAAAATCAAATCCCATCCACTGATTGAAGTTGTAAACGAAGAAGTTACGTCATTAAGTGATGATGTAATAACAATTGTGGCGACTGGTCCTCTGACATCCGACAGTTTGTCTGAATACATTGCAAAATTGATAGGCGGCAACAGTCTGTACTTCTTTGATGCTGCAGCCCCTATCGTTAAGCTCGACAGTATCAATATGGATATTGTTTTCAGGGCTTCAAGGTATGGCAAGGGAGATGCGGATTATCTCAATTGTCCAATGACAAAGGAAGAATACGAAAGATTTTATGAAGCGCTGATAAATGCCGAGACTGTTGAACTGAAGGACTTTGAGGATGACAGGGTGTTTGAAGGCTGTATGCCCATTGAAAGCATGGCAAGGCGCGGTAAGGATACCATGCGTTTCGGACCTTTGAAACCCGTCGGCCTTACAGATCCCCGTACAGGAAAGGAACCTTACGCGGTTGTGCAGCTCAGACAGGACAATTTTCAGGGTACACTTTACAATATGGTTGGCTTTCAGACCCATTTGAAATGGGGAGAGCAAAAGCGTGTCTTTACAATGATACCCGGGCTTGAAAACGCAGAATTCGAGCGTTTTGGCGTAATGCACAGGAATACCTATATCAATTCCCCGGAATTGCTTGATGCGACATTCAGGATGAAAAAGCATCCGGATATATTTTTCGCGGGACAAATTACGGGCGTGGAAGGTTACGTGGAATCCACCAGTTCCGGTTATATTGCCGGAATTAATGCCGCAAGGCTGTTTCAGGGAAAAGAACCGATTATTTTCCCGGGCACGACGGCAATCGGCGCCCTGGCAAGATATATCTCAAGCCCAGTCACTGGAAAATTCCAGCCAATGAATGTCAATTTCGGAATAATGGATCCTCTGGATACAAGATTACGCAATAAAAAAGAAAAGAATCTGAAGCTTTCGGAAAAGGCTCTGGAAACTCTTAAAAACATAAAAAACATGAACGGAATATAATAACAATCTTATTTAAAGGAGAGATGAGAAGATGAAATTTGTAAAGCTGAAGTTTGTTCTTATTGCCCTGGTCATCATTGTTGCTTTGGTCATGACCTCAGGAGTTTATACCCTGAAATCCGAGAGCGGCGAAAAAGCAGTCGTGACACAGTTCGGCAAGTATCTTACAACTGTTGAGGAAGCCGGCCTGCACTGGCATATACCAATAATTCAGAAAGTGGAGATTGTAAAATGTGATGTTGTAAGATCCCTAGAAATAGGTTACAGGTATGCAGGCGCTGAAAACTCTTCAAATCCTTCGTTCGTTTCGGTAGACAATGAATCCCTCATGATAACCGGGGATGAAAATCTGGTACATACGGAAATTGCCGTCCAGTACAGGATAAGCAGCGCAAAAGATTTTCTGTTTAATTCCGAGGATTCGGTAAACAGTCTGAAAATAGCCGCAGAAGCATCAGTAAGACGTGTTGTTGCCAATCACAGGCTGGACGATGTGCTTACGGACCAGAAAGATATGATACAGGCTGAAATCCGCGAGGATCTTCAGAATATCGTGAATGAATACAGGCTTGGGATAGATATTACCAAAGTGTCCCTCCAGGCTGTTTACGCTCCCCCTGAAGTACAGGAGGCCTTTGATGATGTTATCAGGGCACGGGAAGATATGAACCGTTATATAAATGAGGCAAGAGAAAAGGCAAATGAAATAATACCTGCGGCTGAAGCGGCCGCCCAGGAAATGATAAACAAGGCCAATGCCTACAAGGAAAAACGTATTTCAGAAGCCAGGGGCGATGTTGAAAACTTCAGGCAGGTTTTGGCAAATTACCAACTGGGTCCGCAGGTGACCAGGACAAGAATGTATCTTGAAACCATGCAGGAAATCCTTCCCAAGGCAAAGATCTATATTATGAACGACAAGGGTGAAACAGTGCGTTTCCTGCCCCTTGACGGCCAGACACTGACCGGAACATCACAATAACAGATGAAATTCTATATGAGGAAGGAGAATTGATAATGCAGGATATAAATTTCGAGTACGGCAAACAGTACAGAGCCCAGAAAAAAATAAAAATCGATTCGGCGAAATTAAAAGAGTTTCTCAAAAACTTCGGCGTAGCCGTTCTTATAACCATAGCACTGATACTTGTTATCCGTTCTTTTGTGTTCACGGTTGATGAAAGGGAACAGGTAGTTATCACCCAGTTTGATAAAATTGTCAGGGTGATTGTGGATGACATAAACGAACCCTCAATACAGGAACTCAAAAACAATCCCCGCTTTGCGAACGTAAAAATCCAGGAAGGCAAGGGACTGTTCTTCAAAATTCCTTTTATACAGAGCGTGAAAAGGTTTTCCAACCAGCTTCTGTCTTTTGATACAGCGGCTGAAGAGGTGTTTACCCGGGACAAGAAGATTATTCTCCTGGATAATTTCGCCCAATGGAAAATAGTAAATCCGGTAACTTTCATGATAAATATCGGAGGAAACAGGGAAACTGCAAACCTTAGAATTGACGAATTCCTGTATTCCAAAATGCGTGAGGAGATCGGAAAGATTGACGCCCACACCCTCATTGCCGACAAGGACTATGTAATGGAAATGCTTGAAAACGTAGAAGAATACATAAACAGCCAGCTCGAGCCCCTGGGAATCAAAATAATGGATATCAGGATAAAAAGGACGGAGTTCCCTGATGAAGCAAAACCCAGTATTTATGAGCAAATGAGATCTGAACGCCAGGCTGTGGCAACTGAGTATCGCGCCCTTGGCCAGAAACAGGCAAGGACCATACGTTCAGAAGCCGAAAGGAACGCGACCATAATTGAAGCCCAGGCTTACGAGCAGGCCCAGAGAATAATGGGCGAGGGCGATGCAGAAGCCCTCAGGATTTATGCCGAAGTATACAATGTGGATCCGGAGTTCTATGAATTCTGGAAAACCCTCCAGACATACAAGTCTGTCATAGATGAGGATACGACAATTATAATAAGTCCCGATTCTCCGTTTGCAAAATATATTTTCGGAAAATAACCTGTTCTGAAACGCAGGAGAAATTGGGCCGAAGCAGGGTTTCCCCTGAAGAACGCCCGGAAGTTCCGGAGAAAACCTCCGCCAGGCAGTAAGTATATGAAAACATTCAGCCTGAACGGTTAAGGGCATAACGCAGAGGACATGGCAAGGTTTTATTGCAGCCATGTCCTCTTTTTAAGTTGGTTGCTCATGTGAAAACTTGTACTTTTAAGTTTTTGAAACATGAAATCCTGCGTTTTCTGTTCACTGCAAAAATTATGTTTTTTAATCTCCAAATAAAGTATGTTAATGGGGAAAAATAATTGAAAATCATCATGATAAGACATTTGACACATAAAAACATAACGAGTAGAATAATTAAGTTAATTTTTTAATTTTAATGTATTGATCATTAATCCTATTTATTATTACAGCATTTGACACAATAGCAGGTGATATCTTGGGAACAGTAAGAAATGACATAAGGAATATTGCAATAATTGCTCATGTAGACCACGGCAAAACCACTCTGGTTGATGCCATGTTCAGGCAAAGCGGCATTTTCAGAAGCAACGAGAGAGTCGTCGAAAGAGTAATGGATTCAAACGATCTGGAACGCGAAAAAGGCATTACCATCATGTCAAAAAATACTGCGATCATGTATAAAGGTACAAGGATAAAT
>Ga0134094_1001262_pt1 | contig 25334 bp, 19 predicted proteins | sample 5_1taG_FD_94458 | JGI IMG/M metagenome (GOLD analysis project Ga0134094, IMG submission 94458) | Switchgrass degrading microbial communities from high solid loading bioreactors in New Hampshire, USA - 5_19_20_110_A1 metaG | ecosystem: Engineered > Bioreactor > Semi-continuous > Anaerobic >... | reverse complement strand
CAATGCTTTTGATAAATGGTTAGGCGGTAAGAAGCCTGATAGATCTTAGTGCTGTCTGCCAGCGTTTGACGCTTACGAATCTAACCAGTGTGGAATGTAAATGAACCAACGGACGAGGAACCAGAACCTCAGCCGATCATAGAATCTAACCAGTGTGGAATGTAAATAAAGTTCATGCGCGGCAGATAGGATACAGACAAGCCATAGAATCTAACCAGTGTGGAATGTAAATCCTTTAAACACAGCGATACAAATGTTGCTAATAATTCCATAGAATCTAACCAGTGTGGAATGTAAATCGTCCCCGGCGGCACGTTGACAGCATCCTCCGCGGCGCATAGAATCTAACCAGTGTGGAATGTAAATATTTGACTTTTTGATGTTTTCTTCTGCCCACAATGGCATAGAATCTAACCAGTGTGGAATGTAAATAAAGTTTTCTTCACCCCTATAGGTTACAGAAACCAATCATAGAATCTAACCAGTGTGGAATGTAAATAAAAGTTAATCAATAAATTATAGTTATTGTAATTATCATAGAATCTAACCAGTGTGGAATGTAAATCAAGTGATCTGCCAGTCTCTTGTGCGTAGTCTTGTCATAGAATCTAACCAGTGTGGAATGTAAATTCACACTTGGGTGATAACATGTTATGGCTCAGAAAAGCATAGAATCTAACCAGTGTGGAATGTAAATCAGTATGGCAACGTAGGAAACGGTAAAACGCATCTTTTCATGGCCTCAGGTAATATGCCTGCAATAAGGGTTACAGATATTTTAGGCTTCCTAATGCACATAAGGTGACAAAAAAGGCTTTTGCTGACTTTTGGCAAGAGCCTTTTTCTTGCACGTACTGATACTTCTCATTAAGCGTTTATTATGCTAAACTATTTGGTAACTGTGTTAGGCAGAAATAATGATTTTCAAAAGGGAAACTGGCATGTATAAAAATGAAATAGTCGATAAATATACTTCCGACCCTGAAGTTAAGTTAATATTAGTTCAGGTTCTTGATAAACTTAATCAGACCCGGCAGAAAAACATTCCGGGCATTACCCGTTTCCTTAATGAACATCAGAGGGCAGTGGCCGAACAACTTATTAAAGACTTCGGCAATCCCTCTCATGTTTTCTACGGGGGATATGATGGCGCACAGCGTACCGTTCTTTTTTTTCTCCCCGATTATCTTATGCCTGAAGACATAACGGATGAAGACATAAACCCTCTTTCCTGCGTAAGAGCGGAATACTCCGCTGCCAATGCCCTTAGCCACAGAGATTTTTTGGGCGGGATCCTGGGAACGGGAATAAAGCGGGAAATGATCGGTGATATACTGGTAGGCAGTAAAAGCTGCGATATTATTGCGCTGAAGGAAGTAATACCTTACCTGTTAAGCAATTTCAGCGCTGCAGGAAGAGTTAAACTTGATATATCCGTTATTCCGCTTAATGAGGTTAATGTACCTGATGCAAAATTTAAGATCATAAACGATACAGTAGCCTCGCTGCGTCTTGACAGTATTGTCTCATCCGGATTTTCAGTAAGTCGTGAAAAGGCCGCGGAAGCAATAAGGGCGGGCAGGGTTTTTCTGAATCATCTTGAATGCGGCAAGGCCGACAGGCAGGTAAAGCAGGGTGACTGTGTTTCGGTAAGAGGTATGGGAAAGGCTGTGCTGCAGGAAGTTGGAAACGAGACAAGGAAAGGTCGTATTCGGGTTAAAATTGCAAGATATATATGATATACCGGCTCGGGTGTATAATTATACATCTGAAATCTGCATAATCAGGTGAAATAAAGTTGAAATGACATTAATCAATTAGTATAATTATTCATATTAAGTTTTTAAGGAGGAGAACCAATGACAGGGGACAGGATTCAGATGCTTGTTGCAATGCTTGCATACATGGCTTTCGTTGTTCTGATTGGTTTATACTATGCAAGGCGTGCAAATGAAAGCAGTAAAAACTTTTTTATCGGCGGCAGGACAATCGGGCCCTGGGTAACGGCATTAAGTGCCGAGGCTTCTGATATGAGCGGCTGGCTTTTAATGGGTCTTCCGGGCGTTGCCTACTGGTGTGGGTTAAGTGATGCAGTCTGGACCGCCATCGGGCTTGCATTAGGTACATATTTGAACTGGCTGTTTGTTGCAAAAAGGCTGCGCAGTTATTCAGCTCTCTCAGGCGATTCAATAACAATACCCGATTTTCTGAGTAACAGGTTTAAGGAAAAGAAAAAAGTGATAATGACAATATCCGCACTTTTTATCCTTATATTTTTCACCGTTTATGCAGCAAGTTGTTTTGTAACCGTGGGTAAACTTTTCAACGCAATATTCGGAATTGATTACAGGCTGATGATGATTTTGGGTGCGGTATTTGTGCTCTTCTATGTAATAGTTGGCGGATTCCTTGCAGAAAGCGCTTCAGACTTCATGCAGGCAGTGGTAATGATTTTTGCACTTGTTGCGGTACTTACGATTGGTTTGGTTTCAGCGGGAGGAGCTTCAAACGTAGTAAACAACATTCGCCAGATTCCCGGATTTTTCGAATTCTTCGGTATAGCCACGCCTGTGGTTGAAGACGGGGTTCAAAAACTTTCAGAAGCGGGACAGCCTCTTTTCGGTCAGGCAGGATCATATGGATTTTTGTCGGTGATATCAACAATGTCATGGGGACTGGGTTATTTCGGAATGCCCCATGTTTTGTTAAGATTTATGGCAATACGGAAAATAGATGAACTCGACAAGTCAAGAATAATTGGTACGGTATGGTGTGTAATTTCACTTATTTCTGCAGTTGCAATAGGGCTTGTGGGAAGAACCTTATACCCGGATGCTTTCCTGACACAGAGCTCTGCAGAGAGCATATTTATCTTAATGAGTTCCAATTTATTACTGCCTCTTATCGCCGGTATAGTTATGTCGGGCATTCTGGCGGCTACTATCAGTTCTTCGGACTCTTACCTGCTGATAGCCACGTCTGCGGTGTCGAAGAACATATACCACGGCATAATCAGAAAAAAAGCCTCGGATAAAGAGATTATGATAGTTTCAAGAATAATTCTTTTATTGATTGCAATAGTGGGAATAATCATAGCCCTTGATGAGAAAAGCGTTATATTCAAAATAGTTTCCTTTGCCTGGGCAGGCTTTGGCGCTACTTTCGGCCCCATAATGCTGTTTTCGCTTTTCTGGAAACGGACTACGCAAAGCGGAGCCATAGCGGGTATGATTACAGGCGGAGCGATGGTATTTGTCTGGAACTACCTGATAAAACCCCTTGGCGGTGTTTTCGGCATATATGAATTGCTGCCCGCCTTTGTTGCATCCTGTATCGCAATAGTGATCGTGTCACTATTGTCAGAAAAACCTTCCAGTGAGATACAGGAAGAGTTTGAACGTGCCAAAGCACTTAAACTGGAAGCATAACTGAATTTCAGAAATGAACAGAATGTATTGAAATAGTCCAATATATGTGTTGACTCAGAACTAAATAACATCCATAATCAGAATAGAGGACAGCTGATTATGGGTGTTATTTTTTACGAAACGGGGGCATAATTTATGAATATGACAGAACTTATAAAAACATTTAACCTTGAACATGAAACTTCTCTGAAACCCGGTGATATATGCAGCTGCGGCAGGGAACATACAAGCAATGTCAGGGAGATTTATATTGAACGCGGTGCACTGGCCAGGATACCCGGTATCATTGAAAAATACTGCGGTTCAAAGGTTTTCATCATTGCCGATGTAAATACGTATAACGCAGCAGGGAAAGCTGTTTGCGAATATATTGAAAATGCGAATATTCCTTATTCATTGTATATATATGACGACGACCGCCTGAAACCCGATGAAAAGGCGGTAGGAAAAGTCATTCTGAATTTCGACGGAGAATGTGATTTTATACTTGGAATCGGTTCAGGAACTATAAACGATATTGGTAAATTAGTGGCTTATATTACCGGCTTCCCTTATATGATTGCAGCAACGGCACCGTCGATGGACGGGTATGCGTCCGAAACCTCGTCGGTGATAAGGGATGGAATAAAAATCAGCGTTAACAGTGCTTGTCCCACTGTAATAGTGGCCGACCTGGATGTAATCAGCCAGGCTCCGTTACACCTGATACAGGCCGGTATAGGTGATATGCTTGCAAAGTATATCAGCATCTGTGAATGGAAGTATTCTCATATAATTACGGGAGAATTTTACTGCGAAAACATAGCATCGATTGTTCGGATTGCTGTTAAAAAATGCCTTGACACAAAGGCTTTGCTGAACAGGGATCCGAAAGCCATTAAGTCTCTCATTGAAGGTTTGATTATCTCAGGTATAGCGATGAGCTTTGCAGGGGTTACAAGGCCTGCCTCGGGAATGGAACATTACTTTTCGCATCTGTGGGATATGCGTGCACTGGAGTTTAACACACCGTCAACCCTTCATGGTATTCAGTGCGGGATTGGTACGCTTCTCAGCTTAAAAATATATGAGTTTATTTCAAAAATAGTGCCCGACAAGCAAAAGGCGCTGGATTATGTTAAGTCCTTTTCCCTTAATGACTGGAACCAGTTTCTTGGAAGGTTCCTGGGCAAGGCCTCGGACGGATTGATTGAGCTTGAAAAAAGAGAAGGGAAGTATGATTTGAAAGCCCATGCCGAAAGACTTGATGTTATTATTGACCGCTGGGATGAGATTCGGGATGTAATCGTGAAAGAGCTGCCTTCTTTTGAGAAGGTGGAAGAGTATATGAAGGAGATTGGCATGCCGACAGGGCCAAAAGAACTGGGATATTCTGATGATGAAGTACAGGCTGCGTTCCTTGCAACGAAGGATGTCCGGAATAAATACATCGGCAGCCGGTTGTTATGGGATTTGGGATTCCTTGAAGAGGCCAGCATGTATGTATAAGTAACCGGCAGAATTAAAAATTGACACCCCCTGTTTTAAATGATAGTTTTAAAATAAGGGGGTTGTTTTTATGAAATTGAACTATTTGCGTACTACAATTATCGGCCTTGCATTTATGTCAATCTGTGCTTTCTGGCAGCTGTACGACAGCATAATTCCTCTTATTTTAAGAGATACTTTTGAAATTGGGGACACAGTTGCCGGTGGAATCATGGCTCTTGACAACATTCTTGCGCTCTTTATGCTGCCGCTTTTCGGGGCAATATCCGACAAGACAAAAACCAGGATAGGGAAAAGAATGCCGTATATTATCGGAGGTACGGCAATGGCAGTGATATCGATGAATTTTCTTCCTGTCGGAGATAACAAGGTTAACCTGACATTATTCCTTGCTGCCCTGTTCATTGCACTTGTGTCGATGAGCACATACCGTTCTCCGGCTGTTGCGTTAATGCCCGACGTAACGCCAAAACCCCTACGTTCAAAGGCGAATGCAATAATAAATCTGATGGGGGCAATGGGCGGAGCGTTTACACTGGTCGTGATTTCCATACTGGTACCCGACACTCCCAAGCCCAATTATTCTCCGTTATTCTTAACTGTTTCGGCATTAATGGTTATTGCCGTTGTTGCCCTTGTATCAATAATTGACGAAAACAGGCTTGTTGCTGAAATGGAGGCAGTGAACGGACACCAGACAGACAAAAAGGAATCAGTTAACGATGAAAAGAAGGCTTTGCCAAGGGATGTGAAGAAAAGCCTTATTTTTATACTCATGTCTATATTTTTCTGGTTTATGGCATATAATGCCGTTACAACGGCTTTTTCAAAGTATGCGCAGAAAGTCCTGGGGATTAAAGGCGGAGGGTTTGCCACAAATCTGCTTGTTGCAACCGCTGCTGCGGTCATCTCGTATATTCCTGTAGGCATCATTGCTTCAAGAATAGGGCGCAGAAAAACTATTCTTATCGGTATATCAATGCTGTTTGTTTCCTTTGGTGCTGCGTATTTTTTCACATCATACAACCCGCTTTTAACAGTAATACTTTTCCTCGTTGGCTCAGGGTGGGCGGCTATAAACGTAAACTCATATCCCATGGTTGTTGAAATGGCAAAGGGCTCCGATGTGGGCAAATACACAGGATACTACTATACATTTTCGATGGCAGCGCAAATCCTGACTCCGGTACTTTCCGGCGCCCTGCTGGAGCATGTGCATTACCGGACCCTGTTCCCCTATGCGACGGTGTTTATGGGATTGTCGTTCTGTACGATGTTAATGGTAAGGCATGGTGACTCCAAGCCGATTCTTCCGAAGGAAAAACTTGAGATGATGGATGCGGGAGATTAACGGTATGATTATATATATAATTGCTTTTCTTGCTGCTGTTTTCATGATTGTCCTGTATTTGATCAAACCCAACAAAAGGCGCATTGATAAGCTTCCCGTGCAGTTATTCGCTCACAGGGGTCTTCATGGTGATGCCGTTCCGGAAAACACACTGGCGGCATTCAGAAATGCATACGAAAGAAAACTTGGTGTGGAGCTTGATGTCCGTTTCACAAAGGACAAAAGAGTGGTGGTATTCCATGACGATACCCTGAAAAGGTTATGCGGGAAGGATATAAAGGTTAATGAGCTTACATACGGGGAACTTCAGAGCTACAATATTGCCGGCACCGGTGAGAAAATCCCGTTGCTTTCAGATGTTCTGAAGGTTCTGAACGGAATGCCCGTTATCTGCGAGATTAAATCCAACCCGAAAGAGCCGGTTGAAGAACTGTGTACCGCTGTGGTTAATGAAATAGAGGGGTATAAGGGTTTCATCTGTATTGAATCCTTTAATCCCTTTGTTGTGAAGTGGTTCAGGAAAAACAGGCCTGAAATTATCCGTGGTCAGCTTTCAATGAGGTTCTGCGGAGAAAACAGGAACAACCTTCCGTTCATGCAGGCATTCCTGATGACGAACCTGTTTGTCAACGTTTTCTCCCGGCCTGATTTCATTGCTTATTGCTATAAACAGGATTCATTCGGTTATGCCTTGTGCCGCAGCATATTCAGGCCGCTGTGCGTACCGTGGACCATAAGGGGTGAAAAGGAAATAAATGAGTCTGCTGCCGTTTACAGTTCCATAATATTTGAAGAGAAGTAAAACCGGTTCATTGCTGCAGATTCAATCCCCGCATACAACAAGTGTAACAGGAAGATAAAGAATGCCGGGGTGCGGGTTATAGCCACATACGGAATGGCCAGGTTTCTTATTATAGACGGGATGCAGGGTGAATATAATTGCATTGTAACCTTGCAGGCTTTATGCTATAATTTACAGGACTGCCGCAGAAGCGGAATCAAATACTGATGTAGAACAAAAACAGCGCTGTAATAGTCAGACAATTATACCACGAAGGTATATCGGCTTTCAGAATGAAGGCATATATTTTCGTGGTTTTTTATTGTATGATAAAGGAATACACAGGAGGAAAAAAACATGAGTAAACGGTTTTCAACGAAAAACATTGTGCTGTCCGGTATGTTTATTGCTCTCGGGCTTGTATTGCCATTTGTGACCGGCCAGGTACCCCAAATCGGCAGCATGCTTCTGCCAATGCACATTCCGGTATTGATTTGCGGATATGTTTGCGGAGGCCCTTTGGGTCTTATAGTAGGGTTTATAACTCCTTTGCTCAGGAATGCCATATTTGGTATGCCGCCTTTGATTAACGCGGTTGCCATGGCCTTTGAACTGACTACATACGGGTTTATGACAGGCTTTTTATACAGGCGTTTTGAAAAGAAGAATGTGTTTATTTATGCGACATTGATTATTTCCATGATCTGTGGGAGAATTGTATGGGGAATTGCAAAATATGCGTTATTTGCCCTGGGTTTTACCGGTCAGAAATTTACATTGGCGGTCTTCTTTGCCGATGGGTTTACTAATGCCATACCTGGCATCATATTACAGATAGCTATAATTCCCGTAATTATTATGGCTCTGAGAAGGGGAAACCTGATTGACAATGACTGATGAAATAAAGGGAATACTCCTTGAACACTTTAACAAATATCCCGAAATGCAGGTTCAGGACATGATAAAGCTCATTTATCAGAATGAGTTTGCAGGCGGTCACCTGATAGATGATGAGCAGGAAAGCCTGAAAAGATTGCAGGCCGAGATGGAAAACCTGGAAAATAGCGGTCTGAATGAAGAAAAGCCCCTTTTTGAAGATATAGGGAACGGCCTTGTAAGGCTGTATCTGGATAAATTACCCGGGCTTCGGACAGATATCCGCACTATTAACAGATTTTTCGTGAACACGTCAGGTAAAATCCGCGGCAGTGCAGAAAACTTCAGGAGAAAGGTAAGTGTTTTAAAGCAATGCTGTGAAGAATGCATATTGCCTTTTGCTGCCAGCGAAATCGAAGAACTTGTTGGTGAGCTGGCAGCAAAGGGATACCCGCCGATAAGTCACAGTGAGGTTTACAGAAGGGCATACAAGCCCGGTTACCGTGTGGTGCTGTCAGATTACAGGACATTTTTCGAGATATTTCTGAACATTGATATACTGCTGAAAGCAAAGGAGTATGTCAATGTTGCGATAGACGGAAACAGCGGTGCAGGGAAAACCCGGCTTTCACACCTGATAGGTGAGATATATGACTGCAATATATTCCATATGGATGATTTCTTCCTTACACCGGAGCTGAGAACAGAAGAACGCCTGAAAGAACCGGGCGGAAATGTGGATTATGCCCGTTTCAGAAACGAGGTATTGGACAACATAAAGAAAAGAGAGGAGTTTGCCTACAGGGTATATAACTGTTCAAAGGGCACTTTCGATAGGCAGGTGAAGGTGTCTCCCAAAAGGCTGAATATCATAGAAGGGTGCTACAGCATGCACCCATGCCTGATTGAGGATTACGACCTGAAAATATTCCTGAGCATTGGCAAAGAGAAACAAAAGGCACGGATTCTTAAAAGAAACGGGCCGTCTAAGCTGAAACGGTTTGTCGAGGAATGGATACCCCTCGAAGATATGTATTTTAACGAACTGAATATTCCCGGCAAATGCGATTTGGTTTTTAATTTATAAATTTTAGGAAAATCCCTGCCTCTTCAGGCAGGGAACATTTTGATCCGACGTTTGTTTTCAAAATAACATTTCAGCTTATGAATTTCCGGGTATAATTATAGAAACCGAACATATAAAAAATATAATATGAAATGAAAAATAAGGACGGGCGACATGCCGAAGGTTAACGGAGGTCATGATGAAAGGCAAAGACCCGAAAAGGGCGGCGGGAGGCTTTCTTGCAAGGCTGTTTATAAAAAACCATGGTAATACAGGCGACGAAAGGGTCAGAAAACAGTATGGCAACCTGACAAGTATTGCAGGTATTGTTGTAAACGTTCTGCTTTTTGTCACAAAATTCATCGTAGGAACGTTGGCGGGCAGTATTGCCATTGTTGGTGACGGTTTCAACAATTTGTCGGATGCCTGCTCATCGGTTATATCCTTTATAAGTTTCAGGATGTCGGCAAAGCCTGCGGACAAGGAGCATCCCTTCGGACACGCAAGAATCGAATATATATCATCTTCGGTGGTTGCCGTTATTATTCTTTTCATAGGGTTTGAGCTGTTCAAAACATCTGTCGGCAAAATCATCAGGCCTGAGGATAAAGTTTTCAGTGCGGCAACGGTATCTGTCCTGGCTTTGTCAATAGTTTCCAAGTTCTGGCTTTATTTTTTCAATAAAAGAATAGGTACCCATATTGATTCAACACTGATGAAAGCTACTGCCGCAGACAGCCTGTCGGATGTCCTCGCAACTTCGGTTGTCCTGTTGTCAATAATTGCAGGTTACTTTACGGGTCTTAAACTTGACGGCTATATGGGCGTCATAGTGTCTGTGTTTATTCTTGTGTCCGGGATCAGAATACTCAGAGAAACCATGGACAGCATAATAGGCCGCGGCCCGTCTAAGGAGCTGATAAACCTGATAGAAAACTTCATTGGCAGGTATGAAGGTGTTATTGGTGTTCACGATCTTGTTGTTCATGATTACGGGCCCGAACACTGTTTTGCTTCCGCCCATGTTGAGGTGGACGCAAATGAAGATCTGCTGAAGAGCCATGATATAATAGACAATATTGAGCGGGATATAGAAATAGATCACGGAATACATCTTGTTATTCACCTTGATCCCATAGTCACCGACGATCCCTATGTACAGGAAATGAGGCAAATTACCGAAAAGATTGTTGCAGATATTGACAGTTCGCTTTCGATCCATGACTTCAGGATTGTGAAGGGTTCGACCCATAAAAACCTTATATTCGACGTTTCCATGCCGTGTCACTGCAAGCTCAGCAGGGAAGACGTACAGGAACGTATAACTGAAAGAATAGGAGAAATAGACAAAAACCTGCATGTGGTTCTGACTATTGATCGTTCCTTTGTTTCTACCCGTAACCAGAAAACTATAAAGTGAACATGCTGTGGTTAAACAAAACTGTTTAAGACTCCTGTTCAAGGGAAAAAATAAAGAGGTCCGCTGCGTAAATGAGGTATGTTATCGAAAAATATACTTTTTTACAAGCCTTGACAATTTTATAACAATTGTTTTATAATAAAGCAGTTATATTCATCAACCAAGTGCATTTTTTTTGCTTGGTTTTGTTAATAATGTAACAAAACGCGACAGTAATTGCAAAGATTGCCAGGCAGTTCTTATTTTACAAAAAATTGCCTGGTATATATACATTATTTCCTTTTCTGCGCTGACCTTCCACCAGGTTTATGTTCTTGAACAATAAGCAGAAAGCCAAGCATAAATATGACTGCCCTCTGCAGAGAACTTAACCTGTCAAAAGCAGCCATGAGCCTGACCTTTAACAGGCCGGTTGAGGAAGATATGTATTGAGCAAAAATAAATATATAAATTTAACATAAAAATTCAGTGTAGGGAGTGTTTTAAATGTTTGGAAGCAAAGAAAGCAAAATTGCAAGACTTATTAAAAGAGGAAAGTGGGATGCTATTAGTAGAAAATATCTTAATTCTGATACAGAAACCAAGATTATTTTGGCGAGAGAATGTGCTAAATCCAAAAATCCCGGTGTCAACAGCATACTTTCCACTCTGACGCGCGACAGCGATTCAAATGTTCAGCTGGAAGCAGTAAAGGCTCTCCAGGTTACAGGCAAGGAGCATGAAGTAGCTCAGCTTCAGTGGCTGCTCAACCAGGTGCCCGAGGATAACAGCGAAATGATTAAAGCAATTGAGCTTGCAATTGACAGTTGCCGCGGCAGAAGATAATAAATCTTTATGCATATTTAAAAGCCATACCGTGCATAAATTATGCACGGTATGGCTTTGTGTTTTCTGTTTTTGTCATTCCTTAGTTTTTTCTTCCGGGGCATCGTCCCTCGGATGCACATAAACAATGGCCTTTTCCAGCTGATGTTCCCTTATTTGCAGTACCTTAATGTTAAGACCGTATCCTTCAACTTCAGGAGTGCTTCCGTCTTCGGGTATGTAACCCAGTATTCCGAAAACGAACCCGCTGAAGGTTTCGTATTCATCATCAGGCAGGCTGACATTCAGCGCCTCGGATACAGATTTTAACGAAGTAAGCCCGTTTATTTTCCAGGTATGGGAGTCAACCCTTTCAATTAAAAGTTTGGGTTCCTCGGGCGGTGTTTCATCGTCAAAATCCCCTACAATCAGTTCCAGCAAATCTTTTATCGTTATAATCCCGCTCATTCCGCCGTATTCGTCCAGGACAATCGCAAAGTGGTTGCGGCTTTGCTTCATGTTTCGGAACAAAACGTCTGCCCTGACCGATTCAGGAACGAAATATGGAGGCCGGACCGCATGTTTCATAACATTTTCCCTCGACTTGTCCTTGAGCCGGAAATAGTCCTTCGTGTTGAGCACCCCGATTATATCGTCGGTGGTTTCATCGCATACCGGGTAATTGGTATGCCTGCTTTCAATGATTGTTTTTTCCCATTGCTCATCGCTTTCTTCAAGCCACAGAAGTGAAACTTCGGTTCTGTGCGTCATAACCTCTTCGGCGGTTTTGTCATCAAACTCAAAAACATTCTGAATCATTTCTTTTTCAGAATGGTTAATCGCGCCTTTTTTACTTCCTTCATCGACCATCATGCGGATTTCTTCCTCGGTAATCTGTTCATCCACCGATGTAGGATCTATACCCAATAGCCTCAGCATGCCGTTTGTAGACGCAGTCAGCAGTGATACAACAGGAGAGAAAACCCTGGATATGAAACATACCAGTCCCGACATTCCAAGAGCAAGTTTTTCCGCATTCTTCATCGCGAGTCTTTTCGGAACGAGTTCGCCCAATACGAGAGTAAAATAGGACAGGATCAGGGTAATCACAACAACGGATATTGTATCAAGCGTGGCTGCAGGAATCCTGACACCGATACCTGTCAGCCAGTGCACGATTTTATCCGAGAAATTGTCTGCTGCAAAAGCACTTCCAAGGAAACCTGCCAGTGTAATTCCAACCTGTATCGTTGCGAGAAAACGTGCAGGCTGGTCGGTTAACCTGGAAAGTCGTTTTGCTCGTTTATCACCCTCCGCTGCAAGTTTTTCCATCTTGGCATCATTCATTGATATTACGGCAATTTCAGCGGCTGCAAACAATGCGTTCAGAATTATAAGGAAAAGCTGCAGCAATAGTTTTCCCAATATTGAGTTATCAGACAAACAAAAAACCTCCCTAAATAATAAAAGCCGTTTTATTTCTTTGTATCAGATCATTTACAAAAAATAAAAACACGCAACAAGGTGCAGACAAACAATCTGTTCCTTATTACGTGCTTATATTAACATGGATAAATATCTCAAATAGTTTTTACTTCGCTCAGGTAAAGGCGAATCATCCATTTGTTCCATATCACTCCTGTATAAAACAATTATACTTAAAATAATAACCAAAGTCAAGACAGGGTATGCTTAAGGGGATGACGGTATATCTCATCCCGCAGATCGTCCGCATTATTTTGCTTATTTGCCGATATATATGATATGCCGCATTTCCGGCTTGTATTTCCCGTAATGCTTTTATTGTGTATTGCGAAGAACAGGAACCGAAACCGGCATTTAAAACAAAATCAGGCACTGGCCTATGAAAAACTGGTTATGAGGTGACTTTAATGCAAAAGAGAATAACGCTTTTCAGCAACGACTTTTCGGATTTTTCTATCGGACCCTTTCCATATGACCCGGAGCATTCCGCAATGGGTGAATATCATTATTACCCTGTGAGCGGATATACAGGGCAGTGGTATGATCCGATAACCTGTCCGGGTTATCGCGGGTCTTCCTGGCTTGTTACCGAGGAGGACGGCATTAAGTTCATGGAGCAAACGCGTGTCCTTACCCCGGGGAAGAACGTATCGTGCCCGGTGCTTACAGCAGGTGACAGGGACTGGGAAGACTATACGGTCTCTGTCAGGATGCGGTCATTCTATACAAAAGAACCGGCAGGTCTGTGTTTCCGGTATCAGACGAGCCTTATGCATTATGCCTTTATGTTATGCAGCGGGAAGGCCAGGCTGTACCTCGTCGAGAAGGAAAAAAGGGAGATTCTCTGCGAGACCGGTTTTGATTTTGACTGTGATTCATTTTGTGAACTGAAGGTAAATGTAAAGGGGAGCTCCATCAAATGCTATGTTGATGACAGGCTTGTTATTGAAACAGAAAATGACCGTTATACCCATGGTTCGATAGCCATTGCCTCGTACATGCCTGCTCAGTTTACAGATGTGAATGTTTTCTGCGATGAATCAGAATATAATGGATTTATTCGCCAAAAGCAGGCCGGGGAGAGGCGGACCGCCGAAAAACGTTTACGGTATCCGCAGCCAAAACTTGTAAAAATAATAGATCTTAAAGATTTCGGTGCCGGAAGGCAGATACGGTTCGGGCATCTTACCGGTACCGGAGAGTGGTTTTTTGTCATGGCGCAGCACCAGAAACGCGTTTTCAGGGACAGGTATGCCGTTATCAGCTGTCTCACCGCCGTAAGCCTTGAAACGGGTGAGATATTATGGCAGATTGGAGAACCGTCGGCATCGAAGGATAGCGCATATCTCACGGCAGATTTGCCCTTCCAGGTATATGACATTGACGGGGACGGTGCTGATGAGGTGATAATGGCCAGGAACTTCAGGCTGATGATCCTTGACGGGAAAACGGGAAAAGTGCGTAAAAGCATACCGACGCCGTTCAATGAAGAACCTGCCGGGGAGCTTCGGGGAATCGAGTTTAAAAAGCATGCCTTTGAACGTTTGAATGTTGACGCGATCCGTATTGTTAATGTATCCGGGAAAAAGCGGCCATGCGATATTCTAATCAAGGACAGGTACAGCCGTCTTTGGGTTTATGACAGTGATTTGAACCTGTTATGGAAGTTTACCCACAATAACACCGGGCATTTCCCATATTCTCATGATTTCAACGGGGACGGGAAGGACGAGATTTTAAGCTGCTATAACATGGTTTCAAGCGACGGGAAGCTAATCTGGAAACTGCCGGTGGATACGGATCATGTGGACGAAATCCTCTGCGGCAGGCTGGATCCCGACAGGGATGAATTAATAGCCCTCGTGGCAGGCTGGGAAGGGTTTATGATTGTGGATACAGATGGTAACATCCTTTTCAGGGATATTAACGGCCATGGCCAGCGAATAAGCGCAGCGAAATACTGTCCTGAAATACCGGGGCTTCAGATTTGCACCACGACCTTTTGGGGTAACCAGGGAATCATATACCTCTACGACTGCAAAGGGAATGAAATCTGGCATATGGAACCTTCAAGCAACGGTAATATCATATCACCGGTAAACTGGACCGGTGACGGAACCGAGCTGATTCTTCTTAACGGCAATGTCAGGTACGGCGGCATGATTGACGGGGAAGGCGACAGGGTTGTGGTTTTTCCTGACGACGGGCATCCCGATTTATGCGCGGAAGTTATTGATATTATGGGTGATTCAAGGGATGAAATAATACTGTGGGACGAAAAAAGGATGTATATCTACACCCAGGACAGACCCTGTGAAATTAAGGACAGGGAATATGTGCCTGAAAAATACCCGCTTTACAACTTTTCGAATTATCGCGGGGAGTTCTCATTTCCGAGGTGGAGGGACAGGAAAAAAGATTAGTGATGATACTGATGAAAGCCGGTACGGTTCAGGACCGGCTTTTTTCCTGCATACTGCCCGACTGCTGCCTGATAATCCCAGCAAACTGCATAAGGATATCCTTCCGGTTAAGAGCGGGGTTTTGCAGAACGCAGATAAAAAGTATGTCCAAAACCGTTCCAAGCTGAGTCCCGGGTTTGAAGCCCGCCTGTATCAAATCCCTGCCGTTTATCGCAAGTTCCTTAAGGCTTAGGCAGGGCTTTTCGCTGAGAATCCGGCTGACTGCTTCCTCTGTTTCGGGTAAACCGGTTATATCAAGTCTTAGGTTCTTCATGATACCAAGCGCCCGTATGAAAGTGTCGGTTCCGGCATCTGAAAGGGTTTTGCGTATCATGAACGGGCTTTTAGGCAGTTGCCCGTTCAAAAGTATTGAAATCCTTATTATTTCGTTTTTAAGTTTATTGCTCATTTTAAGGCCGGAACAGGTTGTCCTGATATCATCAATATCATGAATTCCTGTAAGCCGAAAAAGCCCGGACCATCTTACAGGCAGTTCTTCCGAAAGTTTTATTAATTGCGTCAAATCTGCGGCTTCGGAAAAGGGAACGGGCAGGATATGGTTCAGCAGCCTTGTTTTGATTAAATTGTTAAAAGCCTCGGGGTATGAGGCGGTCAGAATCCGGTTAAGCTCTTCAAGTATTCTTTCACGGCTTATTACGCCGATATTTTCCGAAAAGGCTGTTATGGCCGAAAAGGTGTGTTTATCGATCGAAAAGCCATAGCACGCCTGAAACCTGATTGCCCTCAGCATCCGTAATGCGTCTTCCCCGAATCTTTCTTCCGGGCTGCCGACGGTTCTGATTATCCTGTTTTCCAGGTCTTCCATGCCGCCGAAGGGATCCATGATACCCTTAACAGGGTGATATGCCATTGCATTTATCGTAAAATCCCTTCTTTTAAGGTCCTCTGACAGCGAATCTGAAAAAACAACCCTGTCCGGGTGCCTGTGATCGGTATACTCAGATTCAATACGGTAAGTTGTAACCTCAACATGCATACCGTTGACAACTACGGTCACTGTTCCGTGTTTTAGGCCTGTAGGGATACTGTTCGGGAATAACTCAAGCACCGTTTCGGGGCGGACTGACGTGCAAACGTCAAAATCCTTGGGATCAAGGCCGAGAAGCATGTCCCTGACACAGCCGCCCACAATATATGCGCTATGACCGTTTTCCTCAAGTTTGCCTATTATTGTTTTAACCTCATCCGGTATATGCATAAATCCTCCCTGGTATACGAAACCTTCCGATATTAATGCCGTCCGATTATCAGGTACAGATGTATTATAGCATTTTTTCATCCTTTGTTATTATTAAGTTAAGAGTGGGATATATAGAAAAATGAAGGAAATAATATAATAGGTTAACCGGGTATAAGCCATAAATTGCAATTTATAACCCGGTTATGCTATAATCATATGGTTGAATTCAGAAACAGAAATCATGGCTGATTTTTTATGTAAAAATATATAAAAATACAATGGCTGTAAAAGAAAATGGAGGTTATCGTGGCAAACAGAAAGAAAAACAAACTTAAAATTATTCCGTTAGGCGGGCTCGAGGAAATAGGCAAGAACATGACGGCTTTTGAATATGGTGAAAGCATTATTGTCGTCGACTGCGGAGTTGCTTTCCCTGAAGATGAGATGCTTGGGATTGACCTGGTCATTCCTGATGTATCGTACCTGGAAAAAAACCTGTCAAAAGTAAAGGGAATTATAGTCACTCATGGTCATGAGGACCATATCGGGGCATTGCCGTACGTTTTAGACAGGATCCCGGTTCCGGTATACGGAACCGATCTGACCTTAGGGCTGATAGAGAATAAACTTATAGAACACCAGATGCTGAACAAGTCTGAGCTGAAAATCGTAAGGGCGGGTCAGACTATTCAGCTGGGCGCATTCAAGGTTGAATTCATAAGTTCAACACACAGCATAGCCGATTCTGTGGCTCTTGCAATCCATACGCCTGTGGGTGTGATCCTGCATACTTCCGACTTTAAAATAGATCACACTCCCATTGAAGGTGACCCAATTGATCTTGCCCGGATTGCGGAACTGGGCAAAAAAGGCGTTTTGCTGCTCATGGCCGACAGTACGAATGTTGAACGGCCGGGCTATACAATGAGCGAAAAGGTTGTAGGCCAGACCCTTGATAATGTTTTCAAGGATGCAAAGTCCAGGATCATAGTTGCAACTTTCGCTTCAAATATCCACAGGCTTCAGCAGATTATCAACTCTGCGGTGAAGTTTAACAGGAAAGTGGCGCTGAACGGACGAAGCATGCTGAACGTAGTAAAGACGGCAATGAAACTTGGGTATTTGAATATTCCACAGGATGTGTTGCTCGATATAGAGAAGATACAGAAGCTGCCCAGGAACCAGATTGTTATGATTACAACGGGCAGCCAGGGAGAACCCATGTCTGCGCTGTCAAGGATTGCTTCGAACAGTCACCGCAAGGTGAGCATTGAAAAGGGGGATCTGGTTATTATATCGGCCAGCCCGATACCCGGGAATGAAAAGTATATATCCCGTGTCATTAACGATTTGTTTAAACAGGGCGCAGATGTCATATATGAAGACCTGCTGGAGATTCACGTGTCCGGGCATGCCAGGCAGGAGGAGCTTAAACTCATCCATAGGCTGGTCAGACCGAAATATTTCATGCCTGTTCACGGGGAATACCGTCACCTGAAACAGCATGCGAAGCTTGCCCAGTCTCTTGGAATGCCTGAAGAGAATATTTTCCTTATGGAAAACGGCCAGGTGCTTGAACTATCCCAGAGAAAGGCCCAGATTACAGGAACGGTGCAGTCGGGAAGCATCCTGATAGACGGCCTCGGCGTCGGAGACGTCGGCAATATTGTTTTAAGGGACAGAAAGCATCTGTCAGAGGATGGATTGATTGTTGTGGTTGTAACTGTGAACTCGGACGGCAAAATTATGACAAATCCCGAGGTCATATCCAGGGGTTTTGTATATGTCAAGGAATCGGAGGAGTTAATGGACGAGATAAGAGACCTTACAATGGAGATAATGGAAAAGAATCTTGGCAAAAGAAGAAGCAATTATTCAAACATTAAGAGTAATGTCAAGGATGAGCTGAGCTCGTTCCTTTACCAGAAGACCAAAAGAAAACCCATGATCCTTCCTGTTATTATCGAGATCCCGTGTTAATCAATAAAGCCCCGGGTTTTGCACCGGGGCTTTTTCATGAAAATCCGTTTCTGTCAGCGGGCTCTCCAGACATAATCGTTTATTATCAGCTGTTCTTTAAAATTGCGCAGATTGGTTTCATCGTTGATAAGAACAACTTCAATGCCTGCCATTTCAGCCCAATCCAGCATATGTTCAGTTGTAACTGCATAGGAGAAAGATGTGTGATGCGCACCACCGGCAAGGATCCACGCCTTCGCAGCATCTCGGAGTGAAGGCTTCGGCTTCCACAGAACCCTTGCTACAGGAAGTTTCGGCATGTCTATAACAGGTTCAATGGCTTCAACCTCGTTTATTATCAGGCGGAACCGGTCGCCCATGTCAACCAGCGAAGCGGCAATTGCAGGGCCGCTTCTGCCTTTGAAAACAAGGCGTGCAGGATCACTCTTGCCGCCAATGCTCAGCGGATGAACCTCAATCCTTGGCTTGTCGGATGCCACGGTAGGACAGACTTCAAGCATGTGGGCGCCAAGTATCATTTCATTGCCTTCCTCAAGATGGTATGTGTAATCCTCCATAAAGGATGTTCCTTCAGGAAGCCCGGTATTCATAATCTTCATTGTCCGTACAAGTGCGGAGGTTTTCCAGTCGCCTTCTGCGCCAAATCCGTATCCTTCATGCATTAAATGCTGAACGGCAAGGCCGGGCAGCTGTTTCAGGCCGTGCAAATCCTCAAAGGTTGTGGTAAATGCGGTATATCCGCCTTCGGTGAGGAATTTTTTCAATCCTGCTTCAATCCTGGCCTGTTCCCTTATGGCTTCATATGCACCGGGATCGGACGGGAAATCATATAATTGCCTGTATGCTTCCATTATGCCGTCAATTTCCGCATCGGTTGCTTTTGAAACATAGCCGGCAAGGTCTCCTATTCCGTAACCGTCCACAGACCATCCGAACTTAATCTGCGCTTCAACCTTGTCTCCCTCAGTAACAGCCACCTGCCGCATATTATCCCCGAAGCGGGCAACCTTGATGTTTCTGCATTCAACAAAGGCACATGCCGCATTCATCCATACCTGTATCTCGCGAAGGATTTCAGAATCCCTGTAATACCCGACAACCACCTTTCTGGGCAGACGCATCCGGGCACCGATAAATCCGTATTCCCTGTCACCGTGGGCAGACTGGTTCAGGTTCATGAAATCCATATCAATGGTGTCCCACGGTATTTCACGGTTGAACTGTGTGTGAAGATGGAGCAGCGGTTTTTTCAGTTCATTTAAACCCGTTATCCACATTTTCGCGGGAGAGAAGGTATGCATCCAGGTGATTATTCCGGCACAGGAATTGTCATAATTCGCTTCCCGGCAGAGGTTAAGAATGGCTTCGGGTGTTGTAAGAACTGGTTTGAAAACAACGTTGCAGTGTGACAGGGTGTTTTCGTCAAGCCATGAAGCAATTACTTCCGAATGACTGTCAACCTGTTTCAGTGTTTCGTCGCCGTATAAATGCTGGCTTCCAGTAACAAACCAGAAGTTATAGGTTTTTTGTATCATCGTACATCCCCCTTTATGGATTATTTTACAAGGATATGTATTAAATATTCATTACCAGGCAAACTAAAAAACAGTTTTATATATATGTTAAGCAGACAAATTGTATGCACAACCGAACCTGTAACATTAACAGTTCCCAAATTCGTCCCGACTAAAGCGTTTTATTGTTTGCATGTTACCGAAAGCCTGTATTTCTCCTGCTTAAAAGGCTAAACAACAATCTTTCCTAACCTTCTTTATAATTCGATTATATCAGTAAAAACCAAAAAAGAAAACGGTTTTTTACAAATTACCCGCAGGTTGTGCATACAAGTAAGGCATGGTATAATATATATTAACAACAACGATTTTTATACCGATCGGTTTTGCCTGCGTTTAATGCAATGATGACAGAAAGAACCATGGCGCAGGTTCTCCTGAATGGCGGTGAAACTGTTGGAACATGATAAACCCAAGTATCAGCAGCTGAAGGAATACCTGGTAAACCTGATAGAAAGCAATGCATTGCCAGGAGGAAGCAAAATTCCGTCTGAGAATGAGCTTGCCGAAAAGTTCCGTATCAGCAGGCATACTGTAAGAAGAGCAATCTCAGAACTGGTTAACGAGGGGATTTTAACTACATCGCAGGGCAAGGGGACGTTTGTGAACCATGTCTTGAGAAATAACAGGCAAAGCCTGATAATAGGCGTTATTACAACATATATTGGGGACTATATTTTCCCGTCAATAATCCGTGGTATAGATCAGGTTCTTAGCGAAAACGGCTGCAGTATTGTTCTTGGCTGCACAAACAACCAGTTTGACAAGGAGAGGCAATGCCTCGAAAACCTGCTTAACCAGGACATCAAAGGGCTTATTGTCGAAACGACCAAAAGCGCTCTTCCGAATCCTAACCTTGACCTTTACGACGAGTTTAAAAAAAGGAATATTCCCGTTTTGTTCATGCACGGCAGCTACAAAGGGTACCCGGCATCATCCATTTACGAGGACGATGTGGAGGCAGGGTATCTTGCGACAAGGCATTTGATTGAACTTGGGCACAGAAGGATAGCAGGAATATTCAAAATTGACGATATTCAGGGCCATGCAAGGTTCGAAGGGTTCTGCAGGGCGCATAAGGAGGCCGGTATAGGCCTTAACGACAAAAATGTCATGTGGTTTGACACGGGCGACATGCAGTATAAATTCAATAGGCAGTCGCAGGATGTAATTATTGAATTCCTAAAAGACTGTACTTCTCTCGTATGCTATAACGAGCAAATAAGCATAAAAGTGATAGATATTATAAGGGACAGGGGAATTGTCATCCCCAAAGGGTTATCATTGGTCAGTTTTGATGATTCAGACCTTGCTGTTGCTTCTGAAGTTAAAATGACAACGGTTGCCCACCCGAAAGAGAAACTGGGTATCGAAGCGGCAAACCTGATGCTCAGGATGATAAAGGAAAGTGATAAGAGTTTTAAAGTCAGAATGACACCCAAGCTTGTGATCAGAAACAGCACCGGTCCTGTTACTGTGTAAATGCGGCTGCCTCAAGGGTTGCCTTTAAGCTGATATATATGAATGGAGGGTTTTTTATGCAGAAAAAGTATGCCATTGGTGTTGATTTTGGAACACTGTCCGGAAGAGCGGTCCTCGTAGAGCTTGATACGGGCAGGGAAGTTGCAACGGCTGTCAAGGAGTACCCGCATGGTGTTATGGATGAATATCTTCCCGACGGCAACGTGAAACTTGAGCACGACTGGGCGCTTCAGCATCCGCAGGATTACCTTGATGTTTTTGCTGAAACTATTCCCGCAGTTTTGAAGGAGTCGGGAGTATCGCCCGACGATGTTATAGGGCTTGGCATTGATTTTACGGCCTGTACAATGCTTCCAATCGACAAGGCGGGAAAACCGTTGTGCTTTGACGAAAGGTTCAGGTCAAATCCCCATGCATATGTAAAACTCTGGAAGCACCATGCTGCACAGGATGAAGCAAATAAACTGAACAAAATTGCTGAAGAACGCGGTGAAAAATTTCTGAAACTTTACGGGGGAAAAATATCTTCTGAATGGCTGATACCGAAAATATGGCAGATACTGAACGAGGCTCCGGAAATTTACGAGCAGGCTGACAGATTTATCGAAGCTGCCGACTGGGTTGTTCTCCAGTTGACCGGCGTGGAAAAAAGGAACAGCTGTACCGCAGGATACAAGGCAATATGGCATAAGAGAATGGGATACCCTTCAAAGGATTTCTTTAAAGCATTGGATCTGAGGCTTGAAAACCTCGTTGATGAAAAACTGAGCAGGGATATTTACCCCATTGGCACAAAAGCAGGCGAAATCACAAAGGAAGCCGCTGAACTTACAGGATTGAGGCCCGGGACCGCTGTTGCGGTGGGCAATGTTGACGCACATGTTGCAGTACCCGCCGTAGGAATTACAGAGCCCGGGAAAATGCTGATGATTATTGGCACATCCACATGCCATATGCTGCTTGGAACAGAAGAGAAAATGGTTCCGGGTATTTGCGGCGTTGTTGAAGACGGAATCATTCCGGGATACCTGGGTTACGAAGCAGGTCAGTCATGCGTTGGTGATCATTTCCAGTGGTTTATTGAAAACTGTGTTCCCGAAGAATACAAAAAAGAGGCCAGGGATCGGCAGGTCAGCATACACAAGGTTCTTAGGGAAAAGGCAAGCAAACTGAAGCCGGGTGAAAGCGGGCTTGTTGCTTTGGACTGGTGGAACGGGAACCGTTCTGTCCTTGTTGATGTGGACCTGACAGGAATGATTGTAGGCTGCACGCTTCTTACAAAGGCCGAAGAGATATACAGGGCATTGATTGAGGCCACGGCATATGGTACAAGAATGATAATCGACACTTTCGAAGAATACGGCGTTCCGATAAATGAGTTGTATGCAGCAGGCGGTATTGCGCAGAAGGACGAAATGATGATGCAGATTTATGCTGACGTTACAAACAGGGAAATCAGGATTTCGGCATCAGCCCAGACACCGGCCCTTGGTTCTGCAATGTTCGGTGCGGTTGCTGCAGGCTCTGAAAGAGGCGGATATGACAGCATAGTTGACGCAGCAAAAGTTATGGCGAAAGTACTGGATAAGGTTTACAAACCAATCCCTGAAAATGTGGCAATATATGAAAAGCTGTACCAGGAATACAGGATACTCCATGATTACTTCGGCAGAGGACAGAATGACGTCATGAAACGCCTGAAGGAGATCAAAAAGAGCGTGTCCAAATAATGATACACGGAGGCGATTATATGCTTGAAGAATTGAAAGAACAGGTGCTTCGGGCAAACCTTGCACTTCCCGAACACGGGCTGGTGACTTTTACATGGGGAAATGTAAGCGGAATAGACAGGGAAAAAGGCCTTGTAGTGATAAAGCCAAGCGGGGTGCCGTACCCGTCCCTCAGGAAAGAGCATCTTGTGGTTGTTGACCTGGACGGTAACAGGGTGGAGGGGGATTTAAAGCCTTCTTCCGATACCCCCACGCATCTTGTATTGTATAGGGCTTTTGCCGATATAGGCGGAATTGTACATACCCATTCGCCCTGGGCAACGTCTTTTGCCCAGGCGGGAAGAAACATACCGGCCCTTGGTACAACCCATGCCGACTATTTCTATGGTGAAATACCCTGTACAAGAAAAATGACACCGGAGGAAATCAACGGCAATTATGAGGAAGAAACCGGAAACGTGATAGTGGAAACATTCCTGGGCACAGATCCGATGCATATACCCGGGGTTCTTGTAAACACGCACGGTCCCTTTTCGTGGGGAAAGGATCCTATGGACGCGGTGCATAATGCCGTTGTGCTTGAGGAAGTTGCCAAAATGGCATTTAACACTATAATGCTTAATCCGGGCATAGGTCCGATGGACAGGGAACTATTAGACAGGCATTTCCTGAGGAAACACGGCGCAAACGCATACTATGGCCAATAACATGAAGCAGGGGATGGCAAAAGCTCTCCCGCCTGTGCAACAGGAGGAGGCGGGAGAGCTGAAACCTTCCCGGATTTCAGTTGTGTTTTCAAATACATAACGGCTTTTTTACTTTTTAATCACTAATTATATATCTTTTTGGAGAACATTATAACAGAAAGGTCATATCGCAGCTGTTAATGATACTTTTCGGAGCAGCATGACAGGTTTGCCGTCGGGCAAGATAAGGTTTTTTAAGCTCTTTAAACCGCCCGTTTGTGCTGCAGCAGACACAGAAGTTGCATCTCTTTGGGAAGTTACCTGGTTTGATGGATTTTCCGTTCTTATGTTATAGTAGGTTATATATCCTGAATTAATTAAAAGGTCGGTAAAACATGAGTTATATTAGTTCTCAGAAAGAACCCAAAATCTTTTTCGTGCGGCATGCGGAACCGGATTTATCCGTCAGGGATGACATGCTGCGGCCGTTGACCGAAAAGGGAAGGGCTGATGCAAAACTCATTACGGAGGCTTTTAAGGATAAAAATATCAGGGCTGTTTATTCGAGTCCGTACAAGAGGGCATATGATAGATATATTATTAATTACTATAATCCTGATTTCGGTTATGAAGGTTTCATGTCAATCATTGATAAAATGCCTTATATTCTGTGCTTTAAGTTCAAGGGCCTGGAACTTGTAAGCATCGCGGAAGTGGAGCTGTGAAACAGGGTTTTTTCGAATTAAATGTAATGGAGGTTTGAAAAATGAGCAGTGAAATTGCGGAGAAATCACTTAATCTTGTGAACAGGAGTTTTACAGGCGTTCTGGGAACGGTTGACGAGAATGGGATTCCCCATCTGAAAGCCATGATAAAAACGGCTGCAAACGGACTGAAAGAGTTCTGGTTCTGCTCCAATACGTCATCGAAAAGGGTGGCACAGATAAAGAGAAATCCAAATGCAAGCCTTTATTTCTACGATGAGAAAACCTTCGAAGGTTTGATGCTGACCGGAAAAGCAGAAGTTTCCTATGATGATGAAAAAAGAAGGGAATTCTGGAATGACAGTATGTTCATGTATTATCCCTTGGGGCCTTCAGATCCGGACTTCGCACTGATAAAATTCACTTCAAACAGAGGAAACTACTACAACAATCTGAAAAATACCGATTTTGAAATATGATCATTCATTCCGCTGAAAGTTTCCTCGCATTGTACGATGGCTACAAACACTTGATCAGTAAAGAAAAGCTATCGTGCGAATGCTCAGAAGCAGCCGCTGCATTAGCAAGAGCTGTGCGATTCAGCTCGGGCAAGCCGAAATTAGAAAAATGTATATGAAACGGGTATGTATGAAGCATTTTTGCTCCGTCGGCTTGCTGTTCCTCGCTTCTCTTTGCACATCTCTAATCTACATTCCGCTAAAAGTTTCCTTGCATTGCACAAATATCGCCACACATGACGATTAAGCAAAGCTATCGTACGAATGCTCGGAAACAGTCGCTTCATTTGCAAGAACT
>Ga0134094_1001261_pt1 | contig 25339 bp, 29 predicted proteins | sample 5_1taG_FD_94458 | JGI IMG/M metagenome (GOLD analysis project Ga0134094, IMG submission 94458) | Switchgrass degrading microbial communities from high solid loading bioreactors in New Hampshire, USA - 5_19_20_110_A1 metaG | ecosystem: Engineered > Bioreactor > Semi-continuous > Anaerobic >... | reverse complement strand
CCACAACTCGCGCAGCTCTTGCCTGGCTTCCTTAGTCACACGAATCAGCTCCTTCCCTCTGATGACTTCATTATCTCATCAGCGGAGAGGAGCTAGAAGGTACGGCTGGTTTGACGCTTACGATCTAGCAAACGGTGACGTATTACCAGTCGAGATCCGTGAGGCACTTCTGGACGATACTGTTACTAAGTGGGCTTTCAATGCCCAGTTTGAGAGGGTATGCCTTTCCAGATATCTAGGCACATGGCTAAAGCCCGATGCGTGGAAATGTACTATGATTTGGTCTGCTTACATGGGCTTGCCTTTATCTCTTTTGGGTGTAGGCGCTGTCCTCGGAATTGAAAAGCAGAAATTAGTCGAAGGAAAAGAGCTTATACGTTATTTCTCCAAACCATGTAAGCCTACTAAAGCTAATGGGGGGCGCACCAGAAATTTGCCCGCTGATGCGCCAGATAAATGGGAGGCGTTTAAGGCATACAATGCCCGAGATGTGGAGGTTGAACTTGCAATTCAGAGGCGGCTCAAGAACTTCCCAATGCCTGATCATGAATGGCAAAATTACTATCTTGATCAGGAGATAAACGATCGGGGAATTATGCTTGATATGGAGTTTGTAAGAGAGGCAATTGACTTAGACACCAGGTCAAGGTCTGATCTCATTACCGCTATGAGGGAGCTTACTGGCTTGGAAAATCCCAACTCAGTAACCCAGCTGAAGAGTTGGCTTGCAGAACAAGATGTCAAAACTGAGAGCTTGGATAAAGCTGCGGTAAAAGAGCTTCTCAAAGAGGTCCCTGCTCAGGTCGGAAGCGTACTGGAGATGCGGCAGTCTCTTGCCAAGTCTAGCGTAAGGAAATACGCTGCCATGGAAAACGCAGTTTGCTTAGATGGCAGGGCACGAGGACTTCTACAGTTTTATGGTGCTAACCGTACGGGTAGATTTGCTGGGCGTCTTATCCAAGTACAGAATCTGCCTAGAAACAATCTGCCGGATCTTGGGCAAGCAAGGGGATTGGTGAAAAGCGGTGATCAGGAGACAATCGAAGTTCTCTACGATTCTGTGCCTTTAGTTTTATCCGATCTAATTCGTACCGCATTTATACCTAAACCTGGTTGTCAGTTTATCGTAGCTGACTTTTCCGCCATTGAGGCGAGAGTGATTGCTTGGCTGGCCGGTGAGAGTTGGAGGAATGCGGTTTTTGCTGATCATGGAAAAATCTATGAAGCCTCGGCCAGTCAAATGTTTGGTGTGCCAATAGAGGAGATCACTAAGGATAGTCCGCTAAGGCAGAAAGGCAAAATCGCAGAACTTGCTCTTGGTTATGGTGGCTCGGTGGGCGCTCTAAAAGCCATGGGCGCTTTAGAAATGGGCTTAGCAGAAGAAGAACTACAGCCGCTTGTAAACGCGTGGCGAACCGCTAATCCAAACATTGTGCGCCTTTGGTGGGAAGTTGATAAGGCTGCTTCACTTGCTGTTCGGGAGCGAACCACTACACATTGCTACGGTCTTTGTTTTGAGTTTAGAAGTGGAATGCTTTTTATCACTTTGCCTTCTGGCAGGCGACTAGCTTATGTCAAACCTAAAATTGGCCTCAACCGCTTTGGAAGAGATGCAGTGACATATGAAGGGATTGGCAATACGAAAAAATGGGAGCGCACAGAAACTTATGGGCCCAAACTCGTGGAAAATATCGTGCAGGCAATCAGCCGAGATATCCTCTGCGACGCTATGCGCCGTCTTGATGATGCAGGTTTATCTATCGTTATGCATGTGCATGATGAGGTGGTTATAGAAGCCGATGATGGTGTGCTGTTAGATGAAGTCTGCCAAATTATGAGTATAACTCCACCTTGGGCGAAAGGACTAATTCTGCGTGCCGATGGGTTCATGTGCCCATTTTATCAAAAAGATTAATTAGCTCGTCCGATTTCAACCTTTCTCAAGGTATATGGTGAAGGCACCTTTTCAAAACTCATGCCTTCAGAAAGGATGAGCGACATGAATAAGTTGCAGGTTTACTCCTTTGAGGGGAGCCAGGTGAGAACAATTCAGCGCGATGGAGAAGTCTGGTGGGTTCTTAAAGACGTATGTGATGTTCTTGGGCTCAGTAATCCCACCATTGTAGCAGCCAGGCTCGATGCTGATGAGGTGACTAAGTTTGACTTAGGTGGCTTGTCGGGAGAAAGCAATATTGTAAGTGAGAGTGGACTCTACAATGTGATTTTGCGTTCTGACAAACCAAAAGCAAAGAAGTTTAGACGCTGGGTTACTCACGAGGTCCTGCCTTCCATTCGCAAGCATGGTGCTTACATGACGCCGCTTACCATTGAGAAATTCCTTGCTGACCCTGATTTTGGCATCCAGCTTCTTACTCGGTTAAAGGCAGAACAGGCAAGAAATGCCGCATTAGCTGAAACAGTGAGCATTCAGAAACAACAGATTGCGGAGTTAACACCTAAAGCTAGTTACTACGATGTGGTTCTAAACTGTAAAGACGCTGTTTCCACGACAACTATTGCTAAGGATTACGGCAAATCAGCGCGGTGGCTAAATGATTACCTTCATAAGCTAGGTGTTCAGTTTAAACAGGGCCGTATTTGGTTTCTATACCAAAGGTACGCTGAAAAAGGGTACACCTGCACCAAGACCCATAGCTACCTTGGCCGAGACGGTGAGTATCACTCTAAAGTTCATACCTACTGGACTCAGAAGGGCCGCCTATTTATCTATGAACTTCTGAAGTCTAAGGGCATCTTGCCTTTAATAGAACAAAGTTTTGATTGCGAGGTGGTTGGAGATGGATTGGCTTAATGCGGAAGGTTATCCAGATCCAACCGCAGCAGAGGCCATAGAGAATGTTACTCGTGAAGAGATGCGGAAAGAGTGGAAACCCTGTGTTTTTATCTGCTCTCCCTATGGGGGAGATGTGACGCTCAATACAGAGAAGGCAAAAAGGTATTTAAGATTTGCGGTAGATGAGGGTGCGATTCCATTTGCGCCCCATCTACTGTACCCTCAGGTGCTAAAGGATGAAAACCCAGTGGAGAGGGAACTTGGCTTATTCTTCGGCATAGTTTGGCTTGGCAAATGTGATGAAATGTGGGTATTTGGGAGCACGATTTCAACTGGGATGGCCAAGGAAATCGCCAAAGCCAGAAAACGGGGAATTCCGATTAGGTACTTTACCGATACCTGTCAGGAGGTGGACCATTTATGAAGATAGCGGTTGGCAATAGTCGCCGGACTAAACGGTGGAAGAACAAGGACATTTCCTGGGAGGACTTCAAAAGAATTGTCCGTACAACAAAACGCACAACTGAGACTGTATCAGAATATGCCAAGATGAAAAAGGCTGAACAGGATGAGATTAAAGATGTTGGCGGCTTTGTAGGTGGTGCACTTCGGGAAGGAAAACGCCGTAATGGTCATGTTCTTTGCCGTTCTATGCTAACTTTGGATATGGATTATGCTGTTCCAGGAGTTTGGGAGCAGATAGAATCCCTTTATGACTGGGCTTGCTGCCTGTATTCTACCCATAAACACACACCTGAAGAACCTAGGCTTAGGCTTATTATCCCGCTTGCTCGTGAGGTAAGCGAGGATGAATATCCAGCAGTCGGGCGGATGGTAGCTAAGGAAATTGGGATCGATATGTTCGATGATACAACCTATGAGCCAGCTAGATTAATGTATTGGCCCTCCACCCCTTCAGATGGCGAGTTTGTGTTCCGAGAACAAGACGGCGAATTACTTGATCCAGATGTTTATCTGGCTAAGTACATCGATTGGCGGGATACCTCTCTGTGGCCGACATCAAAGCGGCAATCAGAGGTTATTCAGCGTAGTCTGAGGGCGCAAGCTGATCCTCTAAGCAAAGAGGGGGTAGTAGGCGCATTTTGTAGAGCTTATCCAATCGAGGATGCAATTGAAATCTTTCTCCCTGACATCTATGAGCGCTCGGCCATAGAGGGTAGGTTTGATTACATTCCGGCTGATTCCAGTGCGGGGGTAGTTATCTACGATGGCAAGTTTGCATATAGCCACCACGCTACCGATCCTGTGTGCGGTAAGCTGCTTAATGCCTTTGACTTGGTACGACTGCACAGATTTGATGATTTAAATGAGAAAGCATCTTTTCAGGCCATGTGTGACTTTGCCGTCAATGATGAACGCGTAAAAAAGCAATTGGCTGAAGAGAGAAGAACAGCCGCTGTGGAGGATTTTGAGACTGTCGATGATTGGGAGAGTCTTTTGCAGCTGGATAAAAAAGGTCAAATCAAAAACACACTCACCAACATTGCCATCATTTTGCGCCATGATCCGAATCTGCAGTCCATAGTATTCAATCAGTTTAAGAACATGATTGACGTGATCGGGCAGCTTCCTTGGAGGCAAGTGAAACCAGGCTGGGGCGATGCGGATCTTGCCTGCGCTAAAATGTACTTTGAACGTATTTACGGGATTTGGTCGCCAACAAAGTTTAAGGATGCTCTGCTTGGCGTTGTATCCTCTGAACGTGTTTATCACCCTGTTAAGGAGTACTTGGACGGGCTTTCATGGGATGGGGTAGAGCGTTTAGATACTTTGCTGATTGACTATTTAGGTGCTGAAGATACTCCATACGTGAGAGCTGTAACCAGGAAAACTCTTGTCGCGGCAGTGGCTCGAATCTACGAGCCGGGTACTAAGTTTGACTCAATCCTAGTTTTAAATGGTCCCCAAGGGATAGGTAAGTCTACTTTCTTTGCTCGCCTTGGTCGGGAGTGGTATTCGGACTCACTTGCTATTTCAGACATGAAGGATAAAACAGCAGCAGAAAAGCTGCAGGGGTATTGGATATTGGAGCTTGGCGAGTTAGTGGGTATCAGGAAAATGGATGTAGAGACTGTCAAGTCCTTCGTTACCCGCACAGACGATAAATACCGTCACGCCTATGGGGTAAATGTAGAAAGTCACCCTCGCTCCTGCGTAATTGTAGGTTCTACAAATAGTGATGGAGGATTCTTGCGGGACATCACAGGCAACCGGCGCTTCTGGCCGGTTCGTGTCTTAGGTGGTGGCAAGTACAAGCCATGGGATTTAATTGATGTTGATCAGATATGGGCTGAAGCAATTGAGCGGTACCGGCTCGGTGAGGAACTGTTCCTTAAAGGAGAACTTGCCGAGGAAGCCGTTTCCCAGCAGCGTGATGCTATGGAAGCTGATGATCGAGAAGGCTTGGTTGCTGAGTATCTTGAAACTTTGCTACCTGAAGATTGGGAAGGTATGGATTTATATCAGCGCAGAAATTTCCTATCCGGTAGTGACTTTGGTGATGAAACACGTGTTGGGACTATTCGCCGGAACCAGGTGTGTAACCTTGAAATCTGGTGTGAGTGTTTCGGCAGACCAAGAGAAGCTATCAGAAAAAGCGATTCATATGAAATCGAAGCTATCTTAAACAAGATCGGCGGGTGGGAAAAGTACACTGGCGGAAAAACGGGTAAAAAGCATGTTCCGCTTTACGGTTCCCAGCGAGTTTTTGTAAGAACTAAGAACACAGACTCAGGCTCATGGGCAGATCATGGGCACAACAATTCTGTGCCTTATCTTCCTAGTGTGCCTGTAAATTGAGCCATGGGCACAGTCGCAAGCGGGCAATCCATGCGCATTTCCAGTCTATCTATGCCTATCTTCCTATAAAAAACCATATTAAATCTATAGCTATAGTAAAAAAGAGATACTGGCACGCGTATACGCGTGTATACACGCGTAAGAGTTTAAACCCCTTGGGCACGAGCATGGGCACACGGAGGTTGAAATGAGAGAAAAACAGCTAGAACAAAAACTGGTCAAGGCAGTAAAAAACGTGGGAGGTTTAGCCTTAAAATTTGTTTCCCCAGGCTATGATGGAGTGCCTGATCGCCTATTGCTACTTCCTGGCGGCAAGATGGCCTTTGTTGAGGTGAAAGCGCCGGGGTCAAAACCTAGGCCGCTCCAAAGAAAGAGGCATGAGACGCTAAGGAGCCTTGGCTTTAAGGTATATGTTTTGGACGATGAAGGGCAAATTGCAGCAGTGATTTCAGGAGGTGATGCCGAGTGAAGTTCATTCCACATGGATATCAGCGATATGCCATTGACTATCTATTAAAGAAGCCTGTGGCGGCTATATTCTTGGACATGGGCTTGGGTTAGCAAGACGGTTATTGCCCTCACTTCCATATTTGACCTTACCCTTGACAGCTTTCTGGTTCGTAAAGTTCTCGTGATTGCACCACTTAGGGTAGCTCGGGATACTTGGCCAGCAGAAATTGAAAAGTGGGATCACCTTAGCGGATTAAAATATAGTGTTGCAGTTGGCAGCGAGTCTCAGCGAAAAGCTGCGCTTATGCAAAAAGCTCAGATACATCTTATCAATCGTGAGAATGTGGACTGGCTCATACACAAGAGTGGACTTCCTTTCGACTATGACATGATTGTAGTGGACGAGCTTTCATCATTTAAATCCCATCGAACAAAGCGATTTAAGAGTTTGATGAAAGTTAGACCGCAGGTTACAAGGATCGTAGGGCTTACAGGGACACCTACTAGTAACGGGCTGATGGATTTATGGGCGCAATTCCGGCTATTAGATATGGGACAGAGGCTCGGGCGCTTTATTGGTAACTACCGTAATACCTTCTTTGTACCAGACAAGCGGAATCAGCACATGATTTTCTCCTACAAACCGAAACCTGGCGCTGAGGAGGACATCTATCGCCTAATTTCCGACATTACCATCAGTATGAAGGGCTTAGATTACCTTGATCTTCCCGAGCTTGTGATGAACCAGGTATCGGTAAAAATGTCTCAGGATGAGAAAAAGAGTTACCAGACGATGAAGCGGGACACGGTGCTATCTATTAAGGACAAAGAGATTGATGCGGCTAATGCCGCGGCTCTATCTGGAAAATTGCTACAGATGGCAAACGGAGCAGTTTACGATGAAAACCAAGATGTCGCCCTCTTACACGATCGTAAGCTTGATGCGCTTGAGGATCTAATTGAGTCTGCCAACGGTAAACCAGTGTTGATTGCCTACTGGTTTAAACATGACCTAACTAGAATTCTTGACCGTTTTCCTGCGGAGACCCTAGACTCTGCCAAGAGTATCCGGCGGTGGAATGCTGGCAGCATACCTATCGGTGTAATTCATCCTGCGTCCGCTGGTCATGGACTGAACTTACAGACGGGTGGTTCTACGTTGATATGGTTTGGACTTACTTGGAGTTTAGAGTTGTACCAGCAGACTAACGCTCGGCTGTGGCGGCAAGGTCAGAAAGAAACGGTTGTTATCCACCACATTATCACCGAAGGCACGATCGATGAGCAAGTGATGGAAGCCTTAAAGCGCAAAGATGGAACTCAAGCAGCACTGATTGATGCTGTGAAAGTGTGCTTGGACGGATGAACTGGCAATCTTTTAGGGGGGGGAAAGCCTTGGACAAAAACATTTCACTCTCACCTGTTGAACTTGCTTACCGGGAGCTTGCAAATGCAATTGTTTTACAAGCAGTTAGAGATTACCGCGATGCGCTAAAGCGCTTGGAGCGTTCTCCATATAGCAGAACCCTGTTGAGGGATAAGAGGGAAGTGGAGAGATTCTTCCGCTCGGACTGGTTTGCAACATTAACCGAAATCGATCCCGTTATGCTTATGGAAAGACTTAAATCGGAGGTGGCAGGATGACTCCTAAAGAGTATTTGAAACAGGCCCGTTGTCTTGATGTTCGCATCAACAATAAGCTGGAGCAGTTGGAGTCACTTAACGCTTTAGCTCAGAAAGCTACTTCTGCATTGAACGGAATGCCTAGACAGTTTGGCCGACCTAATTCGGGCATGGCTGACATCATTGCTAAAATCGTTGATCTGCAGGAGGAGATTGATAAGGATATTGACAGGTTAATAGATCTAAAACGTGATGTTTTAACTGCCGTAAATGCAGTGGAACGGCTGGAGTACAGGTTAGTTCTGGAGTCCCGCTACCTTCACTTTAGAACGTGGCAGGAAATAGCTGATACTTTAGGGTGTAATATACGTCACATTTATCGTCTCCACGATGCTGCCTTAAAAGAATTAAAAATTCCTTCATCATGTCACTAAATGTCACTAGTTTGCACCTGGAAATCTTGGTACACTTAAAATGGATGAGTACACTCAACTATAAGCCTTCACAGGGAAATCCCTGCGGGGGCTTTTCTTATGGGACTTTGCAAAATCGATACTGTCAATACGGCCCCACTTACACCAAAAGGGATAAATTGGGAAGGAAAAAACAGGAACTTATAGAAGGGAATAAGAAAAGGGGGTCTGACAAATGAAAAGAGCATCACTTTTGTTGTTGATTTTGATAGCTTTACTCATTGTTGGATGCGGCGTTGGAGGATTAGTTGAGGTTCCACAGAGCGAGGGGTACATAACCTTTTACTTGACGAAGGCCGATGTTGAGGCGATGAGTGTGGGCGAACCCACGAACATTCGTGTGCGAATCACTCACTCCAACGGTTATCTGATTGCAAAAGACATACCGATTACCTCGGATAGTGAAGTTGTGGAGATAAAAGTCCCCGCTGTCGATGGGTACAGGATTGATGCGGTTTCTTACGAAGAGAAGGCGGTTGGCGAATATAATAGGTTACTAAAGTACGATACAGCCCAAAACATCGTTGTACGGCCTGGTGAAACAACGATGGTTGAGTTAGTGCTTAAACCATTTGAGATTGATTTGACATTACCCGAAGAGGTGATATCAGGCGAGAAATTTCAATTGACGGTATCGAATGTCCCTGATGTTCTTAGACCTTCCGCGTATATTGCGTTTGGTGTTTCACCGTTTTCCACCAACAAAGATGTCACATCAGGGGACTATATTGATTTGGGGAGAGGCACGGCCCCATTCTATTCCGCAATCCACAAATCTAATGCTCCCGCTACTGATGTTGAAGGAGATATGTATATTCAACTCAACATCTTTTTGGACGCAACGTTTTTGATAGATGACAATGATTCGCTCACTAGGTATGTTTATTGGCATCCCGACATCTCGGCCGGTGAACCACAAGTGTCCGTGCCTCTTAGGCTTCCCGAAGGTGGAATTGGAGTTGGGATCGTATATTGATTGGGGACCTTGTGACTATCGGTAATGGGTCTAAGAGAGGTTCTTGAGTGTTACCAAACTTTGAAAAGATGTCACGCCGTGTCACTTGATGGCATTGGGCTTGACATGATATTATTAAACTAGGTAAATCTTAACGAAGCCTTCACAGGGAATCCCTGCGGGGGCTTTTTTGATGCCTAAAAGGAGGTGATGCTTTGCCCTGGAAGCCAAGACGACCTTGCTCCCACCCAGGTTGTCCTGAATTGGTTGACGGTAGGTTTTGTGAAACTCATGCCAAGCAGGAAACTCGGCGCTATGAAAAATATGATCGTGATCCTGCTAAGAGGAAGCGCTACGGGAGAAGATGGAAGCGAATCCGCGATCGGTACATTGCTGCTCATCCTTTATGTGAACAGTGTGAGAAGCTCGACAGAATAACACCTGCCCAAGAGGTACACCACATCAAACCACTCTCACAAGGAGGTACTCATGCTGAGGATAATCTGATGGCCTTGTGCAAGCCTTGTCACTCACGGATCACTGCACTTGAAGGTGGCCGCTGGCGTAGGGGGTAGGGGGGCATCGATCTCTGTTGCCTTTGGCCCGGGGACCGGGCGGGGGGTCACGCGCACAAAAACTTCAGTTCAAACAGGGGATTAAACCCCAGCTAGAAGTTGTGTGAGAAAAATCTTATATCAGGGGGTGAAATGCCATGGCTAGAGACGGGACTTACAGAGGGGGGAGGAGACCAAGAGCGGGGGAGAGGCCAGCACCTCTCGTTGAAAAAATAGCTAAAGGTAAACCGGCCCAAGTTCTTGAGGTTCCAGATTTCTTACCAGAAACAGATCTGCAAGCGGATGATCTAGAAGGTGCCGCAGAGTTGACGGGTGAGGATATCCCCGAGCCAAGTGCCTATCTAAGCGCCCGCCAAAGAGATGGTTCACCTCTTGGAGCTGATGAGCTTTTTCGGGAAACTTGGCGCTGGCTTAAGGCAAGGGGTTGCGAGCAGTTTGTGAATCCTAGGTTAGTAGAGGCGTATGCTCAGTCTTTCGCCCGCTACATTCAGTGCGAGGAAGCAATTAGCACATACGGTTTTCTCGGTAAGCACCCCACAACTGGCGGGGCAATTGCCAGTCCGTTTGTGCAAATGAGCCAGTCATTTCAAAAACAGGCCAATCTCATCTGGTATGAAATTTTTGACATAGTAAAGCAAAACTGCACCACAGCATACATTGGCAATCCGCATGACGACATTATGGAAGCCTTGTTATCAGGTAGAAAGGGAAGGTAATTACATGGGTAAAAGGATCTTAACTGCGGAAAGTGTTTGTATGGGTCATCCCGACAAACTCTGTGATCTAATAGCCGATAGTGTCCTGGATGCCTGTCTAAGAAAAGATATGGCATCTCGTGTTGCGTGTGAAGTACTGGCAACTAAGGGAAGAATAATCGTGGCGGGCGAGATCACCTGTAGCGATAAAATCGACATCAAGTCTGTGGTAAGGCAAGTGCTGCGTAGCGTTGGCTATGATCCTATGTGCTATAAGGTGTCCATTTTTACCCAGCAACAAAGCAAGGATATTTCCGACGGGGTCGATTGTGCACTTGAACGAAGAAGTGGTATCAGTGATCCGTATTCTTCCATGGGCGCAGGTGACCAGGGTACTATGTATGGCTATGCCACCAGTGAAACTTTAGAAAAGCTTCCCTTGCCGCTTGTTCTTTCGCATCGTATTGTAAGGCGTATCGACCAGTGTCGAAAGGGCAGACTTATCAAAGGTATTCTCCCTGATGGCAAGGCCCAGGTTACGGTTGAGTATAATGGCAATAAGCCACTTAGGGTTAAGACAATTGTGGTTTCTGTTCATCATGCGCCGGATAAGACGCAAAGCCAGCTGCGGGATGAGATTATCACTAAAGTCATTTGGTCATGCTTTGAAGATTTCCCCATAGATGATGATACCGAGATTTTCGTTAATCCCTCTGGCAGATTTGTGCAAGGTGGTCCAGATGCAGATACAGGATTGACCGGTAGGAAAATCATGGTTGATACTTATGGAGGACTTGCTCTACATGGGGGTGGAGCCTTGTCTGGCAAAGATCCAACCAAAGTAGACCGAAGTGGTGCTTACATGGCTAGATATATAGCAAAAAACATTGTTGCGAGCGGTCTTGCAGAAAGTTGCGAGGTCGCTCTTTCTTATGCAATTGGTAAGGCAAATCCAGTGGCGGTCACTGTGCGCTCTTTCGGCACATCAGGTCTTACCGATGAAGAGCTTGGTGAAATTGTACTAAAGCTTTTCGATCTCCGACCTGCTGCCATTATCGAGAAGTTGATGCTTTATAAGCCTATTTATGCAGATACATCTGTTTACGGACATTTTAATTCATGCCTTTTTCCCTGGGAATATGTTGATATGTACGATGAGCTAAGGAGGGAGGCGGATAGGTATGGTAATAGAGAAGATTCCAATTGAGAAGCTGATTCCCGCTGATTACAATCCACGTAAGGATTTGAAGCCTGGTGATGCAGAATATGAGAAGCTAAAACGCTCCATTAAAGAGTTCGGTTATGTCGAGCCTATCATCTGGAATAAAACAACTGGTAATGTCGTTGGAGGTCACCAGAGGCTAAAGGTACTGTTGGCTGATGGTGTGAAGGAAATAGACTGCGTCGTTGTCGAGTTTGACTCTGAAAAGGAAAAGGCGCTAAACATTGCCCTGAATAAAGTTTCGGGTGAATGGGATAGGGACAAATTGACCGCGCTCATTTCCGATCTACAAGAAGAAGATTTTGATGTAACTATTACTGGTTTTGACCTTGCAGAAATAGATGAGTTGTTCAAAGATACACTTCAAGACGGTGTTAAGGATGATGACTTTGATGTGGATAATGAGTTGCAGAAACCAGCTATCACAAAATTAGGTGATTTGTGGCTCCTCGGCAAACATCGTCTTGTGTGCGGTGATTCCACAATTTCCGACACCTATGATCTTCTCATGGATGGCAATATGGCGAACTTGGTGGTTACTGACCCTCCCTACAATGTTAACTATGAGGGGGCTGCGGGGAAAATCAAAAATGACAATATGGATGCGGACAAGTTCTACCAGTTCCTTCTTGATGCCTTTACCCTTACTGAGAGGGTCATGGCCAAAGATGCAAGCATCTACGTTTTCCATGCTGATACTGAGGGATTGAACTTCCGCAAGGCATTCTCTGACGCGGGATTTTACCTCTCTGGTACTTGCATCTGGAAAAAGCAATCGCTTGTCCTAGGGCGCTCTCCCTATCAGTGGCAGCATGAACCTATCCTTTTTGGTTGGAAAAAGAAGGGCAAACATGCCTGGTATTCAGATCGAAAGCAGTCCACGATTTGGGAGTTTGATAAACCTAAGAAAAACAGCGCCCATCCGACAATGAAGCCGGTTCCGCTCGTTGCGTATCCGATCCTAAACTCAAGCCTAACTGGCTGCATTGTACTTGATCCCTTTGGCGGCTCTGGCAGTACTTTAATTGCTTGTGAGCAAACAGACCGGGTTTGTTATACAGTCGAGCTGGACGAGAAGTTCTGTGATGTGATCGTGAAGAGATACATTGAACAGGTCGGAGATGACAGCAACGTCTATCTCGTTCGTGGAGGGGCGAAAATCCCATATGAAGATGTGCAAAAATACTGCGCCAGTCAATGAAATAACTACTTGCTATTTCACAGCTTCTGAGTGATATATGTTACTACCACACAAGAAAGGTAGGTAACAGAAATGGAGATGAGGTTTAATGTCACTGGCGAAGAAAGGAAAAGGCTGGTTAGTGCAATTAGTGAAATAGTGGATTTGCCTGCCAATTACCTTGGCACGCCAACCTTTGCCTATGAAATCGGTGAGTTTACAGTTGATCGGGAAGGAACTCTTTTTGCAGGCAGTAGTTTGGATCTTGAGTTAATGGATAACCTCAAAGCGGAACTGGCTGAGCGGGGTTTCGAGGAAGAGGATTCCGACAGGTTAGTTATTGAAATACCCATAGACGGGTTTACTGATAAAGCTCTAGATAATCTTAACAAACTGATCGCCAGCAAAGCCAGCCTTATAAAAAAGGCTACTGGGGCAAAAGAGCTCTCCATCATCAGAACTGATACCACCCTCAAGTTCCCTTGGTTTGAGCTACCTAGCAGGGATGAAGCTGAAGCATTCACTCTCTTCGTGGAGGCACTCTGTAAGACAGCCAAGCAACGGAAGCGCATCACTGCCAAAGAAAGACCGGTGGAAAATGAGAAGTTTAGCTTCAGGGTATTTCTTATCCAGCTTGGCTTTGTGGGTGATGAGTACAAGATGGCCAGGAAAATACTCTTAAGAAATATGTCCGGCAACAGTGCTTATAAACGCGGCACCTCGCCCTCAGGGGAGGCAAAAGCGCATGAATAGATTTCCCTCTAAGGAAGCGGTGGAGCACTTGAGAAAATCGTACCCAAAGGGCACCCGCGTGGAGCTTGTCCGTATGAATGATCCTTACACAAATCTAGAGCCGGGTGATAGGGGAACAGTTGATTTTGTTGATGATATTGGAACGATTTTTTGTACCTGGGATTCGGGGTCAAGTTTGGGTGTCGTCTATGGAGCGGATAGGATTCGGAAGATTTAAGTCATAAAACTTGCAGCATATATCTCGCAGAAATAGCTTGCTATAATGTATGTTTTGAGTGATATATGGAGTACCAAAACGTACAGGAGGTCTAGCAAGTGAATTTAAAGAAACAAGACTTGATTCAGACTACCTTTAATGGCAGGGACTCCAAGCTAGTAGGTAAATGGAGAGGAAATCTTGTGTTTTCCCCGGTAGATTCCGATGAGGATGAGTGCTTGGTTTACACACCGAATGAAGTTGCGGAGCTTTTAGAAACGGGCGAGTTTAGGAGGGTGGGAAGAGCGTTTTTTGGTCGTAAGCTAGCTAACCTCGATGAATTGCGTGAGTACACCAAAGCATCCATCTATAGCGCAAGCGCAGGTCAGCCGTATACGGTTGTTAAAGAGATTTACTTAGACAGCCAGGATTTTGAAGCCTTAAGCCGGGATTTCTTTGACGATCAACCGTGGCTTTCAAAAGAGGATGGCGGAGTCACTAGAGACGGGAAAATCCGTTGCATCCGGGTGGTCAATTCTGAGACTGAAGAAAGGTTCCTGGTCAACAATGAGGGCTTCAGTTATTGTCGGTACACTGCCCTTGAGATAGGTCCGACCGTTTGAGGCCGGGAGTTGAAAGGGGATTTTAAGTGAAGGGGAGCAGATGCAAATGTAGCGCGACAAGTGTAGATGTTGGAACAAGGGTTAGATTTATGTCTGATTATGGGACGGTAACTGGTGTTGTTGTGATAACTTTGGGTGGGCTTTATGGAATTTATACAGACGGATACGAGGGACTTTTTTGGAGAGATAGAAAAGCTTTAAAGGTTTTGAAGAACCCCATAAAACCACGACGCGGGTATGTCAGGCACCGTAATCGCGGAAGAAGGAGAATATCCAAGAATATTAAGTAAGAGACAATTTTTGATCGTAAGGAGCTTCTACGGAGGCTCTTTTCTTATACGCATTTTCAGGAGGTGGCACTTTGCGAAAACTGAAGAACTACAAGCCAACCAGATTCATGGCAGAGGATTCAGTCTATAACAAGGTTGCTGCTGACTATGCTGTGGCCTTTATTGAAGCCCTTTCTCACACAAAGGGCGTGTGGGCCGGAAAACCGTTTGAGCTTATCGATTGGCAGGAACAGATTGTTCGAGATCTATTTGGTATCCTAAAGCCAAATGGCTATCGCCAGTTTAATACCGCCTATGTTGAAATTCCTAAAAAGATGGGTAAGAGCGAATTAGCTGCTGCGATTGCTTTGCTACTAACCTGCGGAGATGGCGAGGAACGCGCAGAAGTATATGGTTGCGCTGCAGATCGCCAGCAAGCCAGCATTGTCTTTGAAGTGGCAGCGGACATGGTCAGAATGTGTCCTGCACTCGCTAAACGGGTAAAGCTACTCGCTTCCAGTAAGCGTTTAATCTACTTGCCCACCAACAGTTTTTATCAAGTACTATCAGCCGAAGCCTACTCAAAACATGGCTTTAACGTTCATGGCGTGGTTTTCGATGAACTTCATACCCAGCCCAATCGTAAGTTGTTTGATGTTATGACCAAAGGTTCTGGTGATGCTAGAGCTCAACCATTGTTTTTTCTGATTACTACAGCCGGCACAGACACTCAGAGCATTTGCTATGAGACGCACCAGAAAGCTGTAGACATCATGGAAGGCCGCAAGCACGACCCTACATTCTATCCCGTTATTTATGGGGCCAAAGAAGATGAAGATTGGACTGATCCTGAAGTTTGGAAAAAGGCTAATCCAAGCCTCGGTATAACCGTCAGCATCGATAAGGTGAGAGCAGCATGTGAAAGTGCTAAACAAAACCCGGCTGAGGAGAACAGCTTTCGGCAACTTAGACTTAACCAATGGGTGAAGCAATCTGTACGTTGGATGCCTATGGCAAAATGGGATGCCTGTGCTTTTTTGGTTGATCCTAAACGTCTAGAGGGGAGAATCTGTTATGGAGGACTCGATCTTTCCTCGACTACGGATCTTACCGCATTTGTTCTGGTGTTCCCCCCAGAAGATGAGGATGATAAGTATAGCGTATTGCCATATTTTTGGATGCCCGAGGCCAACATTGATCTGCGTGTCAGGAGAGATCACGTCCAGTATGATCTCTGGAAGAAGCAAGGATATCTGTTCACTACTGAGGGCAATGTGGTGCATTATGGCTTCATCGAAAAGTTTATAGAAGATTTGGGGACTAGGTTTAACATACAAGAAATCGCCTTTGACCGGTGGGGTGCTGTGCAAATGGTGCAAAATCTTGAGGGCATGGGCTTTACAGTAGTCCCTTTCGGGCAGGGTTACAAGGATATGTCCCCGCCAACCAAGGAACTTATGAAGCTAACTTTGGAGGAGAAGATTGCCCATGGAGGGCATCCAGTTCTCCGCTGGATGATGGACAATATCTTCGTCAGAACTGATCCAGCTGGCAATATTAAGCCAGATAAAGAAAAGAGCACCGAGCGAATTGACGGTGCTGTAGCAACAATTATGGCTCTTGATCGAGCTTTGCGAAATGAAGGCGGAACGGGCAGCTCTGTTTACGATGAGAGAGGATTACTAATACTTTAGTGGAATAACTATGGCATAATTAAGGTTTGATATAGCAAATTCTGCTAGGAGTGTGAGGGAGTGGCAACTTATCAACGGGGTATGGAATTTCCCCACGAGGGGTTTGTGCAAAAAGCCATTGAGGGTTATTTCTTTAGCCGGGGCTTCACTATACTGGAGGAAGATTACACCGATTTGGTTTGTGTCTGCGGCAATAGCCAGAAAAAGTGGGCTATTGAGGCTAAAGGAAAAACAACAAATATAGGGTCGGATTTTAGAACGGGACTAGGACAACTAGTTCAACGGATGAAAGAGCAGGAAACGAATTACGCCATTGCAGTACCAGAAATTGACCAATTCATCAAGCAATGCACCGTTATTTCCAAATGGGTGCGGGTGTCCCTAAACCTTCATATTATTTTCGTGGGTGAACAAGGCAATGTAAGAATTGTTTCTCCTCACGAGGAACTGGGTACTTAAAATGAATCTGGATTTGAGGGGCTGGAGAAGAGCACTGGATATTTCCAAGAAATAACAAATTACAAGTTTCAAGCATCTGTAATCGCAGGTGCTTTTTTTATGCCCATCTTTAAGGAGGTGACACCATAATGTCCATTTTAAAGCGGCTTTTTAGGTCACACGAAAAGCCAAAGAACAGCCTGTTCGGTAGCGCATACACATTTTTCTTTGGCAGTACCACTAGTGGTAAGACTGTAAATGAGCGCACCGCCATGCAGACTACCGCGGTATATGCTTGTGTGAGAATTTTATCGGAAACTCTTGCAAGTCTGCCACTGCACACGTATCGCCACACCGAAAGGGGAAAGGAAAAGGCTATCGATCATAATTTATACTATTTGCTCCATGATGAGCCCAATCCAGAGATGACTTCATTCGTGTTTCGAGAGACACTGATGGGTCATCTTTTACTTTGGGGAAACGCCTATGCTCAGATAATCAGGGATGGTAGTGGCAAGGTAGTGGCCTTATATCCTCTGCTCCCCGACAAAACAAAAGTCGAGAGAACCCCATCGGGGGAAATTTACTACGAGTATCAGACAGATACTGGTCCAGTGGTTTTGCGAAACTATGAGGTTTTCCACATTCCAGGCTTAGGGTTTGATGGTTTGGTGGGCTATTCGCCAATCGCCATGGCTAAGAACGCTATTGGAATTGCTATTGCCACTGAGGAGTATGGGGCAAAGTTTTTTGCTAATGGTGCTAATCCAGGCGGTGTACTGGAGCACCCGGGAGTTCTCAAAGATCCTAAACGTGTGCGTGATAGTTGGAATGCGGTCTATCAGGGAAGTGGAAACGCTCACCGCATTGCTGTCCTAGAGGAAGGAATGAAGTTTCACAGTATTGGTATTCCCCCTGAGCAAGCCCAATTTATCGCCACACGAAAGTTTCAGCTTAATGAAATTGCACGAATCTTTAGGATCCCGCCGCACATGATAGGTGATTTGGACAAGTCTAGTTTCTCAAATATTGAGCAGCAGAGTCGGGAGTTCGTTAAATATACTCTTGACCCTTGGGTATCCCGTTGGGAACAGGCTATTCATAAATCGCTACTAAAACCAGACGAGAAAAGGCAGTATTTCGTCAAGTTCAACGTGGATGGTTTGCTACGTGGAGATTATGAAAGCCGCATGAACGGCTACGCCATTGGTAGGCAAAATGGCTGGTTATCTGCGAACGACATTCGGGAACTTGAAGATATGAACCGTATTCCAGAGGACCAGGGAGGTGATTTGTATCTGATAAACGGCAACATGACAAAGTTAGAGGATGCTGGCATATTCGGTCAGAGCGATTCGGAGGTGTAAGTCTTTGAACAAGAAGTTCTGGAATTGGGTAGAGGATAAGGACGGGCGCACTCTTTACCTTGACGGTGTTATTGCTGAAGAGACATGGTTTGGCGATGAAGTTACGCCCAAACAATTCAAAGAAGAACTGTTGAGTGGGACCGGTGATATTGCCGTCTGGATTAACTCTCCAGGCGGTGACGTTTTTGCAGCAAGTCAAATCTATAATATGCTGATGGACTATAAGGGCAAGGTGACAGTCAAGATTGACGGGATTGCGGCCAGTGCAGCATCAGTAATCGCCATGGCAGGTAGCGAAGTTCTTATGTCACCTGTCTCTATGATGATGATTCATAATCCGATGACGGTTGCTTTTGGAGATGTCGAGGAAATGGGGAAAGCCATCGCCATGCTCGATGAGGTGAAAGAGAGTATTATCAATGCTTACGAATTAAAGACAGGTTTGTCAAGAGCGAAGCTAGCCCGACTCATGAACGAAGAGAGCTGGTTCAATGCAAAAAAAGCGATAGAACTGGGCTTTGCTGACCACATACTCTTTGCAGGGGAAGAGGAGGGACGACCCAAAACGGAAGCGGTACTATTTCGGAAGATGGTTGCGGTAAACTCGCTTTTAGGGAAACTGCCACGGGATGAAAAACCGCAGGGAACTGATGTTAGCATTTTTGAGAAGAGGCTTAATCTCTTAAAACACCAAGGAGGAATGTGAAATGGAACAGATACTAAAACTTAGGGAAAAGCGTGCCAAAGCCTGGGAAGATGCCAAGGCTTTTTTAGATTCTAGAAGAGGACAGGATGGTTTGATCTCCCCGGAGGATGAGGCGGTTTACGACAAGATGGAAGCGGAAGTAATCAATCTCGGAAAGGAGATTGAGCGCTTAGAAAGACAGGCAGTGATTGATCGAGAACTGGCCCAGGCTACTACGATGCCGATTAAGAATGCTCCTTCTATTGAACAAGGGAAAGCCAACCCTAGAGCCACTAAGGAATATAACGATGCTTTCTGGAAGGCCATCCGCAGCAAACATGGCTACGAAGTGATGAATGCTCTCCAGATTGGTGAAGAAAGTGAAGGTGGTTACCTTGTTCCCGATGAGTTTGAGAGAACGCTTGTGCAAGCTCTGGAAGAAGAAAATGTTTTTCGTAGTCTAGCAAAGGTTATCACCACATCTTCTGGAGATCGGAAAATTCCCATCGTTATCTCTAAGGGTGAGGCCACTTGGGTAGATGAAGAGGGGCCGATTCAAGAATCAGACGACTCTTTCGGGCAGGCTTTTCTAAGTGCACACAAAGTAGCTACCATGATTAAGGTCTCCGAGGAACTTCTCAACGACAGTGCTTTTGATCTTCCAAGCTACATTGCCACTGAGTTTGGTCGTAGGATCGGCAACAAGGAAGAAGAAGCCTTCTTTGTAGGAGATGGAGAGGGTAAACCCACTGGCATCTTTGATGACGATGGCGGCGGAGAGTTGGGAACTACTGCAGCCAGTGCCACAGCAGTAACCTTTGATGAGATCTTCGATCTGTTTTACTCGTTACGGGCTCCGTACCGTAAACGGGCTCACTTTATAATGAATGACTCAACGGTCAAATTGCTCAGGAAGTTAAAGGATAATAACGGGCAATATATCTGGCAGCCATCAGTTGCAGTAGGCCAGCCAGATACTATTCTTTCAAGACCACTTGTCACATCTCCTTATGTCCCTGAGGCAAAAGCTGGTGAAAAGGCTATTGCATTTGGGGATTTTGGCTATTATTGGATAGCGGATCGCCAAGGGCGCAATTTCAAACGTCTCAATGAGCTGTATGCTGTTACTGGACAAGTCGGTTTCATTGCGACCCAACGGGTTGATGGAAAGCTAATTCTTCCAGAATCGATTAAATATCTGCAGATGAAAGCTTCCTAAGTTAGAGTTAGGCAGGTGAGGGTTTTGGCGGTTTCTTTGGAGGAAGCAAAACTTTATTTGAGGGTTGATGGCGGTGAGGAGGATGCGCTCATCGCCGCCCTTATTGAAACGGCAAGTGAGCTGTGTGAAGGGGTGCTCAGAATGAGCCTTGAGGATTTTGAAGAAACCCCCAAATCGGTAAACCAAGCGATACTGTACATCACCGCAAACTTGTACGAGCATCGAGAAGAACTTGACATGAAGGTAGTGGAGGATGTTGTAAAAAGATTGCTGTCTCCATTTCGGAAAGAAGGTTGGTGATTATATTAACATCGGTGATCTTAGACACAGGATAGCTATCCTGGAGTTCACAACCTACATGGATGAATGGGGGAATCAGATTTCAGACTGGATTGAGACTGATCATCTTTGGGCTAGGGTTTCTAACATTCATGGCCGGGAGTACTTTGCAGCAGCTGCAGTCCAATTAGAAAAGATGCTTGTTTTTACCACTAGATACAGAGAAGGTTTGGATGAATCGATGCGGATACGATTCCAGGGACGCGATTATGATATCAAGTTCGTTGATAACATTAAATACCAAAACAGGTATATGGAAATCAAGGCTATGTTGACCGATGCCCAGTAGACAATCGAAAACATACCGGTTGTGACCGTTTAAGAAGAGGTGGTGAAGAATGGATCTATTGGTGGAGCTAACCAAGCTTGTGCTTCCCTTTGTGGGAGTTATGTTGAGTTTTGCTGTGGCCTACGGTGCAGAGTTTTTCAGACAGAAGTCAAAGAGTGAGGTAGCAAATCGGGCAATCAACTCTGTCGAAAATATAGTACAGGCGGCGGTGCTTGAAGCGCAACAGACTGTGGTTGATAATCTAAAAGAGTTAAATGGTGGCAAACTTACCGATGAGGAAAAAGTGCAGATTAAAAGTAGTGTGCTGGCTGCTGTAAAAGCTCGATTGACTGAGGAGACGATTAATGAGTTAAGAGGAATAACCGCTGATGTAGAAGGGTATCTGACCAGCTTAATTGAGTCCCATGTCCATATTCACAAAGAATTCCGTGGTGTTATTGGGGGAAAGTAGCAGGGCCTTCGCTTTCTCTTGGTCCGATTGCAATTAGAACCACTAGCGATGGTGGATTGGGTATCCAGTATGAATCAGGGAATTTGCTAGATGGGCGATTGCTGGCGGCCATATCTGTGAGTAGGGAGCGAGGTCCTAGCTTTGGTTTTCAATGGAAAAAAGTATTTTGAGGAACGTCTGTTTTCGGGCAGGCGTTCTTCTATTTTGCCCACGAAAGAGGTGGTCTAGGTTTGCGGGAAATATGCAAGCATCTGCAATTTATGTTTGCAGGTCTTGGTGCCTGGTTGGGGTGGTTCTTAGGCGGCTATGATGGCTTTATATACGCTTTAGTTGCATTGGTGACCATCGATTACATTACGGGTGTCATGCGAGCTTTTGTTGAAAAGCAACTATCGAGCGAAATCGGGGCGAGGGGTATTGTCAAAAAGGTGCTCATATTCACTCTTGTGGGCATAGGGCACACCATAGACAGTCAGGTACTTGGCGGCGGTAATGCAATTCGTACTGCCGTCATTTTCTTTTATCTAAGTAACGAGGGAATCTCTATTCTGGAGAATTCCGTTGCTATGGGACTACCCATTCCCGACAAGTTGAGAATGGTACTAGAGCAGCTGCGTTCGGAAGGGTCTAGGACAGATGAACCTAAATAGGCTGTATCTCACAAAAAACGAGTGCTATCGTGCGGGGCAAATCATAACCCCAAAAGGAATTATGGTTCATAGCACCGGAGCCAACAATCCACATTTGAAACGGTATGTAGGGCCTGATGATGGAAAGTTGGGTGCGAATGTTTATAGAAATCATTGGAATCAAGCTCGACCAGATGGCAGACAGGTGTGTGTTCACGCTTTCATCGGTAGGCTCGCTGATGGCAGCATTGCCACCTATCAGACCTTACCCTGGAATTATCGCGCTTGGCATTCGGGAGGAACAGCTAATAACACTCATATCAGCTTTGAGATCTGCGAGGATGATTTGACCGATAGTGTGTACTTCAACGCGGTCTACAAGGAAGCAGTGGAGCTTTGTATCTATCTCTGCGATAAGTTTGGGTTAGACCCTGAGAATATCGTTGACCACAGTGAAGGGTGCAAATTGGGAGTTGCTAGTAATCACAGGGATGTCATGCACTGGTTCCCTAGGCATGGAAAATCAACGGATACCTTTAGGGCTGATGTTTTAGATGGTTTGGGATTAAGGTGTCTCTACAAGGTACAGGTTGGAGCATTTCGTGACAAAGTCAATGCGGAAAAAATGCTGGCTGAAGTAAAAATGGCCGGATTTAAAGATGCGTTTATCAAATTTGAATAATGGTACAATTCAACAGTCCCTTTCTGTCCTTTGGACAGCTAGGGGCTTTTTTTATTTTGTGCTAGACCGTCCGAATTGGTGCTTCCTAGTGGTTTATAGTGAAGGACAATCAAAGCGCATTTGCGTTGAGGTTTTACTTGCTATTAGCCCGTTATAACGCTAATATGACATACCTTCAATATCTATAGAAGGTGGTGTCTTGCAGGGTTAATCAGCTTTGATCCTTCGTAAAAAGCTCTGATAGGGGGAAGCGAAATGCAAGGCGCCGATGTACACTTATTAACCGTTAAGGAATTGGCTGAAGTTCTGAGGATTGGTCGTTCTAGCGCATATGAACTGTGTAGACAAAATGAGTTCCCGGTTATTCGGATAGGTAAAACTATTCGGATTCCCAGAAAGGCATTGTTTGACTGGATAGAACGCCGATCCGAAAATGCCAATGATTTAGCGGACTATAACTGCCCGCCATTTGGGAGGTGAAAACTGGCGGTGACAGGTGAGAAAATCTGAGGAAAGGAGCTGCCAAAATTTGAGAGGCTCGCTAAGAAAGCGTTCCAAGGTCTCTTGGACAATAACGTTGACCTTGGGTAGGAAAATCGATCCCAAGACCGGGAAAAGCAAAGTCAATCAGAAAACATATACCGTTAGGGGAACTAAAGCAGAGGCTGAGGCTAAGCTGGCCGAACTACTCCACCAGTATAACAGGGGTGAATTGATCGAACCTACGAAAATGACTACCGGTGAGTGGCTGCAGAGGTGGATTGATGTTTATGTGAAAAACAGTAAGAAGAAGAGACTCAGGACAATTGAAACCTATGAGAGTGTCGTAAGAAGGCACCTGATTCCTGCTTTCGACAAAATCCCTCTGCAGCAATTGAGTGCTGGTCATATCCAGCACTACTACAATACTTCGGAACTCGCTTCATCTACTTTAGAACAACACCACGCCATTTTACATCAAGCCCTGAAGGTTGCGACAATCAACGAACGACTGCTTAATGTGAATCCAGCCGAAATGGTTGTTGAAAAACCTGTAGCTGGGAAAAACCTGGAAGTGCAAGTCTGGGATGAAGAAGAAGTCAGACGTTTTCTCACTGTAGCCCGCGGTATAGGAACAGAGGTAGAAGCATTCTATACACTAGCCATAGAGACTGGGATGCGCAAGGGTGAGTTGTGTGGACTGATGTGGGATGATGTAGATATCAATGCTCGCAGGATATCTGTGAGGCGTACGCTGCTCAAAGCTGGTCCGGAACCGGTACTGGGGGTTCCTAAGACCGGTCGGGGCAGAGCCATTACCATATCACCACAGACAGCCAGCTTGCTCAGAAAACATCAGCTGAGACAAAAGGAATTAAAGTTGAGTCTAGGAGGCGCCTACAAAGATAGGGATTTTGTATTCACTAAGGAGAATGGGAACCCAATTCAGATCAATAATTTCGGTCAGAGAAGCTTTGCTAACCTAATTGAAAGTGCTGGAGTAAAGAAGATCCGGTTTCACGACTTGCGGCACACCTGTGCTACGCTGCTATTAGCTAAGGGGGTAAATCCGAAAATAGTACAAGAACGCCTTGGACATTCGGATATTAGCATGACTTTGAACAGATACTCCCACGTAACACCGACTATGCAGGATCAAGCCGCTAGGTTGCTCGGCGATGCTTTACAATTTTAACACACTAAAACGCTATGTAGCAGTGCTTTCAAGAAGACTCTACATAGCGTTATTATATTCCAGGAAGGGTTATTACCTGAAAAAGCCAATGTGGTATTTATTAGAGAATAGTTAAAGGAGTGGTGTATTGTGAAAAGAGCATTTTGGATAATAGTGGTTCTTTTTGTATTGTGCGGCAAAGTCAACGCTTTCGAACGACATGAGGCTGTTTTACCGTTCATCGGTGAACAGCTAGGTAAACTAGAGAACGCTACTGGATGGATGAAAGGCCCAGGCGATCGTTGGATAAGCAGGGAGAACAGAATACCGAAGTATTTATCTGCAGACTATGATATATTACAGGATTATGAAAGGCATAGCTTAGGTGTTTATAATTTTGATTTAATTGAACTTAGGGAAGTGTCCATACGGGATAAGGGCTACTATTTGCTTCTAATACATAAGAAGGGAGGATCCTACCGGTATCCTACAATAAGGGAAGATTGGTATTACAATTACCAAGTCCGGGGGTATGTATTTGAAAAGACTGACCTGCCTCAAATGGATCTTGCTGATAGAGAACCGACTACTTTAACGCTTAAATTGGTAGCGACTCCAAGTGTTGTTTATTATAATGACAGATACGGTACAGCTTATTTGAATGATATTGCGCTAAAAATAAATGAGGAGTTAGAAAAAGAAAGACATCATGACCTGAGTCTGATCATCAACGTCATGAAGCTAGATGATGCTTTGCGATTTATAATGGTTGAAAAAAGCGTTTCTACACACGGCAAATATGAGTTTGAAACCTATAGTGGCCTTTACGCAACAAACCAGGACCTCCCCATAAGTATTGAGGAAGTCGTAACTGCCGAAGTGTTCAGAAATTTCTACTTTGAAACCGATTACCAAGCGTTCGCTGATCTCTGGAATAGGTAATTCCTTACGATGAACCAATGGGCATGCTGGCATCGAAGTGGGCATTCCCATTGGCATTTATTGGTGCCCAGTGACCAAGAGTACAGATTGCTAACCCCTTAATCTAGATATCCTTCCAAGAAATGGGTGATGGGCAACTGATGGGCAATTCACCTCGGAAAACAACAAAACCCCAGCTAGTCTGGGGTTAATCTTCATATGGTGCCGAAGGTGGGATTTGAACCCACACGGGCTTGCGCCCACTGCGCCCTGAACGCAGCGCGTCTGCCAATTCCACCACTTCGGCTCGCATGAATTATGTTACCACGGAACAAGCCGGTTG
>Ga0134094_1001259_pt1 | contig 25381 bp, 20 predicted proteins | sample 5_1taG_FD_94458 | JGI IMG/M metagenome (GOLD analysis project Ga0134094, IMG submission 94458) | Switchgrass degrading microbial communities from high solid loading bioreactors in New Hampshire, USA - 5_19_20_110_A1 metaG | ecosystem: Engineered > Bioreactor > Semi-continuous > Anaerobic >... | reverse complement strand
CATCGGCGAGGGTACTTCAGCTTTTCAAATTAAAGACGAAAACAAACTAAAATGGATGTGCCAAAAGCTAGGTATCAATACCAACCAGGATATTAAACAGCTGGCTATTCAGCTGGCTGAATTGCTGGAAGCTCAACAGCATATAAGTCCCCAAGAACCGAATCTAATGGTTGAAGCCTTTGCTCCCCAAAAGAGAAAAGACGTATGGAAAAAACTTAATATCTACCCGGCAGGAACCGTTCATGAGCAGCAAAACTGTATAGCCAGCTGCCTCACCAATGTGGACGGAGATTATTTCTCTTTGGCCATCAAAGCCCTGCGTTTAGGTCTGGCCACCATCTACAATTCCCAAATCGGTCTGGAAATGGTTCAGGATATTATTTTTGGCACGCCGACACCTCATGAAGTCAACACTGATTTGGGAGTTTTCGATCCGGAGTATGTCAATATTGTCTTTAACGGCCATCAACCTTGGATTGGCGCCCTTACTATCGAAAAGCTACATGATCCCAGGTATCAGGAAAAAGCCAGGGCGGCAGGAGCTAAAGGTATCAGGGTTGTCGGATCTATTGAAACCGGCCAGGAGCTCTTGCAGCGTTATCCCGTGGATGAGGTCTTTGTCGGACTCATGGGCAACTGGTTGACCATCGAGCCCATGCTGGCCACTGGTGCCGTAGATGTTTTAGCTATGGAAGAGAACTGTTCCCCGCCGGCCATAGACTCCTACGCCGAAAAGTATCAAGTAACCCTGGTTGCCATCAGTACGATTATAGGTGTACCTCGAATTCAGGAAAAGATACCGTATTATCCTCCACAAGCGGATGAAATATCAGAGAAATTAATTAATCTTGGAATCGAGAACTTTAAAAAGCGTCATGGAAGGGTAAAACCCTATGTTCCAAATCGAATACAAAAAGCCATAGCCGGCTTTTCTACCGAGGCTGTACTGGCAGCTTTGGGAAATAAGCTGGACCCACTGGTTGATGTTATTACAGGAGGGAAAATTAAAGGAGTTGTGGCCCTGGTTAACTGCAGTTCTTTAAGAAACGGCCCTCAGGACTGGAATACTGTAAACCTGGCCAAGGAATTAATTAAGCGCGATATACTAATTATCTCTGCCGGCTGCGGCAACCACGGACTGGAAGTAGCAGGCTTATGCAGCCTGGAGGCCATCGATATGGCGGGAGAAGGGCTTAAAGCCGTTTGCAAGCTCCTTAAAATCCCTCCGGTGCTTAGCTTTGGCACCTGTACGGATACCGGCAGGATTTCCATGTTGGTTACTGCCCTGGCCGATCATCTCGATGTAGATGTTCCCCAACTCCCAATAGCCGTAACCGCACCTGAATGGATGGAGCAAAAAGCTACAATTGACGGGGTGTTTGCCGTTGCTTTCGGGACATATACTCACCTTTCCCCAACACCTTTTGTCACAGGGGCACCTAATTTAGTCAAGCTGTTGACGGAAAACGTTGAGAGCCTAACCGGTGGGAAAATAGCCTTGGGCGACGATCCCGTTTCAGTCGCTGACGGCATAGAGGCCCATATCCTGAACAAGAGAAAAGGATTGGGCCTTTAGGCCATTGAAAAGGCTAAGACCTTGTCAAACCCCATAACTAAAAACAAAAAAAACGGTAACATAATAAAACTTGCTTAAATACGAAATAAGCACGATCTTTGTTAGGTGACCGTGCTAATGGAGTATTGGGGCAAGTTTTTTCTCCGATAAAAACAAATTTATCCATAAATAAATCTATCCATTAAAGTATAGCCCTTTTCCACAAAAAGACCCGTTAGCGAAGCGCTTTGTTCATTAAAAACAGCCTGTCCGGCCTTCGGTTTAGTACTGTCATAAATAACAAACGGTACCGGATCCTTGGTATGGGTTCGAACGCTTAAGGGGGTTGAATGATCGGGTAAAACCATAATCCTAAAGTCTTGACCTTCTAACCCTTTCAAAATGGTACCGATAACTTCTTTATCAATTTTTTCAATCGATAAAACTTTGTTCTCCAGTTCAGCTCTGTGCCCGCATTCGTCGGGAGCTTCAATATGAATATACACAAAATCTTGCCCGCTTGCCAACTCCTGCAAGGCGGCTTTCGCTTTGCCAATGTAATTGGTATGTACATTACCGGTGGCACCCTCAACCTCTACTGTACGCATTCCTGCACATACCCCAAGGCCTTTAATCAAATCCACTGCGGAAACCACACTGCCTTTTAAGCCATACTTTTCGGCAAAACCGGTTAAATCCGGTTTACGGCCTTCTCCCCATAACCAGATGGAATTTCCCGGTCTTAAACCTCGTTCCCGGCGTTTTAGGTTCACTGAATGGTCTTTCAAAAATTCATAGCTGCTCTTCATCATGGTTAATAGAATGCCGCTGTCTTTACCCTTAGGAAGATAGTCGCCAATTTTCCTGGTCAATATATCATGGGGAGGAGTAAGTTTATAGTCGCTTGGAGCATTATGCCAAACCAAGATATGCCTATAGCTAAATCCCGTAAAAAATTCCATTTGTTCCGTTTTAAAATGTTCATTGACGGTCGCAATTAATTGGTCCGCTTCCTCCGTGCTAATTTCATCAGCACTATGGTCCAGGATAATTTTTTCTTCATAAGGTTCCTCTGCGGAAAGAGTAACAAAATTACATCTGAAAGTTACATCACTGAGTTCCAATGGAATCCCGATACTGGCAGCCTCAAAAGGAGACCGGCCACTGTAATATTTTAAAGGATCATAACCCAAGACTGATAAATTGGCGGTATCGCTCCCCGGCGCAAGGTTATCGGGTACAGTTTTGACCATTCCCATTTCCCCACTGCCGGCAAAGAAATCCAAATTAGGAGTCTTGGCATAGGCCAACGGAGTTTTATGTCCTAATTCTTCAATGGGATAATCAGACATACCGTCAGCTAAGATTACAATGTATTTCATGATTAACCTCCTGCTATTTCTACAACCGTTGTTATAGAAAATCCATTATTGATTATAAAAGGCCTTGCCCATTAGTCAATCCTATTTCTTAAACGATACTTATACTGAATGTTCAGCTAACATTTTTCCTTAACTCGAATTCTCCAATTCCGGGTTAATTTTTTTTATGCTGTAAGTCCTATCATCATAGATTTTGGCGTATATTCTGTAGGAGCGCAATACTTTTCTCACATACTCTTTTGTTTCTTGATAAGGAATATCTTCGATCAAATAGCTATCTGTTCCGGTCGGCAAACCTCTCAACCATTCCCGCACTTTTCCGCTACCGGCATTATAGGAAGCGAGAACTAAAATACTGTTGCCGGCAAACTGTTTATTTAAATGGGCCAAATACCGAGTTCCATATCGAATATTGGTTTCCGGGTCGGTAAGCATATCCTGGTTATAATCTTCCCCCAACCATTGAGCAACCTCTTTGGCCGTATTGGGCATGATTTGCATAAGCCCAACAGCCCCTTTATGGGAAAATGATTCGGGCTTAAAATGGCTTTCCTCCCTTATTACCGCCGCTATCAAAAAAGGATCTACCTCATAGGCATTAGCATATTTTTCAACTATTTCTCTATAGGGATAAGGATAAATTATTCTTTCAATGACATTAAATTTAATAAGACTTAGGACAATAACAATAAAAATACAACAAGCAACAAACCTACGCAGTTTCTTTTTTCTCATATCAACATCCCACACAATTTTAATGAATTTACCCCAGTACTTGTCCTAAATCTATATATGCCGCTCATAAAGGAATTATTTGTTCCTGCCAAATATTATTTAAACATTTTTCAGTTTGTTCCCAAGTTCCGGAATTGTCTATGACCAAATCCGCTCTTTTGACCTTTTCAATCAGCGGCATTTGAGAAGCTATTCTCAGTTCAGCTTCCTGTTCAGTAAAACCATTTCTGGCCATTAATCTTTTTTTTTGAATTTTAGGGGTTACATAAACAACCCAAATTTTATCCACATATTTATCCCATCCCACTTCCAGTAAAAGCGGGACATCAAAAATAACAGCTTTATGCTTTTGATTCTTCAAAAGCTCTCTTTTTTCCTTCATGCTTTGCAAGACCAAAGGATGCATAATTTTTTCCAATTTTCTCCTAGATTCCGCGTCTCTAAAAACTTTATCTCCGAGCAAAGCCCGGTTAATTTTACCTCCCGTTAGGTATTCGCCGCCAAACTCCTCTACCAACACGGTAATAACCGCCTGTTGCTCCATTAACTCGTGTGCGGTTTTATCGGCGTTAATTACCGGAATACCTTTAGCCTCGAACCAGTTCGCCACACTGGTTTTGCCGCTGGCAATTCCTCCTGTAAGCCCAATTGTTAACATATGTCCTCCTTACAACAATTTAAGTCCGCCAATCAATAACAACACAACTCCCGGTAGATACTTCACTTTGCTTAAAACCGCCAAGGGAAGTTTACCAACTAACAACTGTCCTGCCCAGATCATTAGAATTTGCATTACGGCCACGAAAGCAATAGTATAAAAAGATATTCCCGTTAATGATGCCGCCATCCCGGCCGCAAAAGAATCCAGGGCTAAGGCAATGCCTAAAATTATACTTTCATAAGTCGAAATAGTACCCGAACCGTCCAAGTCTGCAACATGAGGCGTTTTCAGCACTTGAATCACGAGTCCGAAAAAATTTAATCTAATAGTTAATAAAGTCTGATAGTTTTCAGGCTGCGTTACGGCTGTGGCCATCACCGGTACTGAGTTTTCAGTTTCTCCCGTTTCTGAACGGCTTTGAACAGCCCTAAATAATTGGTAACACCCGACAGCCATTAAAGCAAAAGCACCAAAAACCTTAGGAGAAATAATAACTAATCTGACTGCAAGTATCTGTCCAAACATCATTGAAATTCCCATTGCCATGGCTGTGCATAGTCCTATAATAGTCAAGGGCCCAAATGGTATTTTTATCCTGTTAAGTCCATAAGCCAGACCAACTCCGAAACCGTCCAGACTTAGGGCCAAAGCAATGGTTAAAGCTATGCCCATATTCTATTACCCCGCTAAGTATTACTTCAGGATAATAATATATGGGTACTCCGACGATTTGGTGTTAGTCGCTTAAGGCCAACCATTCTTCCAGTAACGCTTGATACTCATTCTTAAGCTTTTCTAATTCTTCATGCCATTGTAGCGCCAATTCATAGTCCCCAGCCAGGGAATTTAATTTGCTTTCCAGTTCTTTTATTTGAATTTCTCTATTTTCAATCAGCTCTTCCAACTGCTTAATCCTCTTTTCCCGACGCCTGTTTTTCTTGGACTCCAGCTGATAACTTTTGGCGCTTTGCCCTTCTTCGAGGCGAACTTTTTTTTCCTCTTCTTCATTTTCCACAACCTGACGATAAGTTGAATAATCTCCCTCCAATACCTTGATTCCCCGAGCGGTTAAGATCACTACTTTATTAATGATCCGATTTAAGAAATAGCGGTCATGAGAAACCACAATCATAGTACCGTTGTAATTTTGCAAAGCTTCCTCCAATACTTCCCTGGTATCCATATCCAGATGATTGGTTGGTTCATCTAAGAGCAGCAAATTGCCTTGTGTCAGGAAAAGTTTGCAAAGGGCTAACCTACTCTTTTCTCCGCCGCTTAAAGCCTGCAGGGGCTTAAAAACTTCTTCTCCACGGAAACCAAACTTCGCCAGGACACTGCGAATTTGATGATCGTCCAAACTGGAAGAATATCTGATTTCATCCATTATATCATGAACATTGGGCTTCAATCCTAAATCATCATGTTCTTGCGAGTAATAAGCAATTTTAACCTTGGCGCCAATTTTTATCTTTCCCCGATATGGTATCTTCCCCGCAATTGATTTCAACAAAGTTGTCTTACCTACACCATTTTTCCCCAGAAGGGCAATTCTATCCCCCCGCCTTAATTCCAAAGAAATATTCTCCAATATCTGCCTGTCGCCATAGGCTACTGAAAGCTCTTCAATTTCTAAGACCTTCTCTCCCGAACGGGCAGCAGCTTGCAAATTGATATTCAATGACCTCCTGGTTTGTTTTTGTGCCGGCGGGGTCAGTTTTTTAAGTTGAGTTTCCCTTCCCCTGGCCTGCTTGGCTTTAATGCCGGCTTTATGCCTGCGAATATATTCTTCCAGGGCCAGAATTTTTCGATTTATTTTTTCGACTTCCCGGGCCAGAGTCTTTTCTTCAATCGCTCGCTGCAACTCAAATTCCGAGTAGTTACCTTTATAACATTTTAGACTGTTGTTTTCGATCAACATAACTTTTTGCACAACTTGATCCAAAAAATAACGGTCATGGGAAACAACCAAAACTGCTCCGGAATACTCGCTTAGATAATTTTCCAACCATTCCAAAGCTTCCAGATCCAAATGATTGGTCGGTTCATCAAGAATTAGCACTTCGGGTTCCCTAAGCAACAATTTGCCCAAAAAAAGCCTTGTCTTTTGGCCGCCGCTCAAGTTACCTACTTCTTCCTCTTGTTTATCATCCAATCCAAGTCCCGCCAGAATTCTGCGAATTTTTGCTTCCAGGGCATAACCGCCGGAGTTTTCGTATTGTTCAGTGAGCCTGCTGTACTGTTCCAGAACTTTGTCCTCAGGATTTTGAGTCATTTTTTGTTCAAGACCGTGCAGGCGCTGCCTCATTTCTAAAATGTCATTTCTCTCCGCCAGTAAAGAATCAAAAACCGTTCCCTTTTGAATACAATCCTTCAGGACTTGAGGCATATAACCTATTTCCGCTTGGCAGGCCACCGATCCACCCGCCGGCGACAAATCTCCGGTAATAACCCTGATCAAGGAAGTTTTGCCTGTTCCATTAGCCCCGACAAGTCCGGCTTTTTCTCCCTTTTCCAATCTAAAATTAACATCGTGAAGAATGGGGCTTCCTGCCACTTCAACATCCAAATTCTTGCATACCAATATACTCATAAGCGATATATTACTCCCGTTATTTGACTATTAAATAATCTTTAATTTAGTCCCAACTCAACTATTTTTGATTTTATTCCAACTTCTCGATTATTCCTGGCATTGGGGACAGAATACTGAAGTTCTGCCACCAATTTTTTCTTTTTCCAGTTTTTGTCCGCAAACTTTGCAGTTTAAACCGCCTCTCCCATAAACCATTAAATATTCTTGAAATAATCCTTTTTTACCTTCGGCGTCCCGATAATCCCTGAAGGTTGTTCCTTGAGCTTCAATCCCTGCCGACAACACTTCAACAATAGCATCGTAAAGTTTAATAATTTCGGACACTTTTAAGGAGCTGGTTTTTCTTCCGGGTTGAATTCCCGCTCTGAAAAGAGCCTCATCCACATAAATATTGCCTAACCCGGCAACAACACTCTGATCGAGTAAAGAAGCCTTGATTGAACTTTTTTTCCTGGATAAACGTTGTCCCAGTCGCACAAAAGAAAAATCTTCCCCCAGAGGTTCCGGCCCAAGTTTGGCCAATGCCGGAACCTTGTATACTTCAGCGGTTGATACCAGTTGAATCCTGCCAAATTTTCTGGTATCGGCATAATGAATTTCGCCGTCGTTAAGGGAAAAAACGACATGAGTATGTTTGTCAGGTTGATGATGATCCGGATAATATATCATGCGTCCGGTCATGCGGAAATGGATAATCATAGTAATTCCCCGACTTAAACCTATCAGCAGGTATTTCCCTCTGCGGTCCAGACTTTCTATTTCCTGACCTTTGACTATTTCGGCGAAATCCCGGCCAGGCATGGAAACCGCTGCAGGCGACCAAAAAATGGCAACATCATTAATCCTTTTACCCAGAATAAACTTCGACAAAGACCTGCGAATAGTTTCTACTTCCGGCAGTTCCGGCACCAAGACACCTCCCTTCAATTCTTGTCCAGATAGTAGTCAGTCATTTCATACCAGTTTTCGCCGACTTTACATTCTACAACCAACGGTACTATTAACCTGCAACAGTTTTCCATAGCTTCTTTAACCCTTTTAGCTACTTGCGGAAGATCCTCCCGCTTAACTTCCAACAACAGTTCATCATGAACCTGAAGCAGCATCCTGGCTTGATATCCTTGCAAGGCTTCATAAACCCGAAGCATGGCAATTTTCATAATATCAGCCGCACTACCCTGGATAGGTGTGTTTTTCGCGATACGCTCTCCGAATTGCCGCGTCATCCTGTTGGGATGACTGAGTTCCGGAACCTGGCGCAAACGATTGAAAAGGGTACGCACTTCCCCTTGTTCTTTGGCCGTCCGTACTGCATCGTCCAAATATTGTTTAACCCCGCTGTATCTGTCGAAATATTGATTGATGTAGTATTTGGCTTCTTTGCGGCTTATAGACAAATCGCGGGCCAAACCGAAATCGGTCAGTCCATACATCAAGCCAAAATTAACGGCTTTTGCTTTGCGACGCATATCCGAAGTAACCTCGGCCAAGGGTACACCGAACACTTCTGAAGCGGTCCTGGCATGCACATCTTCTCCGTTTAAAAAAGATTCACAAAGGATGGGATCCCGCGAATAATGGGCAAGAATTCTTAATTCGATCTGGGAGTAATCCGCCGAGAAGAGCAGCCAACCCGCTTGGCTGGGTTTGAAAACTTTTCTTAGTTTTCTTCCCTCGGCCAACCTGATCGGAATATTTTGCAAGTTGGGCTCGGTACTGGATAACCTGCCGGTAGCAGTTACAGTTTGTTGGAAAGTAGTATGAATTTTACCATTTTGGACTTGAGCCGATAATCCTTTGACATAAGTGGAATTAAGTTTAACCAGTTGCCTATATTCCAGGAGTTGTTCAATTATCGGATGTTCCCCTCGCAACTCTTCCAATGTTTCAGCATCGGTTGAATAGCCTGTTTTAGTTTTTTTCATCGGCGGTAACCCCAGATCTTCAAAAAGCACTTTACCTAACTGCTGGGGGGAATTTATATTGAATTCGCTACCTGCCAACTTGTAGATTTCTTTTTCTAGAGCGCTTATTTTTTCTTCCAGTTCCAACCCGAAATCATGCAATAATTCCCCGTCCAAAGCTATTCCTGTCTTCTCCATCTGGGCCAAAACCTTGCTTAAAGGTTGTTCCACCTCATGCAACAGCTTTTCCAGGCCTTTCCGGGCTAAATTTTCGATAAATTCCCCTGCTAATTGATATAGCAAATAAGCTTCTTGAGCCGGGGAGAGGGAAAACAAATCCGGCGTAAAATCTTTTAACAATTCAGCGACATGATAATTGGCCCGATTGGGGTTTAATAAATAAGCCGCCAGACTTAGATCCAAATCCACTCCGTTTAAAGTTTGTCCTTCGTTCAAAAGAAGGTAATAGAAGGATTTACTGTCGGCCAGAAGCTTTTGTACCCCCTCGTCTGCCAGAACCTCATACATACGGTCAATTACTTTGGCAGCCTGCTTATCACGGCTAAAACAGTAAATATTTTCACCGTCATAAATTCCTATTTCCGTCCATTGACCCAAGTGGATGTTTGGTCCGTTATAGCGGTAACTAAGGGTTAACGTCGCCTTTTTTTCCAGCCACTTATCCATTTTCTCCAGCCAGGTATGCCCGTCAAGTACAGTTTCCTCTGGCCCGTCGTATAAGTCATTTAATGAATTCTCTTGTTTTTTTTCTTCCTTTGCTTGTGTGCTTTTCTCTAATCGAGTCTCTACACTCTTTTTTTGTCCGTCTCCGGCCCGCCCCAGCCTTTCATCCAAACTTTGTTCGAATAACCTGGCTACGCTATATAAACTGTAGCGATGAAGAATTTTTATACATTCGGCTCTGTTCGGTTCCTGCCATTTCAGATCATGCAAATCAATATCCAAAGGAACATCGCAAATCATGGTGGCCAATTGTTTACTTAACAATGCCTGCTCGGCATAATCCGTGAGCAGGGTCCTAAGTTTTGCCCCGCTTACTTGGTGCTTATTATCCAGAATGTTTTCCACCGACCCATACTCCCATAACAACTTTAAGGCGGTTTTTTCACCGACACCGGGAATTCCTGGTATATTATCCGAAGCATCGCCCATTAAACCCTTGAGATCTATAATTTGAGAAGGCTTAAGTTTATATTTTTCAGCCAATTTTTGTTCATCAAAGCATTCCACCTCGGTTATCCCTTTTTTAGTTAAATATACTGTGGTTAAAGGAGAAATTAATTGCAAGGCATCACGGTCACTGGTGTAAATGCTGACTTTCATTTTTTCCTGCACAGCCCGGCAAGTAACTGTAGCAATAATATCATCCGCTTCAAACCCGGCCAATTCCAATACGGGTACAGCCATAACCTGCAATATTTCCTTCAAGTAATCGAACTGCGGTCTTAAAGTCTCGGGGGTCTCCTTTCTCTGTGCTTTATATGCTGCAAATTGTTCAAGGCGAACTGTAGCCTTGGTTTTATCAAAAGTTACAACCCAATAATCCGGTTTCTGTTCTTTTTGCAGTTTAAGCAACATGGTTAAAAAACCATGAACCGCGTTGGTAGGTAATCCTTCCGCCGAGGTCAACGGAGGCAGAGCATAAAAGGCTCTGTTTACCAGGCTATTGCCATCAAGAATCAGCAATTGAGGCATAAATATAACTCCTTCCCCAAAAGTCTATTTATTTTTATTCCCAAAAATTGCTATAACTCTTAATAGATTCTTTAACTTATAATAACCTTTTATCAAATCAATAACAACCTCAGGCAAAGGAACTGAATGTTTTCTTTTTATATTGCGATACTACAAATTAAAACAGCTAATTTGCTAGATATTATCAATATAAGGGGCTAAAATAAAAGGTAGAAATTGTTAATAAAGGTTATATCAAGAAAAGGAGTGAATAAAGTTATGGCCGAAGAAGAATTTATGGATTTTATCGAGACCGAAGAGAATTCTACTTCTACCGGTAAAAAGAAGTATTCTTGGGAAACTCCACCGCCTCCAATACCGGAAGACCAGATCGAGGAAACCATTGAAACCGATGTGGCTATAATCGGCGGTGGAATGGCCGGACTGGCCACTGCTGCCCGCTGTACAGAAAAAGGCCTTAAAGCCATAGTAGTGGAAAAATACAAAGGCCTTGTCGCTCGAGGCGCACATATAGCTTGTCTGGATTCCAAAGTTATGCGGGAACACGGAGTGCATATCGATAAACAGCAATTTGCCCGCGATTGGATGAGAATCTGCGGCAGCCGTGTTAACGAAGACCTTCTCTGGCTTTATATTAACAAAAGCCCTGCTGCATTTGAATGGCTGCTGGAACTTGGAAAAGACCAGGTCTATCCGGTATTATTCGGCGGATACTATAAAGGCCCGGATTTCACCGAATATCCTGGCACTCATATAATCATGAAAAAACCGGGCAGCAAATACAAACATATCGGTGCTATGTTGATATGCGAAATTTTAGAAGATGCCATTATCTCCGGTGGCAATAAGATTATTCGCAATACCCGTGTCGAGCAATTAGAAAAAAAAGACGGCCGGGTAGTTGGTTTTATCGCAAAAGGGCAAGACGGAAAATATCGTCGTTTTAAAGGAAATAAAGCCGTAGTTTTAGCTACCGGTGATATCGGAGGAGATCCGGAAATGCTGGAAGCTTTTGCCCCTCTTGGTTTGAAACCCAAACGCAACGCCTATTCTCCTCCGGGTCTGAATACTGGCGACGGTCATAAAATGGCTTACTGGGTAGGCGCAGCTTTCGAAGATCCTAGCTGGGCTCTTTCCCTTCACCTCATTGCTTACTCTCTTTATGCCTTTTTCTTTTTACATGTAAACCGCCAAGGTAAACGTTTTATGAACGAAGATACCTGGGTACAGGCCAAAGCCATTCGCTGCCTGCAACAACCTCAAGGTGATTGGGCCTATACAGTTTTCGATTCTAAATGGTTTGACGAACTCGGAGAAAGGATCCATTTAACCGGCGGACAATTTACGGAACCTTTGGTCTGCTTCTACGGAGATAAATGGGGACCCGAAAATGGCATCCAACAAGCAATCGAACGTTATATTAAAAAGGGCACTTGTTTTCGTTGTGATACTTTGGAAGAATTGGCCAAAAAAATGGAAGTCCCCTATGAGAACTTAAAAAGTACTGTTGACCGCTACAACGAACTATATAGGCTGGGTAAAGACCTGGATTACGGAAAACGCAGCGAACTTCTTACCAGCATAGATAAACCTCCATATTACGCACTTAAGTGGGGACCGGCTCTACTCAATGTCCATGGAGGGGTTTTAATCGATCCCAAGATGCATGTGCTAGATAAGAACCATAAACCTATTCCGGGTTTATTGGCAGTTGGCAATGTATCCGGAGGGCTTTACGGTGTTGATTACCCACTGCTGCTTAACGGCAACAGCCATGGACGCGCCTTAACTTGGGCTTTGGAAGCCGTAGACACTATTCTGGCCGAAAGTTAAAAAGTTGCTTAAAAAAGGGACGTTAGAACGTCCCTTTTTTTTCTTTATATGGCTTCGGCCAAAATTTCCGCAATATCCAATACTTTCACTTTTTTCCTGGCTTTGCAAGCAGCTACACCGTCATCCAGCATGGTTAAACAGTACGGACATGCTGTTCCGATTAAATCCGGATGGATAGCCAATGCCTCTTTAGTACGCATCTCATTAATCCGTTCACCATGGTTTTCTTCCAGCCACATTCTTCCTCCACCGGCTCCACAGCATAGGCTCTTTTTGCGGGTATGCTTCATTTCTTTTAATTTGAATCCCGCTGCTTTCAGCAAGTTACGCGGCTGTTTGTAAATCTGATGATATCTTCCCAAATAACAAGAATCGTGATAAGTGATGGTCTGGTCAAATTTATTCTTAATCTGCAGTTTACCGGACATAACCAGAGATGCCAACAATTCAGTGTGGTGTATCACTTCAAAGTCACCGCCCAAAGCCGGATACTCATTTTTGAAAGTGTTATAACAGTGCGGGCATTGGGTGATTATCTTTTTTACTCCATGTTTCTTCATTATTTCGATGTTTTCTGTAGCCTGGGTTACAAACAAATACTCGTTGCCTAACCTGCGAGCGGGATCACCACAACATTTCTCGTTATTGCCTAAAGTAACAAAATCAATACCTGCCGCCTGCAGCAATTTTACCAAAGCTGCTGATACTTTTTGGTTACGTGTATCATAGCAACCATAACAACCCGGGAAATACAGGTACTCGGCTTGAGGGTTTTCTTCGATTGTTTTAACTCCGCAACTTTGCAGGAAATCATGACGCGTGTTCCAGCCTATACCCCAAGGATTGGAGTTAGTCTCCAGACTTCTGAACATGCATTGTGCCTCATGGGGAAACTTGCTTTCCATTAGAGTCAAATAACGGCGCATCTCAATTATTTTATCGATATGATCAATAAACACAGGGCATTGTTGTTCACAAGAACGGCAAGTGGTGCAGGCCCAAATATCATCTTCCGTTGCGGCTTTGCCGATTAGCGGTTGCTCAGCCTCAGGTGATTTTTCTTTATCTTCCATTAAGGTACGGATATTTTGAATTATCTGTTTGGGATTCAAACTCTTGCCGCTTAAATTGGCCGGACAGCTTCTCACACAACGTCCGCATCTCATGCAAGCATCAGTATCAAACAATTCTTTCCAGGACAGTTCCTTCAATTGGTTTTTTCCATAAGATTCCAGGGATTCATCCTCGAAATCAATTGTTGACGGTACACCAACCGGTCCCCGCTTGCGCAGCAAAATATTTACAAAGCCCAAAGGAATATGAATAAGCTTGGAATAAGGCACGTAAGCAATTGCAACCATGGAGATGGCCATATGGAACCACCATAGAATTTTATGAAGCAATAATAAAGTATCGAAAGATAACAAGCGAAGCGGAACTGCCAACCAGGCACCAACAAAACCATAGGCCTCCCAAGGATCGGGAATCGCAGCCATTCGCAATCCTTCAATTACAAATCCTGTGACTAAAATGACTAAAATAAGAATTAATGAAATTGTATCATCCGGCTTACTTTCCATATGAGCGGGCTTCAAAACATAACGGCGGAACATGGTCGCCAAAATTGCAAGCAAAGCTGCAAAGCCAAAGGCGTTGGCAGTTACTTTAATAAATAAATACAAATCTCCTTGAAAAATCTTAAGCCCAAAATCAGCCTGGATCATCACCACTAAGGTCGCAAAGACAAGAAATACAAATCCCCAGAAAACAAAGAAATGTGCAAGACCTGGATAAGGTTCCCTTAAAATGCGCTTATGGGCAAATCCATAAGACAAAATATCTTTAATACCCTGCCATAAATATTTTAAACGATTCTCCTTATGCCCCATTTTCCAGAGCTTATATCTTCTATAAAAACCGTAAACACAGATTATCACAGCAGCGGCAAAGAATAAGAAAAGCCAGTGTGGCATGTCAATGTTCCAATATATTTCTCTGGTTGGTATATCGGGTGACATTTCTCTTCCACCTCCTACATTTACGTAGCATTTTGCAGGGTCCATTTCAAAAATTATCGCATCTAGTATTTAGTGCAAGTTTTGTGCCACATTTATTTTTTCTTCATCATTTTTATTTTTCTCAGCATAATTCAATGATAATAAGCCGGCTAATCTTTTTTTCTGCCAAGAAAAGATTTAATTGAAAATAATAATGAATACACTCAACTGTATGTTTATCCAGACAAGTGTATTGTTTTCCGTACAACTTTCAGGCAATTAAAAGGCCCACAAGTTGTGTTATTGTCACAAATCTTGTGGAGCCTTTCAACTGATCTTTTCTGAAGATTTGCTCTCTTGCAAAGTATAATTAATCCTTTAGCATTATCCTATAAAATATGACATGATTCAATGTTAATATTTTGCAGATCAGCAATTATCAGTGTTCTTAGTCCTTTAGGTAATGAGCTAGATTCAACCTGGTTAGAATTCGATCCGTCAATTTTACTATAAAACCTACCAATACGGCAGAAATTACCGTTCCTTCCCGTAAACCCCTAACTGTGCCGAAAGCCGCAAGCGACATGATTAAAGCTAAACAGGAATAAGTACAGTCAAAAATTATTTTCATAGTACCGAATTCAAGATGTGTTTTAATGGCCAAAGCTCGTACAATACCTTCTCCGGAGTTTATAATTACATTGGCGCAGACTTGAAAATACACTCCCCAGGCCAGAAGCATGCAACCTAAAACTATGCCGATAACTTTTTCCCAATAAAAATCAAAATTAAGATGAGAAAAAATAAGCATTCCTAAATCGACTGAAAAACCGAGTATAAACACTACAAAAACTTGAAGAAATTGAACATTGGGAAATTCTTTCCCCAAGATCATTTTTTGCAGAACAACAAAAACTACACCCATGATAAAAGTAAACTGGCCAAAAGTTAAGGGGAAAATATAACTAAGCACCAAGGGAACTCCCGAAATAGGAGAAGTTCCCAAATCCGATTTGGTAATAAGACTTATTCCTAAACCCATTAAGAAGAGGCCTAGTAATTCCAAGAAATACTTTTTTATTATTCTTTTATATTTGGGCAATTCTTTTGCTTCTAATTTTAACAATGTCTAATCCCCGAATTCTAATATTGATTATTTAAGTAATTAACACAAAAAAACTTGATATAATAAGCCACAAATATCACTTTAAATACAAAGACACTGTTTTGTCAAGAACATTTGACCGTTGAATCTCTACGCTAATTATGATACGGTTAATTCGAGCAGCTCGCTAAAAATAATAATGCGGAGGTTAAAATGTCACTTCAATTACCACATTTTATAATAAAAAAGAATAATAGTTTATGGCTGACTGAAGATGAACGGGATAATTTAAAGATAAGCTACAGGATAAAAGAAATCGTTTTCTCAGGACAATCTTCTTTCCAACATGTAATGATCCTGGACTCTTATGATTTTGGCAGGATGCTTGTTTTGGACGGCATTGTACAGACTACTTCTTTGGATGGATATATCTATAACGAGATGATTACCCATATCCCATTATGCATTCATCCCAGCCCTCGCAAAGTATTAATTATTGGAGGCGGAGATTGCGGTGCGGCCAAGGAAGTATGTAAGTACTCATCAGTTGAACATATTGACATGGTGGAAATCGATCAACTGGTAGTAGATGTTTGCCGGGAGCATTTGCCTGAAGTATCCGGGAATTTGTCAGATCCCCGTGTACATTTTATTTTTGAAAACGGTGTTACCTATGTCCAAAATAGAGAAAACGAATATGACATTGTAATTGTTGATTCATCCGACCCTATCGGGCCGGCCAAAGTTTTATTTGAAAAAAGTTTTTATCAAAACCTTTACAAAATACTAAAAAGTGATGGCCTTATGGTTTGCCAAAGCCAATCACCAATCTTTCATGCCGAAATAATGAAACAAACTTTTATACGCATTAGCCAGATTTTCCCCTTATCAAATATATACACAGCCGTTGTTCCTACTTATCCCGGAGGGCTATGGAGTTTTACTATTGGTTCTAAGCAATATATCGATCCTGATCCCAGCCGCCTTGTTTATAAAGACACTCGCTATATAAACCCAAAGGTATTGGAAAATTGCTTTTCTATACCTCAATTCATGGAACAGCAGCTTAAATCCGATTAAAATCTGTTAGATAATTATATTTATTGACAATTACTACAGGTAAGGCTAAGTACAAATAATAGGAGGCAATATGCTCAATAATGTGACTGCCTGGTTAAAAAGCCTAAATCCTGAATTCATATTTGATATGGCAATTGCAGCGGCAATCATTATACTCTTTGTTTTTTTCCGCAAATTTTTTTTCAAGTACCTGTCAAAGGCAATACTAAAATTAACCAGAAAAGCCCCGACAGACACTTTAAGCAATATTTTCTTGGCCTTTGAAGGGCCCATCAGCACTTCTTTTGTAATTTTAGGGGTTTACCTGGCTTTTCGTTATTTACCTACCGATATCATTTCCACTGTTTTATTGGTTAAAATCTTGCGCTCTATTCTTGTTATTTTAATCGCCTGGGGACTTTACAATTTGTCCTCCACTTCCTCAAGTTTTTTTGAAAGATTAGCCTATAAAGTCAACATTGAAGTTGACAAGATTTTACTACCATTCGTCTCAAAACTTCTTCGTTTTGTCATCATTGTCATGGCCATCAGCATCATTGCTAGCGAATGGCATTATAATGTAAGCGGATTTGTGGCCGGTTTGGGTTTGGGAGGTTTGGCTTTCGCTCTTGCAGCTCAAGACTCTTTAAAAAACTTTTTTGGCGGAGTTGTAATTGTTACTGAAAAACCTTTCACTATCAACGACTGGATAAAAACACCCAGTGTGGAAGGTATTGTGGAAGATATTACTTTCCGTAGCACCAAAATAAGGACTTTTGCTCAAGCCTTGGTTACTGTGCCCAACTCTACTTTGGCCAATGAACCAATTACCAATTGGAGCAAAATGGGCAAACGTCAGATTACTTTTACTTTGAAAATCGCTCATAATACTCCTCAAAACAAAATAAAAACCTGTGTCGAACAAATCGACAAATTGTTGAGAAATCATGATGGTATTGACCAGGATTTTATTTTAGTACGCTTCAATGAAATTAAAACCAGCAGTTTGGAAATATTTTTATACTTCTTTACCAAAACAACTTCCTGGGCTGAATATCTACAGGTTAAGGAAGACATTAACCTAAAAATCATGAAAATATTAGAAAAGGAAGAAATCTCCCTTATGTTTCCCAGTCAAAACATTTTTTTAGAAAAGAAAAAATAAACAGTACCAAACAGAATTTTTTTATAAAAAAATATTGTATTTATTTGCATTACATAGTAATATCAAAAAGGGAAATAATTCCATATCATTACATTTTATGATATTAATAGTAAGCAGATAAAAAAATATTTACAATATAAAAAACTAGCAAACCTATTGAGTTTATCAACGTGAAATAATTATTAGGAAGGTATAAATACATTAACCAATATAGTTTTCTGAATATTCAGATATTGTTATTAAAAAAGATACTGAAAACAAGCATGTAGACAGGATTAAATAATCTTTTATCCATTTTGTTTAATGTTTTCTCCCTACTTTTTTCTCCCTATTTTATTATAAACGAGAACCTCCTGTCAAAATAAACAGGAGGTTCTCAGTATATCCTTTCTCCTACTTTATAACAACTGCCAAGAGTTTCGCCGGTCTTTGGCCATGGGCTTTCATGGCATGAGGAACAGAGGAATTAAAGTATACGCTGTCGCCTTCGGACAACCTATAAACCATCTTGCCGATAAAGAAATCAACGCTGCCTTCCAACATATAATTAAATTCCTGCCCGTCGTGGGTATGCAGTTCCGGTTGGACATCGTTCTTCGGTTCCACGGTAACCAGGAAAGGTTCCATTTTATTATGGTGAAAAGTATAAGCCAAATGCTTATAGTCATAATCCTTTCTTCGCTTAATTGAATATCCTCCTCCCGCTCTGGTAACGCAGCAGGTGGAGAACTTAGGATTTTCCCCACTGATAATATCGAATACATCGACTCCTAATATGTCGGCTACATTATAGAGAAAACCAATTGTGAAATCCTTTTCTCCGGCTTCATATTGTAGATAATCGGCGAGAGGGATCTCCAATATTTCTGCAATTTTTTCAGGTGTAAAACCCGTTGACTCTCGTAATATTGACAAGCGGGCACCCATATCTTTCAATTGTTTTGTCAGTCGCTCAGTCAAAACAATCGCCCCTTTCCCGGTATATTTTAAACATTTATTAGTAATTATCTAAAAGATTTACTATATCCCAGGAGCCGGCATATCAACACCACTGACCCGATGTCTATGCCCATTGTCCAGGGAGGTATAAAAATACCAGTTATGGACATGCCACCCGTTTTTCAAGGGTATAGAAGGACCGGATAAAGCACTATAATAATGAGCATGGCCGTATTCATATAAGACATAACCTTCTGAGCGGTGGACATGACTATTGCCCATAGGTATTGCAGGTCCGGATATATCCAGACACTGATGAGCATGGTTATGATCACAAGAAGTATGCGTAACGCTGCCATGATTATGATCAAGCGCACTCCTCATATTTTGTCCGACCAAAATTATCACCTCCCTAAGTACAATATTCAGGGAGGATTTTTTTGAGCTTATTTCTCCATGATTCTTTCTGGTCCTTACCGAAGACTTCTTTTCCGCCCTATTATTGCCCCTTCCCTTTCTGGTTACACTCCGGGCAATAACCGTAAACATCCAATTTGTGTCCGGCAATGGAATAATTCGTCTCTTTGGCCAAGGATTTCTCATAACCGTTGAGCGGGCAATTTTTTATGGTCAAGATTTTCTTGCACTCAAGACAAATCAAGTGATGTCTGTGCACTTGTTCATTATACTCAAAAAGTGTTCTGTTTTCTCCCGTGATATTTAGTTTAATAGCCAAATTTTTTTCCGCTAAAATTTCTAGTGTTCTGTAAACTGTAGATAAATTTATTGGCATACCCTTGTTTTGAAGTTCTGAAAAAACCTGTTCAGCTGCCAACGGTTGGTCGCTTTTTTCCAGAATCTCCAGTATGGCGGCACGCCGTTTGGTATTCTTCAATCCGCATAATTTTAAATCATCTCTAAACTCCTTTTTTTCTTTCATGGCTTCACTACCCAATCATTTATTAACTGCTTTGTTGATGCATTCTTCTCATTTTTTTCCCAAAAGCATTAACCATATATGAGAAGAAATAACATATTGCCGCTAATATTACTATAGCAGCTCCCGAAGCAATATTCAAAGTATAAGAAATCCAGAGCCCAACCAGGCAAAAAAACATACCGAACAAGATGGCATAAAACATACGTTTTTTTAAGCTGGAAGTCATCATGGCCGTAATTGCTGCCGGTGCTGTAAGCAGGGCAAGAACTAAAATAATTCCAACCACCCGAATTAAAACAACTATCGTCATTGCAACCAAAACCAAGAGCAAATATTCCATAAAATTCTTTTTCAAGCCTATGATAGCCGCAAATTCTTCATCAAATAAATATGCTTTCCAATAATTAAACAATGAGGTGACCACCAATACTACCAACAAAGTTAAACAGAACATCAAGTGCAGGTCCGCTTTGGTCACAGTTAAAATACTGCCAAACAGATAAGAAGTTAAATCAGGCGGATATCCTTCCATGAAGGCAATAAAAAGGATACCCAAAGCCATTCCTAAGGACCAAAACAAACCAATGACAACATCGGTTTGGCCACCGCCTTTTCTTTTAATTAATCCTATACCTATTGCCGCTCCTATGGAAAATAAAAAGGCGCCGACGATGGGTTCAAAACCGACCAAATAACCCAAACCTACGCCCCCATAAGCCGTATGTGCTATCCCGCCGCTCATCATAACCAATTTTTTTTCTACTATGATAACACCGATAATACCACATACTATACTGGCTAAAATACCTGAATAAAAAGCATTCTGTAAGAACTGGTATTCCAAAAGAGCCTCAAGCATTCTGCCTTCCCCTTTCCATATTTTTTGCTACTTCATTTTTCCCGGCACATTGATTATCCCGGTGCCTTTTGGGGAATCCGGTGCTTTCAAGCTCTATTAATTCTTTATGTTCTTTGAGTACCCGGTGGGGAACCCCATGGGCAATTAAGTCAACCGGGCAACCATATAGGTTGTTGACAACATCCTCATTGATTTCAGGTTGGCCATGATAGACAAGCTTATTGTTTAGGCAAGCCAGATGTTTAACTTCAGAAGAAATTGCCAGCAAATCATGAGTAACCAAAATTATGGTCATATCTTTATTAAGCTCGGCCAGCATGCTAAAAATCTGATCGCGGGATACCGCATCAACATTTGCCGTTGGTTCATCCAAAAGCAATATTTTAGGATTAACCGCTAAGGCCCTGGCTAAAAGCATTTTCTGGAATTCTCCGCCCGAGAGCTCAGCTATCTGCCGGTTGGCCAAATTGGCAAGGCCGACTTTGGCCAGAAGCTCATGGACAATTTCTTTATCATGTGAACTATAGCGGAAGAAGGGGGTCAACTTTTTTCTTAGACGTCCGGTTAACACCACTTCGAACAAGGTTATTGGAAAACTCTTGTCCAGGGCTGCGAATTGCGGAACATATCCTATCACGGTCCTGCTATCTTTTTGTACTTCATCAAAAATTTGCACATTCCCTTCCGCAACTGGAATAAGTCCTAGGATTGCCTTTAACAATGTGGACTTGCCGCCCCCATTGGGTCCGATAATGCCTAGATAATCACCTTCATCCACCTTAAGACAGACATCCTTAAGCGCCGGTGTTGACCCATAATACACCGTTAAATTATCTATACTCACAGCAATTTTTCTCATTGAGCCGCCTCCGCAATTGTCATGGCCATCATTTTCATATTGGAAATATAATCGGCGGCAAGAGGATCAAGGCGAACCGTTCGACCCTTTATTTCTTCGGCAAAAGCCAAGGATTGCCTGCTGTCGATTTCCGCTTGATAGAAAATAACCTTAATATTTTCCTGTTTGGCTAGTTTAATCATATCCTGCAAATGCTTGGGAGTCGCTTCTTTTCCGTCCTGTTCAAGAGCATACATTGTAAGCCCATAATCTTCGGCCAAATAACCAAAAGCGGGGTGAAAAACAATAAATTTCTTGTTTTTTACTTTCCCCAGAATAGACTTGATATCCTGATCCAGCTCCTTTAACCTGTCAATGTACGCCGCAGCATTTTGGTAATATGTTTCTTTGTTCTCGGGATCAAGCAGAGACATTTCTTCAGCAATCGCATCTATCATTGCCATAACCCTTTTAGGAGACAGCCAAATATGCGGATCTCTCTCTCCTGAAGAAAGCAATATTTCCGGATACTTTAAAGCTACTTTTTCATGGAGTGGGACTACTTTCATATTCTCCAATCTTGCCAGTATATAGACTTCTTCCACAGGTACTCCGATTGAAAAATACAATGAAGCTTTGCTTAATTTTTCTATTTCCTGGGGTTTGAGTTCGTAATTTTCCGGACTGCTTCCAGGAGGAACAAGGGTAATAACTTCAGCTAAATCTCCGCATACGGCCTGGACAAAAGTTTGCTGCGGTACAATGGTAACGGCGATTATCGGTTTGGAGATACCCGCAACCTCGGCAGATTCTTTTTCATTGCTATTGTCTTTGTTGCAGCCCGCTAAAAACAGAAAGCATATTATAAAAATCAAGACCAGAATTCCTTTAGTCCTTTTCAAAAGAATACACCCTTATTTTTGAATATGGAAATGCAAATGCAAATTATTTGCAATAAGTATAATAAGACTTAACCCCTTAATTGTCAATTCTATTGAATTTGCAAAAAATAAGGCTATCTTCAGCGTTTAAAGATAGCCTAAAACCTATGGCAAATAAATTCTTTTGTTACATAATTATTATTCACAGAAGCCTATCTATCCTTTATCTGTTTCTATTGTCAATAACAGGTTTGATCTGGGTTCCTGCTTTCATATCGGCAAGAGCCTCATTGATTTCTTCCAGCTTATATTTTTTAGTGACGATATCAGCAAAGGAATATCTGTCTTTATGAGTTTTAATAAATTGCAGCGCTTTGTAAAAGTGGCGAATAATAGCGCCGCCGCTACCGATAATCTGCAAGTTTTTCTGGACCAGGGCATATGGGGTAAAAGTGACGGGAACAGGGGAAGTTAGGCCAATAACCAGATATCTGCCTCCTTTTTGAACCATATCCACACCCTCGGCAAAGGCAGGTGGGAATCCTGAACATTCTACTACTAATTCAGGACCTTTGCCATTGGTTAGTTCCATAACAATAGCTTTTCTTTCTGCCGGATCCTTGATTTCATCGATATTGATAACATGATTTGCTCCCCATTTTTTAGCCAGTTCAAGCCTGTTGGCAGGGGCACCGATAACAATTGTTTTTCCTGCTCCGCCTTCACGTGCTAGAAGCAACGAATAAAGCCCAATCGGCCCGGCCCCTTGAATAACCACGGTATCGCCATAGCCAACACCGTTCAGTTTTTCAAAGGCTGCCATCACGCTTCTAAAAGCACAGGCAACACCGATTGCTTCTTCTTCTGTTACTTCATCGGGGATTTTAACAACTTTGGTAACGGGAACAACATATTCATATTCGGCAAAACCACCTCTAAGCTCTGACGGGGGTGCCATGCCGTAACCAATCCTATGTTCACAAAGCATCGGTTTACGCACAATATCACAATAATAGCAATCGTAGCAATCGGCATGAGCCCAAATAATCCTATCGCCGATATTCAGCGGCTCGCCGGCAGCGTCATGAGTGCGGCCTCTGCCAAGTTTTACAATCCTACCAATTGTCTCATGACCCATGATAAAGGGTGGTGGCGCTTTTATACCGAGATTACCGTTTAAAATATGCAGATCAGAACCGCAAACCCCGGCCATCTCCACCTTTACTAGAATCCCGCCGTCCTGTACTTCCGGTATGGGAACCTCCCGGATTTCCAACGGTTTACCATAATCAGGCAGAATTGCGGCCTTGCATGTCTTGGGAATATTTGGCATTTTAATTACCGTCCTTTCTCCCTTACCTAGTTATGTGGAAAAAAGATAATTCTACCGAAAACTCTACTTTAAGTCTATTCCTCTACCCGTAAGATGTACAATATCAATTTTATGTGGTATTATAGGAAAAAACTATGATTGATAAATTTGCTAAAATATTCTCCAAATGTAATATATCTCGTTGGTGAATCATTATGGACATTCAACATTTGAAATACTTTATATCTGTGGCCGAGCATTTGAATTTCACAAGGGCTGCCGAAGACCACCATATCTCTCAACCATCAATGAGTCAAATCATTTCTTCTTTGGAAAAACAGTTGAACACCAAGCTGTTTGTTCGCAACAACCGTACTGTGACCTTAACACCAGCCGGCAAGGTATTCTACGAAGAAGCAAAACTGATTAGCGCCAAATTTGAAGAAGCCGTAAAAAAAACGCAATTGGTAGCCAGCGGTGTAGAAGGTGCCCTACGTATAGGGTATTGGGGGCCTTATGAACAAATCCTTATTCCTAAGTTTTTAAGCCGTTTTCACCGGGCTTATCCTAAAATCCACCTGACAATCATTCAAGATAATAACAAAGCTCTCATTACCCAACTGGAAAAGGAAATAATTGACGTCGTTTTTTCTTCTCCCTATCCCTTTCAAGGGCGAGAGGATATTACCTGCATTTTATTGGGCACTAGTGCCCAATGTGTTGTCGTTCATAAAAATCACCCTCTGGCCAAGGAGAAGAAAATAAGCCTTAAGCAGCTTAGCCAGGAAAAATTTGTGTTCCTGGATATGCAAGACCCCCGGGACTATCTCAAATTACTGAAAGATTTTGAGCGCAATGGCTTTAAGCCTAACATTATCAGCCAGCCCACCCAGTATAACAATTTAATAATGATGGTAGAGTCGGAAATCGGCATTACGCTTCTACCGCGCTGTCTGAAACAATATACGAGCCCGGAACTTCGCTTTATTGAGCTTGATAGTGACATGACAATCGATTTTTGTGTCTCTTGGCTTAAAAACAGCCAAAACCCGTCCATCCCCTTGTTGCAAAATATTATATCCGAAGAATGTTTAAAGGATATAGAAGAAAACTAGACTGATCTGTATAGAAGCAAACTTAAAAACAAAACCGAAGGGAATGTTTTGGGCATGTTCCCTTCGGTTTTGTTGGGGTACAAAATATAAATAAGGCTCATCCGAGCCTTTATTTTCATTGGTGCCGAAGGTCGGGGTCGAACCGACACGTCCGCGAGGACATCGGTTTTTGAGACCGACGCGTCTGCCAATTCCGCCACTTCGGCAAATAAATTTTTAAATTAAACTAATGGCCTATAAAACTGAAACTCTGATGTTTAAGCTTTTTTGGCCGCTTTTGTATTATATCTGATAGTAATTTAAAATGCAAGACATTAGCTAAAAAAAGTGTTAACTATTCATCTATTAAACCCTTCGAGACCAAGAAATCACTGGCTACTTTTTCGGCTTTCAGCCCTTCGAAGTCAACTTTCGCATTGAGTTCCTGCATAGTCTTATCGTCGATCAATCCGGCTAATAAGTTTAAAGCATCCTCAATTTCCGGATATTGCTCAAGTATATCTTGACGAACCAAAGGCAAACCATCGTAAGGAGGGAAAAATTCTTTATCGTCTTTTAATATTACCAGATCAAAAACTTTCAGTTGCCCGTCTGTAGAATAAGCATCGACGACATCGACTTCTCCTTCACTTATTGAACGATATTTAATGCCATGACTCATTCCTTTAACATCTTTAAAATTCATGTTATAAACTTGTTGCAGCCCCGGATATCCGTCGGGACGATCTTGAAACTCGAACTCACATCCCAATATAAGGTTTTCAGATACCTGGGCCAAATCACTGAAGGTTT
>Ga0134094_1001245_pt1 | contig 25539 bp, 20 predicted proteins | sample 5_1taG_FD_94458 | JGI IMG/M metagenome (GOLD analysis project Ga0134094, IMG submission 94458) | Switchgrass degrading microbial communities from high solid loading bioreactors in New Hampshire, USA - 5_19_20_110_A1 metaG | ecosystem: Engineered > Bioreactor > Semi-continuous > Anaerobic >... | reverse complement strand
GGGCTCGACTTTTACAATATAGCCCTGTTCCTCAAGATCCTTTACGATCTGTTTTCTTGCCTCATACCTGTCAAGACCGCAATATTTCCCGCCGTTTTCGTTAATTGTAGCATCCTCATTCATCACGTTGATGATTTCAAGGTTATGTCTGAGGCCGACTTCAAAGTCATTGGGATCGTGGGCGGGGGTAATTTTTACGACACCCGTACCGAAATCCCTGTCAACATAAGTGTCCGCAACAACTGGTATTTCCCTGTTCATAAGCGGCAGAACAACGGTTTTGCCGATAAGATGCCTGTATCTTTCATCATCCGGATGAACCGCAACAGCAGTATCCCCCAGCATTGTTTCCGGTCTTGTGGTTGCAACTACTACATACTGGTCCGAATCCTTGATAGGATAGCGGATATGCCAGAAATAGCCGTCATGCTCCTCATATTCCACTTCAGCATCAGATATGGTGGTTCTGCATTTTGAACACCAGTTGATTATTCTTTCTCCCCTGTATATAAGACCTTTTTCATATAACCTGACAAAAACCTCAATTACTGCCCTGGAAAGCCCTTCATCCATTGTAAAGCGCTCGCGTTTCCAGTCACAGGAACTTCCCAGTTTTTTGAGCTGCTCAACAATCCTCCCGCCGTATTGCTCCTTCCACTCCCAGGCACGTTTCAGAAAGCCTTCGCGGCCTATATCCTCCTTTGTAATACCCTCTTCGGCCATTTTCTCAACAATCTTTACTTCGGTCGCGATACTTGCGTGGTCGGTTCCCGGAAGCCAAAGCGTGCAATATCCCTGCATGCGCTTGGTGCGGATAATAATATCCTGTATCGTATTGTTCAGGGCATGACCCATATGGAGCTGTCCGGTAATATTCGGCGGTGGGATCACAATTGTAAAAGGTGTTTTTTCAGGGTCTATAACAGCATGGAAATAATCTTTTTCCATCCAGTTTTTATAAATCCTTTCTTCAACCTGCTTGGGATCATAGGTTTTGGCAATCTCCCTGCTCATCGTTACCATCCTTTCTGAAATTTTATAATTACGCCTGATATCGGTCTTAAATATTCTGTTATGGCAATGTGCACTGCCTGCATCAAAATATTGGTCAACAAAAAAAGCTTTCATCCTGATATTGGACGAAAGCTTGCTTCCGCGGTACCACCAAAATTCCCTTACGGGCACTTTGCAAGAGTTTAACGGCTCTTATCCGGCATGACCTACTTGTTTAATATCACTTTCAGCCATGCATGCTCAGGAGCGACCTTCGGCAACTTGCTTCCTGAAGATGCTTACAGCCTGCGGCATCTTCTCTCTTGAGGGCAACTTTTGCCTACTCCTCTCCTTCATTGCATAACATATATTCAGTATATTTTTATTTGATAATAGGATATGTAGGATGTATTTGTCAAGTGTTTATTGGACTGTTTTCATCCCCGGAAGAATTATTCCCGTCTTTATCATTGACTTGATCATTTTCCTGTAAATTTTCCGGTCTTGTGACAGCCAATGGCTCTGAAACCGCGGCATCCATTACCGGGTTATGGGCTGGCTTCTTCTTCCTGGATGCATAATAAATTATCACACCTATTACAATTAATAATAACCATAACGGAAAACCTCCGCTTTTCTTGAATACAACCAGGATCTGTTCTTCTCCGAATAATGCCGTGTTCTTTCTTTCCAGTTCCGCACCATTGGTAAGGTATTTTATTTTTCCAGGAACTTTGACCCTAGTTTCAACCAAACCGTACTGATTGGTTTCGTTCATAGAAAAATAAACGATATGAAGATTGCTGGAAATTTTATCCTCGTCCACTTTTTCTCTCTCGGTATCCATAAGGTTATCCAGGCCTTTTCCATTATTCTTCCTGTATTCTTTCACAGTACCGAAGAATGAACCATCACCCATTTCATTAATATCATTTACTGTTATGATTGCAGTTATGGTTCCGTTCTTCTTATCTTCCTTTACACTTTTCAGCCTGGCCACCTTTTTACCGGCTGCCTCATTCATATCGCCAAGCGATTTTTCAATCTCTTCTCTCAGATCTGATCTGGATACCATACCGCCCATTTTCGACACATCAAAAACATATGTCGCTTCGCATGATCCGTTCCTTTTAACATCCAGCTCGATAGTTATGCAACCTGTCAGTATTACAAGAACGAACAGGCAGGAAAAAAGAGAAAGATAGATTTTAGTTTTTTTCATACAGAACCCCCTTGTCTGCCGGATAATTTTGTGAAATCCTCCGGCTTCTGGAAAATATTACTTAGATAGTACCATATTAAGATATGTTTTTCAATCGGAAAATGTAAATTTCAGGGGGTTTTTGAGAATTTTTGAGGATTTTTGTGTTTTCCCGGTCAGTATACAGAATTAGCGGGAACCAATCCTCCGAAATTCGACATATCTGAAACGCACGCCTGTGCTGCTGGTTTGCCATGGTTCTTCAGATACTTTTTCCCATCCGGGTAAACTGTCAAGACTGATAAGTCTTGTGTCAGCTTCATATTCAGCATCAATCCTTGTGATAAGGGCTTTGCTGCAATATGGAAGCAGCAGGGTATAAACACTCTCTCCCCCGCATACGTAAATATCGCCTTTGTAGTCATCCACTACCCTTTCCAGCTCATCCAGGTCATGAACGATTACAGCGCCTTCGCACTTATAAGTTTTATCCCGGGTAAGTACAACATTGATGCGGTCGGGCAACGGTTTTTTGTCCTTAAAGGATTCAAGGGTCTTTCTTCCCACTATGATCATATTTCCCCTGGTAAACGCCGAAAAACGTTTAAGATCCTCGGGAATCCTTACCAAAAGCTTATTGTCCTTTCCCAGGCCCCAGTTCCTGTCTGCTGATGCTATAAGTATAAGATCCCTTCTCATAAAATTCTCCACATTTCTCAGATAAATTTAAACTCTCTTTCTGTCAGCCGGTTTCCCCTAAGTACGGCCTTATTGACCGACAATGCCGGTTATAAGCGCTGGCCGGCTTTTATGGCCCTCAGTTTAAACAGCCACCGGGATATTCCTGATGGGCGGTCCCGGATTATAGTCTATAAGTTCGAAATCGGAAACCTTAAATTCATAAAAATCCTTTACATCAGGATTAATAACAAGTTTGGGCGCCGGCTGTGGTGTTCGCTGAATAAGTTCCCTGACCAAAGGTTCATGCCTGTCATAAATATGCGCGTCAGCAATGACATGAACCAGTTCCCCCGCTTTCAGACCGCTGACCTGGGCAAACATATGAACCAGTATGGCATATTGAACCACGTTCCAGTTATTTGCCACAAGTACATCCTGGGAGCGTTGATTCAAAATGGCGTTTAACCTGTCCCCGGTCACGTTGAAAGTCACGCTCCATGCACAGGGATAGAGATTCATCTCATGCAGATCGGCATGATTGTAAATATTGGTCAGGATCCTGCGGCTGTATGGATTATGTTTAAGGTCATATAAAACTCTGTCAACCTGGTCGAATTCGCCTTCCTTATACTTGTGCCTTATACCAAGCTGGTAGCCATAGGCTTTTCCTATAGAACCGTTTTCATCTGCCCAGGCATCCCAGATATGACTGTTGAGATCCTTGATATTGTTGGATTTCTTCTGCCAGATCCATAAGATTTCATCAATTGCCGCCCTGTAATTGATAGGCCGCAAAGTCAAAATGGGAAACTCCTCAGACAAATCATAACGATTTACGACCCCGAACCTCTTTTTGGTATATGCAGGGGTACCATCCTCCCATCTTGGCCTGACATTTGTTCCCTCGTCGGAAAAACCGTTCTCAAGTATATCCCTGCACATTTCAATGAAAATAATATCCGCCTTGCTCATGATAAATTCCCCTTTTGGATATTCCATATGACATGAAAAAACATAAATCAAAAATGTATTTTTCTTTATTAAACCATAATCATGGCGCCAGGTAAAGTCACAGAAAGCATATATTTATCCTGCAGGTTTCTGCTTATGAATAATATAACCCAGGGGAATATTATTTACAACTGCATGTTATCCTGCTGTGCTGATGTATCAGTTCTGCACTGGTGAAATTCGGGGTCAGGTATATTGTTTGCACAGAAAGACGTTTATGGTATATTTAATGATGATATCAAAGATAATACAGGATTAAGGTTAAGATCAGAAGCCTGAAATTGAACATACTGAATCTTAGCAAATCCCTGAAAAATCTATAAATTCAAGGAGTGTAACAATGAAACAAAATCCGGATATCAGCATTTTAGGTTTTGAACAGTCTTATGAGGAATCAGATATAGTGGTTTTCGGCGCGCCTTTCGACGGGACAGTATCATTCCGGCCGGGTTCCCGCTTCGGTCCGAGTGCTATAAGAAATGAATCCTATGGCATTGAAACATATAGTCCGTACCAGAACGCCGATTTGACAGATATTAAAGGGCATGATGCAGGGGATCTTCCTCTTCCCTTTGGCGATACCGTCCAGGCGCTGGATATGATAAAAGAATTCACCAGGGATATTGTTTCCGACGGCAAAATCCCGATTATGCTGGGAGGAGAGCATCTGATATCCCTTCCTGCAGTAGAAGCGGCTCTGGAAAAGTACCCTGATCTGTGCATTATACATCTTGATGCCCATACTGACCTCCGGGATGACTATCTTGGCATAAAACTGTCCCATGCCACAGTAATGCGCCGTATATGGGAAAAAGTCGGTGATAAAAGAATCTGGCAGTTCGGCATCCGTTCAGGCGAAAAATACGAATTTGAATGGGCCCGTGATCACACATATTTGACACCTTTCAGTCTTGACGGGATTGAGAAGGCTCTTGAAGCAATCGGAAATAAACCCATATATCTGACAATAGACATGGACGTACTGGACCCCTCGGTATTCCCCGGAACCGGTACGCCGGAACACGGCGGCGTAAGTTTCAGGGAGCTTCTGGACTTTATAATAAAACTGCGGGGAAAATTTATTGCAGGCGCCGACCTTGTCGAGCTTGCCCCGCATTATGATTCAAGCGGGATATCAACGGCAGCCGCCTGCAAGCTGCTCAGGGAGGTTGCCCTTGCGATATCTGCAGATAAATGTTACGTGAGATAGCCTGTATCAGGCATAAGCAAGACCTGGCATTGCTGGGACATGATGTTCAGATCTTCCTGCGTCCTCGTCGCAGTAAGTTGTAAATGTATGAATCATAGCCTACTGCGCATTAATCACTGTTGAAATAAACATCCTGCTGCCGCCCTTGTTGACCCTTACAAGAATGCCGCCGCTGTTTACGGTCTGAAAGCATTTTATTCCTTTGTTCTCAATCCTTTTCAGAGTTTCAGGATGAGGGTGACCGTACCTGTTTTGTCCGGAAGATATTACTGCCACATCCGGACTGGCATGATTAAGGAAAATTTCACCTGTAGAATATCTGGAACCATGATGGGCCACTTTCAGAAGATCGCACTCAAGAAACGCCCCGTCATTTATAATAAGGTTCTCAGTATCAATTGATATATCCCCTGTAAAAAGAGCGCTGAACTCGTCAAAATCCAGCCTTGTCACCAAGGACATCTCATTGGACCCGGCTGATACCGCACCTGCCATTATGCTGCTTTCCTCCAGCGGATATACCACGGTTATTGACAGATTTCCCTCGTTAAAAATCATATCACCTTCTTTTGCTTTTGACACCAGAACGCCATTATTCCGTGCAAGTTCCTTTACCTCATGAAGACCGCTGTCTGGAGCGTCTGCCACAACCAGTTTTTTAACCGGAACTTTTTCAAGGACACTTTTAAGACCATTGATATGATCGGCGTCTCCATGGGTAGCTATCATTAAATCTATCTGATTTATTTTCAGATCGTAAATAAGAGGTATCACTATTTTTTCGCCCGTATACGAACTTTCCCCGTCATTTATGCTGCCTCCGCCGTCTATCATTATATTCCGTCCCTCCGGCGTCCTTATCAGAACACAGTCGCCCTGACCGACATCCGCAAAATATATTCTTAAACTGTGATCCGGCGCATTTGCCAGAATTATTGCCGACCCTGCAATAATCAATATTCCTGCCATAAGCGTCTTTGCAATCTTACTGTCAAGTTTTGGATGACAGAATTTCAGATACATCAAAAACAAATAGTACAATATAACCAGAATTAACGGGGGTGTGGCAATCCTTATTTCAGCCCAGGGCAGGTTTGATAAGCCCTGAGTCAAAAAGAGCAGTATTTTCATGATTGTTCCGGTAAGCAAACCGGCTATCCGGCCAAAGCCATGGGAAAGATTGCCTGTAACCGAAACAATAAAGCCCATTATGGTCAAAAAGCCTGTCAAATGCACTACCAATATGTTGGAAACGACTGATATGACTGATACTGTGTTAAAATTGTAGGCAATTACTGGCGCTACTCCAATCTGGGCTGCGACAGTGCCCGCAACAATATCCCGGATGAGTCCTGGTATACGTTCAGGCAATTTCTTAAGGACAGGATCGTATAAAACAGCCAGGGAAAGAGTTGCTGCAAACGAAAGGATAAACCCGATGTCAAAAAGCATATATGTGTTTGCCAGCAAAATTATTATGGAAGCCGCGGCCAGGGAACAGTAAATATCACTCTTTCTCCATAATATCTGCCCCATCAGCATAATTCCTGCCATTACGGAAGCCCTTGCCACAGAAGCATCCAAACCTGCTGCAAAGACATATATAATCACAAAAGGAAGAGCCATTGCAGCGGCCAATCTGGGACCAAAGCCAATCTTCCTGAAAAGCCATACTATTGGAAGAATGACAAAAGCCAGATTTGCTCCTGAAACCACCAGGATATGGCTTAAGCCCGCTTTTCTGAAGCTTTCTTCCATCTCATCGGGCATCTCGGAAGTGTAGCCTATTATCATTCCTGCCAGAACTGATGCTTCATCGGAGGGCAAACATTTGTACAGCCCTCTGAGAATAACCTGCCTTAGTTTATATCCCGCGCTTTTAAGCCAGAAAGTTTCTTTCCCGTCCAGGACTTTCAGGTCTTTATCAGAAATATTCAGGATGCCGGAAATACCTCTTGAAGCAAGATATTTCTGATAATTGAAACCTCCGATGTTCCGTTTCCCCTGCGGTATTCTTATCTGGCCTGAAATTTCCGTCAATGAACCGTATTCAAGATCAACCGCATTTCCGTCGGTATGTACAGTAACTTGTATTAGGCCTTTCTTCTGCGGAACATTATCAATGATGACAGGTTTCAGTGTAAAGCGTATTTTTCCGTTTTTATATGCAGGTTCATCAACTATTCGGCCTTTTATAACTGCCTCTTTGTCTGCATACGGCAGGAACAGGTCCGGATAATATGCCCTGTTAATGCTATGTAAGATATATCCGGCCAGCAAAAAAGGTATTGCCAGAAGCACAAATTTTGAATGTGTTTGTCTTTTCGGCCTGTAAATCAATATGAAACTTATTATACTCAACACCAAAAATAAAATTCCCCATAAATGAGAAATACTTGCATCACAAAGCAAAACTCCCCATATAAGGGCTATGGCTGAAAGCATCAAAGGCCTTTTCATAATAAACACCCTTCAGGTTAAACTTCATTTCCTGAAATTTTATCCTGCTGAGCTCTGGCAAGTTATAATGAATTAATGATGAGCGTTTGTATCGAAGCTGATGTCCCTGACATAAATTGCGACCTGTCTATCAGGTTCCAGTGTTTTCTCAAGATCATATGAACGTCTGAAACCTAAACTCTCCCAAAAACAAAGCCCTTTTTTATTCTTCAATGAAACAGGCGCAACACATGTCAGCGAGTCATACCTGGATTTTACGATGTCAGCCAGCCTGTTTACCGCCCAGGTTCCATACCCTCTGTTCTGATAATCAGGCTCAATCATCAGAACATATATCCAAAGCAAAGGCTTATTTGCTGTCTTAATGATTTCTGCAGAAACAAAGCCTATAGTTTTTCCTTCATATGTTATTACTGAGCTTGTCCGGTCCGGTGAAGAACCATCGATAAGCCTTTGTCTGACTTCTGAAAAATCCCTGAAACCTGTCGCATAGCCAAAACAATCAGTCATTCCATACCATTTTTCTATTATGGCTATCTCTTTTTCTGTAATTTCTCTAAAGCTCAGACCATGCATTTTGATCCCTTTGCAAAAATCCGGTTACTCAGAATCCTTTACCAGATACCAGTCGATCCATCCGTTGTATATATTCTGCCATATTGGCCTGCGTTGGCCCCTGATATAGTTATGGTACAAAACCGCTCCGTTTTTCCTGTGAAGTGGCAGAATTACATCATCATTACCGGCCATATTGAGGCTGTCCTTTATCAGCTCCGGAATATCTGAAATATCTGCAGAAAGGGGAATACGGCAACCTAAAAGTATTATATCAAAATTGCCGGTAGCCACTGCCTGCTGCTGTACGTCATAGGAGGCCGACTGGATATCTACATGAATACCTATCTCAAGCAGGGCCTTTTTAATCCATTCGGCAAATAAGTATCTTTCCTCATTGGTATTGTTATATATCAGATTCAGAACAGTTTGCACATTTACATTATTTCTTCTGACCGAAAGAACATTCTTCTCCTCATCATATTTAAAACCAAGTTCCTGTAATGACCTGATTGCATCCTGCCGCCCGGTTTTCTTCTGCTCCGTATCAAAACAATTTAAGGCGTTAATCCGGATATTTTCATTGTCAATCGGATTTTCGTCCGAGTACCAGCACAGGTATTCAATCAGAACTTTTCTGAAATCAGGAATGGACATGGGAGAATTTTTAATTCCTGTCGGAGAAAAAGCAGCAAATTCAATGATGTTATTTTCATATTCACTATAGAGAATATCCGCCCTTTTTGAATATGCCTTCATGTCTCCTTCCTCAACCCAGGCAATGTCGACCTCTTTTTTCTGGAATGCGGACATCAGATCAAATTCATTGGGATAAACTTTAAAAACAATATTGTCAATCCATACAGGATGATTGACAATACCGTTGTTTGTCACCCACCAGGAATCATACCTGGACAGAATTATCCGATCTTCCTCATATGCTTCAAGCTTAAATGGTCCTGAACCCACAAGTTTAAGGTCATCGCTGTGCCCCTCCACAGGCCAGTCTTTGAATATATGTTCGGGAACTATCGGAAAAGTAAGTTTTCTGACAAATTCGCTGTCAGGTTTGTCCAGCACGATTCTGAAACTCAGACGGTCTGTCGCTTTTATGTTTGTGATATTCACGGCATTGTTATAATATAATGACCTGCTTCCCGCATTCTGAATTGCATTGACCGTAAAAACCACATCTTCGGCAGTCAGTTGTTCTCCGTCATGAAAATATACATGGTCCTGGATTTGTATGTCATACACCGTATTTTCCTGGCTTACCGAATAACTTGTGGCAAGACCGTTTTTTAATCCGTCAATGTCATGATAAAAGAGCGAATCATAGACAAAGCAAGATAAATGCTGAACCGTCCTGTTCTTTGTTGTCAAAGGATTTAAAGAAGTGAACTTGTACATGAAAAGACTGAGTGTCCCCCCTTGTGAAGGGCCACTGTCTTCCCTCTTGACTTTCGTATTGACATCATCATCCGGTGTTTCATTATTCAGATCCTTAGGGTTCAGAGCATTCATAATTTTGCTGCAACCCGCAAGAGACAATAAGCAAACTAAAGTCAGAACAATCGAAGTTAATTTCCAAAACAGTTTCATATTTTCCTATCCCCTGATCATCATAAAGGCTGCGGCAGTTCCGGATTTACCGTTGCTGCCCCTGTGTGAGAAAAAAATATCCTTATGGCATTTGGTGCATATATTGCACCTGTAAATATTCTTCATTTCAATTCCATGTCTTTTTAAACTTTCAATGATTATACCTTCGAGATCTATCATCCATTTTCCGTTATTCCCGGATAACATATGCCCTTTGGCATAATCAGTCTTCGCAAACTCTCCGGCCACATCAGCGTCCACTTCAAAACAGCAATTTCTTATATGAGGTCCGGAGGCAACGAGAATATTTTCGGGATTGCATCGGTACACATCGTGCAATTTCCTGATTGTTTCACCGGCAATATCCTGCAGTGTTCCTTTCCAGCCTGAATGGGAAAGTCCGATAACTTTTCTGACAGGATCATAAAAATACAGAGGAACACAATCGGCATAATGTGTTATGAGCATCAGTGAAGCTTCATCGGTTATCAATCCGTCTATATCGGTATAGTTCCTTTCTTTTGTAATACCCATGCCGGAATGTTCCTTCGAGACAGCCATGACATTTTTGCTGTGGGTCTGATATGACAACACCATGCTGCCAAGCGGCACACCCAGATCTTCGCTCAATAATCTGTAATTTTCAAATACATTCTCCTTATTGTCTGACCTGGTAAAGCTAAGGTTCAGTGTAGCGAATTCTCCAGTGCTTACTCCACCGAAACGTGTTGTGAAACCTGCAACAATCTCCGGGAATTCCAAAAAGGCAGGCAGCTTTATATATCTTGCGCCTTTTTCTGTTATGCCGGCCAGATGCTGAACATCAAGATTCTTTTCCACGATGCCTCCTGTATAAACTGGTATAATTTTACCGATATTCTAATAATTAATTTATCATATGCCGCCCTACTTCTTCAACCAATAAATCAATACTCTGAACCAGTGAATCTTCATGTACCCCCACAACATGAATATTGCATCTGTTGAGGGGGATCAATATTTTCCTGGCGGGGCTTTCTGCAATTGACCTGGCCATTGCAGGCGAAAGCTCTCCAAGCATGGAACTCGCAGCAATTATTCCTATTGACCCCACGATCAGATCCACTCTGGAAGCATTGTAAACAATGGCATTTTCACCTGATGCGCCTTCATCCGCGCCGGCTTTGAGCATGGCGGCAGTGGCAAGGGCATTGGTCCCCAGCGCGATAATACTGATTTTGTCCCCGAAACTTGCTTTTAATTTTTCAACAATGAGCTTCCCGATTCCTCCGCCCTGACCGTCAATAACAGCAATGCGCATGTTTTCCTCCGGATATATATTTCTTCAGATTATGAAGCCATAAGATATTATATCAGACATTGCAGCATATTAAAAAGGGTCCGGTCCTGTGTCATATTTGCAAATGTTTCGTCCGCTATGTTCCCATAATGAAAACAATGATGTTCAGATCTTCATGCTGTCCTCGTCGCAGGAAGATGCAAAATGCTCAAGCTTGCTCTCGCGAGGTTGCTGGGCGATCACGCATCCATGCTTGCGCCAGCTAAAATCACATCCTGTGATTTTCCCTCGCTCGAGCTACGCTTTTCCAACTTCAACTGCTCCTGCGGATTACATTCAGATCTGAACATCATGTTCTTCCCGTCATAAAAACGGGCGCAAGGCTTCACCTGAAATGCAGGGGAAGCCTTGCGCCCGACTTAACCTAAGGTAGCCCTTATTTTCTGGCAAGGGCATCGGACTTATTGAGCATTGATTCTATAAAGACCCCATATCCCCTGGTGGGATCATTGATAAATACATGGGTCACTGCCCCCACCAGCTTTCCGTCCTGGATGATGGGACTTCCGCTCATGCCCTGAACAATTCCGCCCGTTGCCTTAAGCAGCCTTTCATCAGTAACACAGATCACCATATTTTTTGTGCTGTTCAAATCAAGCCTTGATATCTTCTGTATTTCAATTTTATATTCCTTTACTTCATTGTCTTCAATGCAGGCCAGGATTGTTGCCGGTCCCTCGCGAACCATGCTGTGCGGGCATATCTCCATGGGGCGGCCCCATCTTCTCACGTTTGTGTCATTGAAATGCCCGAATACACCAAATTCACTGTTAAGTTTAATGTCTCCAATAACCCGTGGCGTTGTCAGGAAATCTCCTTCCAGTTCACCCGGTGATCCTTTTACTCCTTTTTTTATTCCCTGGATAGTGGATTCAAGAAGCTCACCGGAGCCTACCTGTAGCAGCGCACCTGTATCAATATCGTTTATGCCATGCCCCAAAGCTCCGTAAACCTTATTGGCAGGATCGACATAAGTTAAGGTACCGATTCCCGCAGAACTGTCCCTGACCCAGATGCCAAGGCGATATTTTTCATCCTCGGCTGACTTAAGTGGCGTAATTACAGTTGAATATTGAGAGTTTCGCCTTCTGTACACAATTTCTATCGGTTTGCCCTCTGAATTCTCAACAATGTCAAGCAGGTCGCCGGTACTGCCTAAATCCTTTCCATTTGCCTTAAGTATGATGTCACCCATCAGAAGTCCGGCATCTTGAGCTGGTGAAACTCTGCTCCCGTCTTCAAGGATAACACTTGAAACGTTAATAATCACTATACCGTCGGTCTTCAGCTTGATGCCAATCGGACATCCGCTGGCAAGTACTTTTTGATTTACAATGGACTTTACCTGGACGGTCTTAACAGGAATAATGCCGAACATGCGCAGGTCAATTTCGGCTTCTCCTTCATCGACTGCCTTGAGGCTGTAAGGATTTTCAAAAGCCGTCATTACTTTTTGGTCGCTGTTCTTAAGCACCAAAATGTCACTGTTTGAATAAGCCTTTAAAAAGAAAGGCGAAATGAATGACAAGTTATAATCCTCTCCGGTAATCAGCGTAATATTATTGGGCAGGATGAATATTGTCACTATATATGAAACTATGAATACCAAAATGAGTAAAAATATCACAGATGACAGTTTAATACCTTTTTTCACAAAAAAAATCACGCTCCACATGCAAGTCTCACTCCATAAGTTAACCTGCTTGCGGAGCTCTTATGCTTAATAAAAAATCCTTATTGTGTAAAACTGAAAAATAAATGCTGAAACCCTTGTCAAATCAAGTTTTTCGTTTTTCTGAAATTTATATGAAATTAATTAGAATAAAATACAGCGTATATGCGAAATTCGTAGAAAATATAACTTTTTTCAGTGCGCTTCTCTTATATTTTTTGCAGATATAATTCTGTTCAGCCATTCTGTCATCACAAGCATCAGTACGGCAAAAACAAGCAAATAAAACGGATACAGTCCGATATTTACATTATCTGCAATCAAACCAAAAAGCGGAGGCATAAAAGTTGTTCCTGTATAAGCGCTTGCCATCTGAATACCGATAATTGCCTGGGAATTTTCTTCTCCAAAATTTTCCGGCGTTGAATGAATTACCGATGGATAAACAGGCGCGCATCCCAGGCCAATTACCACAAGTCCGGCAAGAGCAAGTTCGTCAATCCCTGCCGGAACAGCCACCATCAGCACTCCAAAAACAATAATAACTATACCGAGCCGGATAAGCAGTCTGTCACCCAGTTTTTCAGAAACAAAACCGCACAGGAAGCGCCCGAAAGTAATCCCTATAAAGAAGAGTGAGGCAAACCGGGCTGCAGTTTCTGAATCTATACCACGGTATTCAACAAGATAACTGCTTGCCCACAGGCCGGCGGTTGATTCGAGAGCGCAATAACTGAAAAACGCCAGCAAAACATGTTTTACGCCTTTAATTTTTAGAGCGTCGCTCAGGCTGAGCGGAACAGACCTGGATTCAGTGCCTCTCTTTCCGTTCTTTTTCCATAAAGGGAGACTGAGAAACAGTATTGTAGTCAAAACTATCTGTAAAATGGACACCGAACGGTATCCGCTGCGCCATCCGAATCCGCGGGTAAGGTTGCATCCCATTATATAGGGGCTTATTGCAGCTCCCACGCCCCAGAAGCAATGGAGCCAGCTCATATGCCTCGAGGCATAGTGCAGGGCGACATAATTGTTCAAAGCCGCATCAACCCCGCCTGCTCCAAGACCATAAGGAACTGCCAGTATGCAGAGCATGATAAATGAATTGGAAACAGAAAAACCGAAAAGGGCGCCGGCAGTCATGGCAACACTTATAGCCGTTACCAACCCCGCTCCGAGCTTTCTTGTCATTTTATCCGACATAAGGCTTGATACTATGGTCCCGCCTGCAATAATCATTGTAATAATCCCGGCATAGGATATAGGTACACCAAGTTCCCCGTACATGACCGGCCATCCTGAACCCAGAAGTGAATCCGGCAGTCCAAGACTGATAAAAGCAACATAAATAATCGCAAGCAAAAGAGAATACATCAACTACCCCCCGATGTCAAACCAAATTTCAGGCATTAATCATCGTTATCCATTTTACACAGACAAAATGGGTGTCCTGCAGGGTCGAACATTACTCTCCATCTGTCAGAAAACTGCTGCTCGGACATGGATGCTCCACACTTGATCGCATGTTCGACTGCCTTTTCGAGATCATTTACGTCGAAATCCAAATGTGCCATCTGTTGCTGAGCTCCATCGGTTTCCGGCCATACAGGCGGTACATAATCGAGATTCCGCTGAAACAGAATGCATGGCGATGCTTCCTTACTATTCCCCGTAGCATATACGCATGCCCAGTCTTCGCCAAGGGATTTCGATTTCCAATTCAGCAGCTTTGCATAAAAATCAGCCAAAGCATGGGGATCCCTGCAATCCAAAGTAAACGAGTGAATCTTGATTTTCAATTCGTCACCCATACCTGTAATACCTCCTTCAAAACTCCCTCTATTCCAACATTTTTTTCAGTTCACTGATTTTGTCACGAAAAACGGCTGCCTGTTCAAACTCCAGCTCGCGCGCTGCTTTTTTCATTTCCTTGGTAAGACTTTCAATCAGACTGATAACTGTCTCCTTATCCAGAATTTCAACTTTGCCCCTGGTACGCACTTTATATTTCTCAGTATCCTCTGCCGCCCGGGTAGCCTCAATGACATCCCTGACGGCCTTTTGTACGGTACGCGGAGTAATATTGTGTTCTTTGTTGTACCTGATCTGTATTTCCCTTCTTCGGTTGGTTTCATTTATTGCACTCTGCATGGCCTGAGTAATTGTATCGGCGTACATGATAACCCTGCCTTCGGCATTTCTTGCAGCCCTGCCTATGGTCTGTATAAGAGAGGTCTCAGATCTCAGGAATCCCTGCTTGTCGGCATCAAGTATGGCTACCAATGCCACTTCGGGAATATCAAGACCTTCCCTGAGAAGATTTATTCCTATAAGCACGTCAAATTCACCCATACGCAGGTCGCGAATGATTTCCATACGTTCAAGGGTATCAATATCGGAATGAAGATATCTGACCCTGACGCCGAAATCATCCAGGTACTTTGTCAGATCTTCTGCCATTCTTTTGGTCAATGTCGTTACCATTGTCCTGTAACCCTTCTGAGTGGTCAGGTTAATCTCATGGAGCAAGTCGTCAATCTGCCCCTGGACAGGACGCACCTCAATGACAGGATCGACAATTCCCGTAGGCCGTACAATCTGCTGCACCACTTTGGTGGACAACTTCCTTTCGTATTCATCGGGCGTCGCGCTTACATATATAACCTGGTTAATCCTTTCGTTAAATTCCTCGAAAGTCAAAGGGCGGTTGTCGAAGGCTGAAGGCAGCCTGAACCCATATTCCACAAGTGTCTCTTTGCGTGAACGGTCCCCGTTGTACATTGCCCTTATCTGCGGAATTGTAACATGGGATTCGTCTATGACCAGCAGAAAATCTTTCGGGAAATAATCAATCAGCGTATATGGGGCACTGCCCGGCTTGCGGCCGCTTATATGCCTCGAATAATTCTCAATTCCTTTGCAGGTACCTATTTCCCGCATCATTTCAATGTCGTACCTGGTTCTTTGCTCAAGCCTCTGGGCTTCAAGGAGTTTGCCGTTGTCCTTGAAATATTTAATCCTTTCCTCCAGTTCCTGCTCAATGGATTCTATGGCCCTCTCCATTTTTTCCTTCTTTGTGGCGAAGTGGGAAGCCGGAAAAATCGCGACATGGGACCTGTAACCCTTAATCTCTCCGGTCAGCACATCGATCTCTGAGATTCTCTCAATCTCATCACCGAAGAATTCAATACGAAGGGCAATATTGGTTGATGAGGGCGGGAAAATATCCAGTACATCCCCCATTACACGGAAAGTACCGCGTTTGAAATCATACTGGTTTCGGGTATATTGAATATCCACAAGTTTTCGTAATATTTCGTCCCTGTCCCTGACCATTCCCGGTCTCAAGGACAGCATCAGCTCAGTATAGTCTTCCGGGTCACCCAGGCCATAAATACAGGATACACTTGCCACTATAATTACGTCCCTTCTTTCAAAAAGGGAAGCCGTTGCCGAGTGGCGGAGCTTATCAATCTCGTCATTTATGGATGCATCCTTTTCAATATAGGTATCAGTGGTCGGAATATATGCTTCCGGCTGATAATAGTCATAGTAGCTTACAAAATATTCGACGGCATTGTCGGGAAAAAACTCAGTAAACTCATTGCAAAGCTGGGCAGCCAGGGTTTTGTTGTGTGCAATGACCAGAGTTGGTTTCTGCACCCTCTCAATTACATTTGCTATTGTATAAGTTTTTCCTGAGCCGGTTACGCCTAGTAATGTCTGATGCCTGCTGCCGCTGTTTATAAGCTCAACAAGTTCATCTATGGCTTTAGGCTGGTCGCCAGTAGGTTTGAATTCCGATTTGATCCTGAATTCTGACATAATCAACCTCCAAAGTGCCTGAAAAATTAAAAGGCCATACACGCGGTTGCATGTACAGCCTTAAAATATCCAAAGTCCATTCTTTATTTCAGCAACAATACTAGAACAACCGAAATAATAACAAACAACACTGCAACCCAGCCAGTATACTTGCTTAACAATGCGTTATAATCACGGCCCTTGTTTTTTCCGAAAAAGGTCTCTGCTCCGCCGGCGATGGTGCCGCTTATGCCTGCCGAACGTCCTGCCTGAAGAAGCACAAGTGCTATTATAACGAGACATACGATTATATATACAACATTTACTACGATTTTAAGGGCTTCCATAATACAAACCTCCCAAAAATTCTACAGCGCTTTTAATTCTATCACATACATTTACTTTAGGCAAGAACAATTACAGACGCTTTTTAAGAGCTTCCATCTCCTTTTCGAAACCGGGCTTGCCCAACAGAGCGAACATATTCTTCTTGTATGCCTCAACACCCGGCTGGTCAAAGGGATTTACCCCCAGCAGATATCCGCTGATACCGCAGGCCTTCTCAAAGAAATAGACCATATAGCCAAACCAGTAAGGCGTCATTTCAGGAATGTTAATGACCAGGTTCGGCACACCGCCGTCGTTATGGGCCAGAATTGTGCCTTTCATAGCCATCTTGTTGACAAAGTCAATCTCTTTCCCGGCCAGGTAATTCAATTTGTCAAGGTCATCAGTAGTTGCATTTATCCTGATGTCCTTCTTGCTCTTTTCCACGTTCAGGACTGTCTCAAAAATATTTCTCAGGCCGTCCTGAATATATTGCCCCATCGAGTGCAGGTCTGTTGAGAAATTTACTCCGGCAGGGAAGATTCCTTTGTGGTCCTTGCCTTCACTCTCGCCATAAAGCTGTTTCCACCATTCATTGAAGAAGTAAAGCGAAGGTTCATAATTAACCATTATTTCGATGGTTTTTCCCTTTCTGTAAAGGATATTTCTTACTGCGGCATATTTATAGCAGTCATTTTCCTCAAAAGGCTTTTTGCACTCAATATAAGCATCCTGGGCACCCTTCATCATTTCGGCAATATCAATGCCTGCTACGGCAATGGGAAGAAGACCTACTGCTGTCAATACCGAGAACCGTCCGCCCACGTCATCGGGAATAACAAAGGTCTCATATCCTTCAGTTTCCGCCAGGGTTCTGAGAGCGCCCCTGTGAGCGTCTGTGGTGGCATAAATTCTGTCCTTCGCACCTTCTTTGCCGTATTTCTTTTCCATATATTCCTTGAAAACTCTGAAGGCAATGGCGGGCTCAGTAGTTGTTCCGGATTTTGAGATTACATTTACTGAAATCTCCTTGCCTTCTATAAGTTCGAGAAGTTCCGCAAGATAGGACGAGCTGATATTGTGCCCGGCAAAATAGATTTCAGGGCCGTTCCTTTTTTCTTTGGGAAGCATATTGTAAAACGAATGTGTGAGGGATTCTATGGCCGCTCTCGCTCCAAGATACGATCCGCCTATACCGATAACAACCAGTACATCGGAGTCCTTTCTGATTTTTTCGGCAGCCTTGAGTACCCTTGCAAACTCTTCCCTGTCATAATTGTTGGGAAGTTCCACCCAACCCAGGAAATCACTTCCGGGGCCTGTTTTGTTATGGAGCTTGTCATGGGCATCTTCCACATGATTTTTAAGAAATTCAATCTCATGCTCCCTTACAAAACCCAGAGCATTTTTATAATCAAACACCAGTTTAGCCATTGTCTGAACCCTCTCTTATTCAGTAATATGGATATTTTATTCAAACGAAAAATATTGTATCATATCCTTCCATATATTGTACACCCAAAATCCTGCAAATATCTTTAATTTTTGCCTGCCATATTCGTATATTCTGGTTATATCCAAAATTTATTGCTGTTTACAGGAAAAAATATAAGATTTTTGGAAAACCCATTGCCTTTCAGAATAAGTTTCTGTATGACAAAGGATTTATTTCTTTTATGTTTTTTATTAAAATGTTCACTTTTTTTACTTATAGCCACGCAAAGATTTATTTTTGTCCAATCTTTAATTATTCTTAATATAGGATACTGAAGAAAAAATCCACTGTTTTAAAATTTACGTTGTGATTTGCAAACAGGAGGCTCAGGATGAATAAAAAACACTTTTCATTGATATTAACCTTGTTGCTGACAATAATCCTCAATATGTCTGCCTGCTTAATCACGGCTTTTGCAGAGGAGGACTATCTGAAAATATATGATTCAACAGTTGATTTCAGGCATTTTCATTTCGAAACAGACCAAAACAATCTTCTTGTGAATTACGATGAAAATGAGATAATAACTACAACCTTCAGGACAAAAGTCATTGAGAACGCTTATTTGAAAGTAACTTTGCTGGCAGAATACGGCGGGAGGATTCTTTCCATTATATATAAACCCACAGGCCATGAAATGCTTTATCAAAATCCCATCGGAACCCCCTATGGCATAAAGGAAGGCAATTTTTACTACGACTGGCTGATGGTCTACGGCGGAATTTTCCCCACTTTCCCGGAACCTGAGCATGGCAAGGCCTGGTGCCTTCCCTGGGAAGAAACAATTATCGAGGAAAGTGAAGATAAAATCTCTGTTGAAATGAGGTTCACAGACAATATAGATCCTGTGGACGGAATACCGGGCAAATTCAAGATCGGCAGGACTGACATAACCTGCGTGTCAACGGTTACGGTGTATAAAGACAAATCTTACGTGGATTACAATATAAAACTCATCAACAACAGGAACGAAGAAGTGAAATACGAATACTGGACCTGCATCACCTTTGCCCCCGGGTCAGAGGAGGGCAATACCTATTGTCCTCCTGATACTGAAATGGTTGTGCCCATTAAGCAGGCCGTACTGAAGGATGACTGGTGGGCATGGATGGGCACTGCCGAAAAACCGGTCAACAAATCCAAACATGTATTTGAGTATAAAAACCTGGCCTGGTTCAAAAACTGGCAGGACATGGGCATTGCCTACGCATACCCGGGAGTGCTGGAAAGCTGGTGGGGAGTAATCAACCATGAAAATCAGATAGGCCTGCTAAGAATAGCAGACAATAAAACTCATACTCCGGGACTTAAATTCTGGACCTGGGGAATTGACAGCCTTGAGACAAACCGTGAAACATTCGGCGATTCGAGCAGAGGCTATATCGAGCTTTGGGCAGGTCATTCTCCCGAGTTTTTCACTGCCACTTCCCTGGCCCCCAATGAGGAAAAGGAATGGACCGAATATTACATACCGACCGCAGGCCTTTCATCCGTAACTTATGCTAACAGAAACGCGGCCGTATTTATGGATTATTCATATGATGAGAATAAAAACGAATATTATATCAGGTCAGACATATTTACAACCCATCCAAACAAAAACCTGAATGTCCAGTTCAATCTCAGGGGCACGGATACACAAAAGGTACACATCGATACCTTTGTCAGCAATCCTGAAACAGCCAACAAATTTGAGTTTTCACTACCCCGGGCTGACGTAGGAAAAGATGTCTATGCCCTGGAGATGGTACTCACCGACAGCGCCAACAATACTCTCCTGCAGACTGAGATACCTTTCAAGCCCGAAACTGAGGAGGAAGTGGTTGAAACAGTCGATGTAAAACCGATATCAAAAGACAGGTCTTATCTGGTTCCTGTCCTGGTTGCCGCAACTGTTGTTGTACTGGCGGGCGTATTTGTATTGATGAAGGCTCTGAAAAACAGAGGAAGATAGTTATTCCAGGATAAACTGAAAACTAAATTATATATAAGTTAACCCTTTATTTGTTACCCCCCTATACTTAAAAAATAATTCTATCTGGGATTATCTGATTTATATCCGATAATCTCTTTTTTTATATAAAAATTCATCCATTAGGCTTTTAACCTAATGGATGAATTCTGTACTCATAATCCACCATATCGGAATCTATTTTATATTTCTGGGCTCTTCTGTACTCAAAGAACTTCTTGGCTACCTGCGGGAACATTGCGTATGTCAGTACGTCTTCTTCCTGCTCGATATACTCGGCTGCTTCTTCCCTTATTTTGGGCAGCTCATCCGGAATAAGATCGGCAGGCCTGCAAGTGATGCGCTCCTCATCGCCTATTATTTTCCTGACTATTTCTTCATCGATAGGAGCCGGCGTCTTGCCGTATTCGCCCCTTACCAGACCCTTGGTCTCTTTGGGTACCATCTTGTACCTTTCACCCATGATTACGTTCAGTACGGCCTGAGTACCGACAATCTGGCTGGTGGGAGTAACAAGAGGAGGATAACCCAAATCCTTTCTTACCCTGGGTACTTCCTGCAGTACATCCAGCAATTTGTCCTCCTGACCGGCCTGCTTAAGCTGGGACACAAGATTTGAAAGCATTCCGCCGGGAACCTGGTAAATAAGGGTATTTATATCAACACCCATTACCTTGGTGCTCAAGAGACCGCTTTGAAGATATTTCTCGCGCAGTTTTCCGAAATATGAAGCTATCTCACTGAGAAGGTTAAGGTCATAACCCGTATCATACTTTGTACCCCTGAGAGTAGCAACCAGAGGCTCAACCGGTGGCTGGGAAGTTCCCATTGCCATTGGCGATATGGCACAGTCAACAACATCCACGCCGGCTTCGATCGCCTTAAGATAAGTCATCGAAGCAACGCCGCTCGTATAGTGGGTATGAAGCTGGATGGGAACCTTTATGTTTTCTTTGAGAGCCTTGACCAGATCATAGGCTTCGTATGGCGTCAACAATCCTGCCATATCTTTTATACAAATGGAGTCAGCGCCCATTTCTTCCAGGGTCTTTGCTTCATTTACAAACTGTTCAAGACTGTGAAAGGGGCTGATTGTGTACGCTATACATGCCTGGGCATGACCGCCTTCTTTCTTGCAGGCCTTCATGGCTCTTTCAACATTGCGCGGATCATTAAGAGCATCGAAAATACGGATAATGTCTATACCGTTCGCAATAGCTTTCTGTACGAAATAATCCACCACGTCATCTGCATAATGCTTATATCCCAAAAGATTCTGCCCTCTCAAAAGCATCTGAAGTTTCGTGTTCTTAGCTTTGTCCCTGATTTTTCTCAGTCTTTCCCACGGATCTTCGTTAAGAAACCTCATGCAGGCATCGAAAGTAGCCCCGCCCCAGCATTCCAGTGAATGATATCCGACCTGGTCAATTTTTTCAACGATCGGAAGCATCTCCTCGGTGCTCATGCGGGTAGCTAAAAGAGATTGGTGAGAGTCTCTTAACGTAGTATCGGTTATTTTTATTCCCATGGCTCAGAAGCCTCCTTATTCTCTTAATTTAAGGTGACAAGAACATCTCCGGTGTTAACCTGCTGTCCTTTTGTTACATTAACTGTAGCAACTGTTGCATCCTGGGGCGCGAGAATCTCATTCTCCATTTTCATGGCTTCAAGAATGGCTACTACAGTTCCTTTCTTTACCTGTTGTCCTGCACTTACCTTGACATCAAGTATTGTGCCGGGCATTGGAGCCGTAATCTTAACAGAGCCTTCAGGACCTCTTGCTGCAGGTGCAGGCGCGGGTTTAACCGGTTCTGCTTCGGCTGCAGGTGCTGCCTCAGCAGGTTTTGCAGCAGGTGCAGTCTGAGCTGCCGACGGTGCCTGAGCTGAAACAACTCCTCCTACTTCCTCAACTTCAACTTCATAACTGTTTCCATTTACATTTACTATAAACTTTCTCATTATATGAAACCTCCAGTATCATCATTTAATTTTAATTTTCTGATAAATTAAAGCGGTATATTGCCGTGTTTCTTGGATGGTCTTGTTTCACGTTTTCCTGCAAGCATATCCAAAGCGCTTATAATTCTCTGGCGTGTTGTAGCAGGCTCAATGACATCATCCACATAGCCCCTTGCAGCGGCAATATAGGGATTGGCGAGCTTATCCCTGTACTCTTCGATCTTTTGCTTCCTGAATTCAACAGGATCGGCTGCCTGGGCGATTTCTTTCCTGAATATTATGTTTGCGGCACCCTCAGGTCCCATGACAGCTATTTCTGCAGTCGGCCATGCAAATACCATATCGCACCCAAGATGCTTGCTGTTCATGGCTATATATGCGCCGCCATAAGCCTTTCTTATTATGATGTTCACCTTAGGCACAGTAGCTTCGGAGAAAGCATACAGAAGTTTTGCCCCATGCCTTATAATTCCGCTGTGCTCCTGCTTTACTCCCGGTAGGTATCCGGGTACATCGGTAAAGGTTACCAGCGGGATATTGAAAGCATCGCAAAATCTTACAAAACGAGCAGCTTTGTCGGATGCATCCACATCCAGAACCCCTGCATTGACTTTAGGCTGGTTGGCTACAATGCCCGCGGTTTTCCCGCCAAAGCGTGCAAACCCGATAATTATATTCCTGGCAAATCCTGCCTGTATCTCGAAGAAATCACCATCATCCACAACTTTTCTGATAATTTCGAGCATGTCATAAGGTTTGTTTGCGTCATCCGGAATGATGCTATTCAAATCAGGCTCCAGCCTGTTAAAGTCATCTTCAGATATGATCAGTTCGGGATCAGAAAGATTATTGTCAGGCAGATATGAAAGAAGTTTTCTGATCTGTTCAAAGCAACTGTCTTCATCGGGGCATTCAAAATGTGCCACACCGCTGATACTGTTGTGCGCCTTTGCGCCGCCGAGTTCATCAAAAGTTACATCTTCCCCGGTAACGGCTTTTATGACTGAAGGGCCTGTAATGAACATGTGACTGGTTTTATCAACCATGAAGATAAAATCCGTTATGGCCGGTGAATAAACCGCACCGCCTGCACAGGGTCCCATTATGACGGAAATCTGAGGTATAACACCTGAAGCGAGGGTATTTCTCAAAAAAATGTCTCCAAAGCCGCCGAGCGCGTCTATACCCTCTTCTATCCTTGCTCCGCCTGAATCATTTATGCTGATGAATGGAGCTCCCATCTTCATTGCCATATCCATTACTTTTGTGATCTTTTTCGCATGCATTTCTCCAAGGGAGCCGCCAATAACCGTGAAATCCTGCGCCGCTACAAACACCAGTCTGCCGTCAATTGTACCGTAGCCGGTAACAACGCCGTCGCCTGGTATTTTCTTTTTTTGCATATCAAAATCGATTGAGCGGGTTTCAACAAATGCATCTACCTCAACAAAGCTTCCTTCGTCCAAAAGAGCCGCCAGTCTTTCACGGGCTGTCTTCTTTCCAGCCTCATGCTGCTTGGCAATCCTTTGTTCTCCGCCGGCTTTTTTGAGGTTTTCTTTTCTGATACGTAAATCGTTTAACTTATCAAACGTTGCCATTATTTCACCTCAGTGCTACATCATGAAATGGATTTTTTTATCATAAATATCATTTATGACTTGGTACTAATTATAACTCTTTTTAAAATACTTCGCAACAAATTATGGTTCCTTTATAAGCCTTAAGATTTTAAAGCATTTATTTTGTATGGTGTTTTATGCCTCCCGGTATAAGAACATTTTTTTTATAAAAAATAAGTAGAGAAAGAGAAAGGAGGCCAAATTATGCTAAAATGGGCAATTACTTTTTTAATTCTTGCCCTGATTGCCGGCTTGTTTGGTTTTGGTCTGATTGCAAACCTCAGTTATGGAATCGCCAAAATCCTCTTCTATATATTCATAGCACTTTTTGTAATAAGCCTCATTTTCGGAAGGCGCGACAGAGAATCAGAAGAGAACAGGGCATATAAAAATGAATGACATAAACAGAGCTTCCCGTTCAGGGAAGCCCTTTTTTATCCGCTTTCCTAATCAGACATTAACCTCTTTTCGCCCGTTATCTCCTGTATGGGCTTAATATCCTGGGTTACTTCCAGGACTCCCAAAAACTTGCCTTTTTTGTCCCTCACTGCAAAATACCTGATATATGCAAAGTGGTCTTTAAAACGGATCCAGAAATCTTCATGATCTTTCCTGCCCGTTCTCAGATCCTCAACTATTTTCTCGACTATATGCACACTCGCGGGGGGATGGCAGTTTTTGACTTCCCTTCCCAGAACGGTTTTAGGTCTAGCAAATATCCTTTCCTTGCCCATTGAAAACCATTTTACAATTCCGTCCTTATCGACGAATGTTAAATCCAGGGGCAAAGTGTTCAATACTGCATTTGTTTCCTCCGGTGTCATTATTCCTGCATCAAATTCAATATAACCATCATCTGCAGGCTCTTCGCCCTCTTCCCGGGCTTTTTCTTCCACATCCACCCTTGCCGGCTTCCATTTGGCTTTAGGCTTGATCAAGGTATATCCCGCATCATCGCTTGCTTTTTGAATATTCATCCATTCATCCTCTGAAAGGGTATCGACAGCAAGGGGAAGCAGAATGCTCTCCTCTTTGAATATCATTTCCTTGACCCGCTCAAGGGCATATTCCGCCTTTTCAGTCAGTTCTTCCCTGTCACCGTTGTAATCATTGAGGAGATTTATCACCAGTTTGATATCTGCCCTGATTTCATCATCCACTCCCCACATAACCTTGGGAGGGGTTGTGATCCCGTACTTCTCAAGATACGGGAACAGCAGGTTTTCCTTCCTGAAATAGTGTCTGTCAATCTCCCACAACTTGTCAAAGCCTTTTATCAATTTTTTGAGATTTGACTTTGAATCGTCCTTCCTGAATTCTTCCAGGTCATTCTGGATTTCAGCCATCAATTCTTCTATAGCCCTGTTTTCCTGAATGAATGTATGGACAGGATGTCCGGGTATGTCCTGGGGTCTTACTGTCCCGTGAATTTCCTGAATAGAACCTTTAAACACTGCGGCATGAACATCACAAAGTCTCTGGATCTCTTCTACAGGCATGCCTTCAGCGACAAGTGCTGCTTCCATCTCGGTTATCTCACTGGTTGTAACCCCTCCCTTTATAAGTTCCTCAAAACGTGGTTTAACCTCTTCAACCGTCTTTCCGCGATGGAGTTCTTCTATGAGCTCTTTAAGAACTT
>Ga0134094_1001239_pt1 | contig 25627 bp, 18 predicted proteins | sample 5_1taG_FD_94458 | JGI IMG/M metagenome (GOLD analysis project Ga0134094, IMG submission 94458) | Switchgrass degrading microbial communities from high solid loading bioreactors in New Hampshire, USA - 5_19_20_110_A1 metaG | ecosystem: Engineered > Bioreactor > Semi-continuous > Anaerobic >... | reverse complement strand
TGCACATTTGAGGCACAAAATAGGCACAAAAAAAACCAGGCATCTATTGCCTGGTTTAAACAACTTCTTAATTAACTTAAATATAAAGCCTGCGTGCCCGGAAAAAAGCCATTTTATAATAAAGCCAATTTTTCACCAATAGCCTCATACCTGATTTTGACAACAAAGTCGTCGCGATCGATTTCCCGATTGATGTTGTTCTCTATTCTCCTGGAGATTTTGCTGAGGTTTTCCTGTGCGGTATTGGAAACTATAAACATAAAGATCTCATTGCTCCATTGGGTAACGGCATCGCCTTTGCGTAAGGAGCGAAGAAGTACATTTTTAATTTTGGGCATGATATTTTTCAGTTCGCGGGGATCGATCTGCCCTCTCTCTGTTTCGCAAGTAATAATTCCCAGAAAACTATTGGAAGGATTGCGGGTGCTTTTTCTTCTTTCCAGATTGTAAATTGCTTTGAACTCCTCGATTTCGCAATAAAAGGCTTGTTCCGGAAGATCTTCTTCCTTCAGTCTTCTGATAATATCAACATAGTCCATATCGTCATTGGTTTGGACTGAGCTTTGCCTGATCTGCCGGTAAACTTCCCGCAGGATGGGAGAGGGTTTAATTCCCAATTCCTGATATAGTTTGGCGGTTATATATTTATAATGGCTCGTGGCCTGTTTAACCTGGTTTAACTGCAGCAGGGCCTCCAGGTAATACACATGGACGGCCTCTTCATAGGGGTCAATTTGAAAACTGTCTTCACAGGTTTCAATCATTCCCCGGTAGTCTTCCTCTTTTTTGAGAAGCTCCAATTGCTGGAGCAGGGCTTTGAAATACAAGCGGTGATAACGGTTCCGGGCGGGTATAACCCACTCGCTGTACAGGTTTTCGGAGAGGTACTCCCCTCGATAAAGCTGGAAGGCTTGACGATAACAACTTATCGCCCGGGAGGGATCGCTGTCTTTTAATTCGTTGGCCTGATTAATTAACTCACAAAACAGATCGCAGTCTAAAACCGAGTTGTCAAGCAGGCTGAAAACATAATACCCGCTTTCAAAAGTCAAACGGCAGGTCCCACAAGCTTCATTACCCTCCATAATTCCCAGTTTGGTCAGCATTTTGCGAAGCCGGTATATCTGGGTGCGCAAGGCATTCTTGGGATCCTGCAGATCATTGTCAGGCCATAGTTTTTCCATGATGGTTTCGGAGAGCAGCTTCTGGTCTTTGAAAGTTATAAAGAACTTAAGCAACTCCAAGATTTTGTAGGAACGTTTGTTTAGCCCAGATAATAGAGACTTTCCTCCAATTTGCAAATCAAAAGATCCCAAGGTGATAATTTTTAAATTTGGTACCGTATTTTCCTTCACTCTTTCACACCCAATACTAGCAAACTTTTTCTCCGGAAAATTTGCGCTTCAGCATCGCGCTTTTCTTGATGGCTTAACTACATCATAATAGTTTCATACTTGATGACTTAACTATATCATAATAATTTCATAATAGTAATAAAAATTTTGTGAAAAATAGTAATTATATTATTACATTTATTCTAAATGCTTACCGGACTATAACTATTTTCCGCAAAAAGGGCCAAAATAATATGATAAAGATGCTTAAATTTGATTATTTTCTCTTTAATTTGATTATTTTCTATTTTATTTAATTATTTTCTCTTTAATTTAATCATTTTTTCTTTTGGGGGTTTTGTGAGCTTTATGTCCGAAATTAAAGAAACAATACGTTCTTTTCAAGAGGAAATGCTTAAGTCCTTGCAGGAATGCCTCAAGATTAAAAGCCTTTCCGGTGAGGAAGAAGGAACTCGCCGGGTATTGGAATATTTTTTGGAACTGGGCCGGAGCCTGGGTTTTGAGGCTAAAAACATTGACAATCTCGGCGGAGTAATTGAATTCGGCGGGGATCATAACGACGGCAAGGACTCCGGAAACAGCCCCGGAGAAACCATCGGCATCATTGTTCATTTGGATGTGGTCCCGGAAGGAAGGGGTTGGAAACATGAACCTTTTGCCGGTCAAATCGAAGACGGCAAGATCTACGGCCGGGGAGCGATAGATGACAAGGGACCGGCCATCTCCGCTCTTTATGCCATGAAAGCCGTTAAAGATTCCGGCTTTATCCCCAAAGGCAAAATCCAAATGATTATCGGCTTGGACGAGGAGACAAGCTGGGCTAAGACTCCTAAACTTTTGGAGAAAATACCGGAACCCGATTTCTCCTTTGTCCCCGATTCCGTCTTTCCCCTGGTGATTGCGGAAAAGGGTTTGGTCTGGCTGGAACTGAAAAAAGTTTTTAAGCAAAAGCAAATCCCGGACAACCAAAGCCCTAAGCCCCAATCAGGATTTAAGATAAAAAAGATTGAAGGCGGTGCTTCCCTGAATATAGTGCCAGCTTATTGCGAGGCCCTTTTGGAAATCCCGGAAGGTGAAAAAAACGCTGTCTGCCGGAAACTGAAACAATTGATTTCTCAAAGCGGATTCCGGCTGGAGCTGATGGAAAAGGGCACCGATGCTACCCTTGCCTCCTACGGTCAGCCGGCCCATGCTTTTAATTGCCAAGAAGGGCAAAATGCCGTCGCCCAGCTGCTAGTGTTTCTGGCCCGGGCCGAAGTCCTGGAGATGCTGGATCTTACGGATGAACAGCGAAAGTTTATCACTCTCTTCGCCCAAAAAATCGGGCTGGAACACTACGGCGAGTCCCTGGGGCTGGCCTGTGAAGATGACTTGACCGGAAAGCTTACCGTAAATCCCGGCTTTCTGCGCATGGACCACCAAGCCCTTACTTTAGGCCTGGATATTCGCTTCCCCGCGGCCGAGCGGCTGGAATCCATGCTGGAGAAAATAAAATCCGCCTTCCGGTGTTTCGAAGCGGAGCAAACTGTCTTGGATTCCTTGGATTCTCTAAGTTTTTCCGAAGATGAGGAACATATCCAAAAATTGCTTAAAGTCTACCGCGATTTTACGGGCCAACAAGAAGTAAAAGCTTTAGGGACAGGCGGGACAACCTTTGCCAAGGCTTTTAAGCGGGCCGTAGCCTTTGGCCCAACCTTTCCCGGCACGCCCAAAGTAGAACACCAACCGGATGAGTATATAGAGATTGAGCATTTGATAAATTGTACGGAAATTTACGCTTTGGCCATCAAAGAGTTGACCAGTTAATACCATTTTTTGTATTTCAATTTAACCACTTAAGATTTTTGTTGTCAAGTCTATTTATTTCACAAGCAAAAAAGCCCGCACATACCGGGTATGCGCGGGGCCGTATAAATAACTGTACTAAATGGTACTTACTTTATTAACTGTATTTATTAACTGTATTAAAGCAGGATTCTAAAGTAGGATTTTAAATGCCGGAAAGATCAACGTTTCCCTGATCCGCATAAATCCGGATCAGCGGTGAAGAATCACCCACTGTTTCTTTTAGGAATTGCTTATTGTTTTCTTCTTGCACTTTGAAATCATGGGCAAAACCTCCAATAGTAATGCTGCCCAATTTTGTTGAAACCTCTAAAGTACCTTTTTGATTTGCGGGCAAATTTATATAAACATTGCTGAATTTGCAATTTATCCGGGCATCTTCGGTAACTTCAAATTCACTGTTCCAGGACAGCGATCCCTGATTATTGTCAAGATCAAGCCTACCTGTTATGTTCTTGAGCGCGGTTTCTCCGAAAGAGTTTTCCAACTCAATATCGCCCTTATGATTTCTTATTTCCACCGTCCCGAACTTGTTGGAGACACTGGCTTTGCCTTGCAGACCGTTAAGGGAAATGGTACCGTATTTATTGTTAAAATCGAATTCCATGGCCCGGGGAACTTTAATGCTGTAATCGACGGTTATGCGGTGGTTCTTGTTATCCTCCAGCAAAGTCTGGTTGCGGGTATTGATACTTAAAGTTTCCCCTTCCGTTATTTCCACCAGGTGTTGGGCCAGTTGCCTGGCTTTTTCTTCGTCATTGTTTTCTATCACGATAGAGCTGTCCACTTTTATTGTGTCGCCGTTGTAATGCTCGACTCTGATCTGGCCGTGGCTGTTGTTTACCTGCAGCTTGTTTACCGAGGCGGGGTCAAAATCATAGTTTTCGGTGATCACGGTGTGATTTTTGAAATAGCCCAGTTCGGCCAAAATGCCCGTGGAAAATTCGCTTTTGATTATACTGTGGACGCCGTAAACCCCGCAGCTGATCAAGATAACCATAATGGTCAGGAATATGCTCAACCCGTCAAACTTTATTTTCGGCTCCTCTTCCCTGGACCAGAAAACATAAGCCAGGATCTCGATACCTAAGACTATAAGAATGACAGGCCACCAGCGTATTATTAAATACGCTCCGTTAAAACCCCATATTTCAGCGGCCAAAAGCAAGATGCCCACCGCAACCAGTATTAAACCCATTGAAACGGTTCCCACTCGCCATTTCCTCATTGCTCAATCTTCCCCTTTAACCAAATCGTTTCCTAATTATTGACGATACGTTAATTACCTTTCTCATTGTCTGTTTCTCATTGTCTATATCTCATTGTCTGTTTCTCATTGTCTATATCTCATTGTCTATCCCATTGTCTGTCTCTTTACCTGTTTCTTTATCCGCATTCGCACCTGCATTTGTTGCGTTATTAATCTCTTTGTTGTTTTCCTTGTCGCTGTCTTTATTACCGATCATCAAGCGGATGCCGCCGGCTATAAACAATACCGCTATAATCCCGGTCCGCAGGTATTCAGTAATATTGGTATTGATTAAAATCGCCAATTGCGGGAAAACAATTCGTTCCAGGATCATGATACAACCTATTACCACCAAGGCTATGCCCAAGTATTTACCCGCTTTGCCGGACAGATTCCCGTTGACGAAAGCGCCCGCTGAAAAAAGGTCCTGGCTTTTGTCCGGATTGGATACCCTGTGCAGGACATCAAAGACACTGTAAAACCAGAGAATGGGCAAGAACATCAACAGCAGGGACAAATTGATAAAGTCGCTGAGGTAAAGGGCGAGCAGAAATGCCGCCATCAACTGGATGCCTTTGGCCATCTGGCCCAAATACATATGCCCTGCTCCCGGAATCATGGAAAAGACAAGGGCCATGATTTTATGGTTCTGGGTTTTCAAGGCATTTTCCAGGATGGCCGGATCGGAAACTTCCTTTCCGTTTATTCCGGCGGTTTGGATTTGAAGATTGATCTTATCGGCCAAAATCAAGGCATCCACCAGGGCAGCCAACCAGATAAAAGGCAAAAACACCAGGGGCCAGGGACTGTAAAAAACTCCCAGCATAACGATGAAACAAGTACTGATGACGGTCAAAGCCGTGGCCACAAGGAAGAGAAAGCCCCTGTGGATAAGGCCGAGGTAAATATGGCCCAAACCGGGCACGCAGGAAAGAATGAAGGTAAGGAATTTACTCTTTTTTTTCATAAATGTTTACTCCCTTTCTAATTTGAAGTTGGCAAACAAGGACTGTTGCCTTTCTAATGTCTTTTTGGTCCAACCCGTTTGAATCAGATTAATTTTGCGGGCAGGGGCTTTCTGTTCCACCGTCTCGGAGGCGGGGAAAATATCTATTTCCTTGGTCAAACTGCCGGCAATCCCGTCAAAACAACCTCCCACCCAGAAAAACATGGCAATACAAGCCGCGGCACAGTAGCCAATCAAAAGATTCCAACGGGCATTCTTCTTTTCTTGGTATTTGGCGCCATTGGATTTATTATTTTTAACGGCAACGGGCAATGTTTGTTGTTTCTCAATCATAGCCATTACCCGGTCCGGAAAATCAAAGCTCAAATCGGTCTCACCCAATTGGCATAGGTAACTCTCCGTTACTTTTAGGTAAGTATCCATGCAGCTGTCGCACTGCAAGAGGTGCTCTTCCAAGCGAATACGCTCTTCGGCAGCCAGCCCGCCCGCTTGATACAGTTCAAAATCCTGAGGGGTATAGCATTTTGTCTCGCTCATTTCTTGCTCAACTCCTCATAACATTGTCTTAAAATCTTTTTTCCCCGGTATAATCTGGTTTCCACTGTCCGCACGCTAATGTTTTCCTCCTGGGCTATCTGCTTGCAATTCTTATTCTCCCGGTAATATTTTTGGAGGATATCCCGGTAAAGCAGGGGCAGCTTATTCATACACTCCGCCAAAAGGTTTTTCTCCTCAGCTTCCAGCAGCGTATTCTCGACTTCAAGATTTTCTCCTTTTAGCTTGTCTTCCAGCTCCGTCAAGGGAATACTGGCTTTATTCAGCCGGTGAGCGTTACTTCTTTTGTAATCAAGAGCTTTATGTAAGGCTATTTTGCTGATCCAAGTTTTAAAACCCCGCGCTTGATAACTGGAGAGGGATTTATAGACCTGGAAAAAGGTTTCCTGGGCAAGGTTTTCCGCTTCGTGACAATCCCTGACCACATTAAAGCAAATCATATAAACCAGATCTTTATATTCTTCCACCAGGGCACGAAAGGCGTCTTTGTCTCCGGCCAAAACCTTGCGAATTGTCTCATGGTCTATGTTTATTCCCCTCCTTTCCTTAAACTATAGACGGGCAAGTTGGCGCTACTACGTCAACCGGAATAAAAAATATCACAAAAAAATATCACTTTAATAAAAAATCATCTCTTTAATAGTACATCATGGAAAGGGATTAAGATACTGCACCCATTTATGTTACCGTCTCACTGTCTAAAAAGATAAGTTATATAAAAGAAAAGCTCTATAAAAGAAAAGTTCTATTAAAGATAAAAGATCTATTAAAGCATTAAGCTCTCCCCATGTTGCCAAGCAACTTGGGGAGAGCCTAATTTATTTTGAATTTATTTTTTGCAATTTAATTTTATATATTTTATTTATATTTTATCTTTACAAGTGTATTTCTTTAAAATTATATTTCTTTGATTATATTTCTATAATTATACTTTTTTAATTATATTTTTTATATTTCTTTTATTATCTGTTATATTTCTTTAATAATCTGTCCTTTAATACCGATAATTACTTCCTTATAAGGTACGATGACTCCTGATTTAAGCATGGCGTCTTTGACCGCTTTGACCATGCCGCCGCAGCAAGGAACTTCCATTCTGACTACGGTTACGCTGTTGGGATTGTTTAATCTCAGAATTTCGGCAATTTTTTCCGTATAGTATTGATTGTCATCCAGCTTGGGACAGCCGATCAGGGTGATTTTCCCTTTCATGAATTTCTCATGGAAAGAGGCGTAAGCGTAAGCCGTACAATCGGCGGCTATCAGCAAGTCGGCATTTTGAAGATAGGGCGCCTGGCTATTGATCAGGTTTAGTTGTATCGGCCACTGCCTAAGCTCTGAAGGCCGTTCTCCGTTTCCGCTCTCAGGTTGAGGAACGCCTGTTTTTTCCGGCTTGGCATTTTCCGGAGCTTCTTCTTTTTCAATTAATGCCGCCCGGCTGCCGGGGCAGGAGCAAGGCTGGCTGAAGTTATGGGCCGCAACGGTATGCCCTGCTGCCTTCATTTTTTGCTTAACCAGTTCTTCGTCGTAAGCTTTGGCTTCTCTTTCAATAATCCTGATGGCTCCGGTGGGGCATTCCGGCAGGCAGTCGCCCAGTCCGTCGCAGTATTCATCGCTGATCAGTTTGGCCTTGCCATCCACCAATTGCAAAGCACCTTCATGGCAAGCATTTATGCAAAGTCCGCAGCCGTTACATTTCGCTTGATCGATTTCCACTATTTTTCTACGCATTTACATCACCTTTTCTTTATATTTTTTCTAACCTTTTTTTTCTTTAACACTTTCTTTTAATCTGTTCACGGGGTCGAACGATTACTCGTTTTCAGCTTAAGCACTTGTTTTAAGTTTCCCTTTCTGAGTTAAATATAAATCAAGGTGATTCTAAATGCGGTAACCTAGGTTACGGGATTAAAAATAAACGATAAAAACATAATTCAGTGCTACGCCAATTAAAGCCAAAGCCAACCCGCCCCACCTGAATCCGGATTTAATGTAGGGAATGAGTTTTTGGTTCCTGACCAGGAATTCCTCATTTTCTTTTTTCAAAACCTCAAACAATAATTTGGGTCTAAGAAAGGAAACCAGCCCGAGAATTACATAGGAGCCGAAAGTGGCGTAAACAATTAAATCCAAATCCACATTACAGCCGATTATGGCCACGATGCCATAAAGCAGAACCACAATCATTAAAATTTTCTCAAATAAAGTCCGCGACCTGCTAAATATTGCTCTCACTTTACTTACTCACTCCAATCCCCATTTAAACACTGAATATTATAAATTAACCCATCTTAAATTGGAGCAAGTAAATGATTCCATTTTCTTAAACCGAAAACCGGAGCGGATTAACCGTTGTCGGCGCAGTAGTTGCCGAGAAGTTTGAAAAAGTTGCTTTCTCTTTTGATCTTATCCACAGCTTTTTGCACGGCCTCTGTTTTCAAATTGCCGGCAAAATCGATATAAAAAAGGTATTCCCAATTCTTGCTTCTGTTGGGACGGGACTCAATTTTGAGCATATTCAGCCCCTGCTCGGCAAAATGGCTGAGTATTTTACAGAGGGAACCCGGTTCATGGGCAATGCCGACTATGAGGCTGATCTTATTGCTTTGGGGAGCGAGTTGAAGCTGCCGGCCAATGACAATAAAGCGGGTACAATTGTCAGGCGAGTCATGGATCCCTTCCGCCAAAACCTGCAGCCCGTAAAGTTCCGCCGCCCGTTTGCCGGCAATTACCGCTTGATGGTTATTGGCTCTTTCGGCAAGCATTTTGGCGCTTACGGCTGTATTGCTGCAGGAAATCAGTTTCCATTCCGGGTGGCGTTTCAGAAAGTTACTGCATTGGAGAAAGGCTTGGGGATGAGAGATTACTTCCCGGACGGATTCCAGGCGGGTTCCCGGGTTGACGAGCAGGTTATGGTCGATCTTGACTATCTTTTCGCCCACAATATAGAAACCATAGGCGGACAAGAGATCATAAACCTCGGTGATTCCCCCGGTTAAAGAATTTTCCAAGGGCAGTACGCCGTAATCAATATCCTTGGCCTGCAAAGCCTTGCAGACATCCTCGAAACTGGCATAGTTTTTTCTTTCCAGGGGCCCGTCCCCAAAGTATTCCAGGACAGCCTGTTCACTGAAAGAACCGGGCATGCCTTGATAGCCGACAATCCCGGCCGTTCTGGTCATGTGCCGGGCTTGTACTTGTTTGCTCAAATCCATTATGGTTTGGAAGAGAATCCGGACCTGCTCTTTATATTCAGGCCTGGCCCACAAAGCGATTTGGTCCAGCACTTTTTGCTCCCGGGCTTTATCCGTAATGGCCAGGTTGTTGGCTTCTTTATACCGGGCTACTTTTGCGGCCGTGTCCATTCGGGCTTCAAACAGCTTAAGCAGCTGCCGGTCGATTTGATCGATTTCCCCTCTAAGCTTATCCAGTTCATTATGGGTTAAATTCAGTTCATTAGGAGTTAATTCATTATGAGATTTATAATAGTCTTCCAAACCGTTCTCATTTGTTTTTTCATTTATACCAGCCATGAACCGCTCTCCTTTTCCATTAATAAATCCAATAAAGCCAAGGCGGCGGCAGCTTCCACCACCGGGACGGCCCTGACCACGATGCAGGGATCGTGCCGGCCTTTAATTTTTAATTCAACCTCCTGCTTGGTGGCCAGATTAACCGACTTTTGAGCCCGGCCGATGGAAGGGGTGGGTTTAAAGGCCGTTTTAAAAGTTATGGGCATGCCGTTGGTTATGCCCCCTTGAATTCCCCCGCAGTGATTGGTGTCCGTCACAACCCGCCCCTCTTGCCAGCGGAAAGAATCGTTGGCCTGGGAGCCTTTCATTTGGCTTAAACTGAAACCATCGCCAAATTCGACTCCTTTGACCCCCGGAATGGAAAAGAGCAAATGGGCGAGTTTGCTTTCCACCGAATCAAAGAAGGGGGCTCCGAGCCCGGCCTTAATTCCCAGCACTGCGGTTTCCACCACTCCGCCCACCGAGTCCTGCTCCTCTCTGGCCTCCAGAATCTTTTTTTGCATTAGAATTCCTTTTTCCTCATTTAAGACCGGGAAGTCCAGAGCATTTAGCCCCAGCAGGACATCCGGGCTTAAAGACGGGGAATCGAAAGCTTCTTCCCTGACCTCGGCAATACTTAAGATATGGCTTCCGATGGTAACCCCTTGGCCGCTCAAGATTTTTTTTGCTATGGCGCCGGCCAAAACCAGCGGAGCCGTGAGCCGCCCGGAAAACATGCCGCCCCCGCGGTAATCATTAAAGCCGAAATATTTAACTCCGGCCGTGTAATCGGCATGGCCGGGGCGCGGGATATCCTTAAGTTCCTCATAATCCTGGGAATGTTTGTCCTTATTCCTGATCAGGAAACAAAGGGGAGCGCCCGTGGTATGATTTTGAAAAACGCCGCTGATAATTTCAAACTCGTCCTTTTCCTGCCGGGAAGTGGTCAGAAGGGATTTGCCCGGCGCTCTTCTGGCCAGTTCCAGATTAATGTATTCCTCGTCGATTTCCACTCCTGCCGGCAGGCCGTTAATTACCAGGCCGATAGCGGGACCATGGGATTCTCCAAATAAAGAAATTTTAAGATAATCCCCCCAAATGCTGCTCATTGCATCCTACCTCCCAACATTTTAAAATCGTCCCAAAAATTCGGATAGGATTTGCTTACGGCTTCAAAGCCTGTCAAAGTCACGGCCTGTTGGCAGCGCAAAGAGGCTACGGCCAAAGCCATGGCAATTCTATGGTCGTTCCAACTGTCCACTTCTACCCCGCCTTTTAAACTCTCTACTCCTTCAATTTCCAGGCCTTCTTCCAGTTCCTGCACTTGGGCCCCCAGCTTGTTCAACTCCGAAGCTATGGCCTTTAGCCTGTCGGATTCTTTGAGCCTTAAGCGCCCGGCATTAACAATGCGGGTTGTCCCTTGACTTAAAGAAGCCAGCACGGCCAGCACCGGAACCAGATCCGGGCACTGGGAGGCATCGATTGTTGTCCCGTATGTCGAGGTACGCCTTGCGGATAAAATGTCCTGCTTAAACCGGATGTCCCCTCCCATTTCTTTGACGATTTCCACAATGGCCCTGTCGGCTTGCAACGATTGGGGCCTTAAGTCCAGGCAATCTATCCTGCCGCCTATCACGGCGGCCACAATCCAAAAAGCGGCCTGAGAGTAATCCCCCTCAACTTTATAAGAGGCGGCTTTATACCTTTGATTTCCTTTGATTCTAAATTCCTGAGGGCTTGTCTGCTCAACTTCGATGCCAAATTTATGTAAAACATCCAGCGTAAGATGGATATAGCCTTCAGATTGCACTTCCGTAGTAATATGCAGCCGGGAATCCCCGTCTAAAAGGGGCAAGGCAAACAACAAACCGGATATGAACTGGGAGCTTACATCTCCTCTTAAGCTGAATTCCCCGGGATAAAGACTTCCTTGGACGGTTAGCGGCAAAAATCCACGGTTGTTGGCATACTTTACCCCTTGCTCATCAAAAATCCGGTAATATTCGGCCAACGGCCGTTCTTTAAGCCTGCCCTTTCCTTCAAAAGTTACGGCCTGGCCGGTTAAGGAAGCCAAGGGAAGCAGAAAACGCAGTGTTGATCCCGATTCCCGGCAATCGATAATTTTTTTCGCGGTTTGGGGATATCCTATCCCCTTAATCTCCAGGATTTGGCCTTGGTCTCCTCCGGCGCCGGGTATAGCCGCTTCTTCAACCACCCGGATATTCGCTCCCAAAGCCGTCATTCCTTCCACAGTGGCCAGGATATCCTGGGACATGACAATATTCTCGATTCTGCTTAGACCTTGAGCCAAACCGGCGCAAATAATGGCCCTGTGGCTAATGCTCTTGGAAGGCGGGACTTTGATTTGGCCTTTTAACTCGGCCGGTTCAATACGAATTGGCAAACTAACTCCTCCTATAGCTGTTTTCGACTTTCGCTTGCTTGTTGCAGCAGTTCTTGAAGGGCCCCTGCATTTGCCTCTTGCAAAGCCCGTTTGATTTTGTTCAAATTCTCGGTAAAAATGTCCAACTGGGGCAAAATATTATCTTTATTATCCAATAATAATTCCTTCCATAAATCAACATTCATATCCGCCACCCTCGTTGCGTCTCGAAAACTGCCCCCCACAAATTTGCCGGCCCGGGCCAAAGAGTTGCTGTTCATAAGGGCGGCGGCTATAATATGGGGCAAATGGCTGGTCAAGGCAATTATCCGGTCGTGTTCCTCGGGATCCATATAGATCACGGTTTTACAGCCTATACCTTTGACCAGACTTACTAATAACTCCACGTTTTCCTGCCGGGCCCCCACCGGAGTCAAAATATAGTTGGCGCCTTGGAAAATCTCAGCCGAAGCCTGGTCAAAGCCGCTTCCCTCCCGCCCTGCCAGGGGGTGACCGCCAACAAAGTCCAGGTCCGGTCTTAAACAAAGTTTGATCTCGGAGACTATTCTTTGTTTAAGGCCGCAAATATCGGTCAGCAGGGCTTTGGGTTTAAAGCAAGCCATGTGTTGGCGGACAAAATTGACTGTTTCAGCGGGAGGAAGGCAGGCGATTACCAGATCGGAATCGGGAAGTACTGCAGCCCCGTCAATAAAACCCCTGTCAATTACTTTAAGTTCCTCCGCTTTTTTCAGTACCCCGGGATCGATATCCACACCCCAGATTTTTTTCGGGTTGAGCTTTTTTAAAGCCATAGCCAACGACCCGCCAATCAAGCCCAAACCGATTACTGCAATCTCCATATTCCGAAAAGGGGCTTCCTCGCTGGGAAAAGCGATTTCTTCCAATGCTATATCCTCCTTAGATGTTTTTGTGCTCGATCTTGGCCAGTTCTTTTAAGGAATCCATCAAGGAAGCAAATCTTTCGGGTTTCAGCGATTGCTGGCCGTCGCATTTGGCATTGACCGGATCGTTGTGCACTTCAATCATAATCCCGTCGGCCCCTACCACCAAAGCGGCTTTGGCCAGCGGTTCCACCAGCCACCAAATCCCTCCGGCATGGCTGGGATCGACGATCACCGGCAAATGGCTTAATTTTTTGATAACCGGTATAGCACTCAAATCAAGGGTATTGCGGGTATATTTCTCAAAAGTCCTGATTCCTCTCTCGCACAGAATAACCTGGTTGTTTCCTTGGGCCAGGATATATTCGGCCGCCAGCAGCAGCTCTTCGATAGTGGAAGACAAACCCCTTTTCAAAATGACAGGCTTATTGGTCTTGCCCACTGCCTTGAGCAGTTCATAGTTCTGCATGTTGCGGGCCCCGATCTGGATGATGTCCACATCTTCAATAAAACGAGGAAGATGTTCCACGGACATCAACTCCGACACCACAGGCAGACCAGTTTTCTGCCGCGCCAATTTCAACAGTTCAAGGCCGTCTTCTCTTAAACCCTGGAAGCTGTAAGGAGAAGTCCGGGGTTTAAAAGCTCCTCCCCGGAGGAAGCCCGCTCCGGCCGCCTTTACGGCTTCCGCCACGCAGGCAATCTGTTCTTCGCTTTCCACCGAACAGGGCCCGGCAATTACGGCAAAATTGCCTCCCCCTATTTTCCTGCCCGCTACCTCGACAATTGTATCCTCGGGATGAAACAGCCTGTTGGCAATTTTATAAGGTTCTTGGACATGGATTACTTTTTCCACTCCTTCATTGGCCAACAGCCGGTCCGGATCAACAAGATTGGTATTGCCGATAAGACCAAAGATATGATAATTAAGGCCTTTTATATCGCGGACCTCACAGCCTAATTGGGAAAGGCGGACCCGTATTTTTTCGATTTCTTCTTGCTTGGTCTTGGGTTTCATTACGATTATCATTTGATTTTTCCTCCTTATCAAATCCATTATCATATCCATTAAAAAAGGCTCATTATTTCTAATGAGCCTTAGATACCTTTAGTATATTGCTATTTTTTGGGGAGTCAGCAGGATACTGCCTCCACCGGTTTTATTATAGGTTTGATTCTTCGTTCTCTTCGGTACTCATTAGATAAGAGAGCGCGTATTTTTTTGTGGAACAAGCAAAAATAGAAAAAGCAAAAATAGCCGGTGCTAAAGTAAAAGTAAAAATAGCACTGGCTCAAGCTTCTAAAGCTAAAGCTATTCAGCTGTTCCATCCATCTCTTATCCAACAGTGTAACCATCCTTAGCCTTTTCCTTTCAGAAATTTTTATTATTATACTCACAGATGGGCATAAATGTCAATATTTAACCGCCTGGCGGGCTTGAAAAAAATATACGTATTTTTCTTTGACTTTTTTCCCGGTAAGGGTTTCCAAAGCCAAAGTATAATAACGGATTTGTTTTTCGTATTTCTCTTTGAGGCTCTCCAGGCCGGACGGCGGGATATAATCGGTCTTGTAGTCCAGCAAAACCAGCCCCTCTTCCTCTTCAAAATAACAGTCGATTATACCCTGGAGGATAATCTTTTCCTCCCGGTAGCTGTCCTCATCCAACTCCCTGAATATTTCAGAACAGGGCAACTCCAAGTTAAACGGAACCTCCCGCTCAATTCGGCCTGAGGCCAGCATCCTGCGGCCCAAATCGGATTGCAGGAAAGCGCGGATCAGATCCAAATTGATATTGGCGGCCTGCTCTTTGGTCAACAATTCTTTGGCTGTCATCTCGGCCAATTGCTGTTCAAAGTTATTTTTAAACAGATCCAGATGTTGCATGGCAAAATGCATAAGGGTTCCTTTTTCGGCCGCGGAAAATTCCTTCTTGCCCTCCAAAAACAGAGGCCTTTTCATTGTGTAGTTTTGTAAAGACCAGCCCGCTTCATAAGGATCGGCGGCCCAAGCGTCGTCTTTATCCAACTGCCTTTTCAGTTCGGTTACGGACAGTTTTGCCGGAATGGAAGAAATCCGCGCATAAGGATATTCCCAGTCCAGCCTGCGGCTGATCTCTTCTCTTAACCGAGATATTTCAGGTTTTTCCTCTTCCTCAGACTTTATTCCTTCCCCGGCTTGGCCTTCCTCTTGAACGCTTAAGCTTTCCGCTTCCCACCAGCCGCTTTCCGCAGGCTGTTCAAGGACCGGTTCGGATTCCATGGCCACCGTTTTTTTGTCCCAAAGCCGGCAGAATTTCTCCCAATCGGGATGGGCGAGCAAGACAGGGCCCAGCCAGTCCAAATAACATTGGGCGTTCTGTACATCAAAGGGCAAAAGCCGCCGGTCCTGACCGCGAGCGTTTAATTCCTGCCATTTTTGTTTTGCTTTGGCCGTATCCCTTGTGGATCCAATCATTATCAGTTTTTCTCTGGCCCGGGTCAAGGCGACATAGAGGATTCTCATTTCCTCGGACAAGGTTTCGATTTTAATTTTTTCCCTAACCGCCAGCTTGGCCTGGGAGGGATAAGCAATTCTCAGCTTGCTGTCAACTATGTCCGGGCCCAAACCTAAACCCTGGTGGTACAGAATATTTTTGTTCAAGTCTTGCCAATTAAACTTTTTGCCGCAACCGGCCAAAATTACCACCGGGAACTCCAAGCCTTTGCTTTTATGAATGCTCATAAGCCGGACCACGTTTTCATTCTCGCCGAGAATTTTGGCGCTCCCCATATCTCCCTGGCTGCTTTGGAGCTTGTCAATAAAGTTTATAAAACGAAACAGCCCTTTAAAACTAGTTTCTTCATATTTTCTGGCCCGTTCAAACAGAATGCGCAAATTGGCCTGGCGTTGCGCGCCTCCGGGCAAGGCCGCCACATGGGCATAAAAGCCGGTTTCAGTGTAAATCTGCCATAGGAGTTGATCGGTAGATAAGTAAAGGGCTTCCTCCCGCCACTTGGCAAGTTTTTGCAAAAAGGAAATGGCCTTCGGGTTGTCGGATTCCTTTAAAGCCTCATAGAAATAACCATGGCGTTTCAAAAGGCGCAATTCGGCCAGTTCTTCCACACTAAAGGAAAACAAGGGGGAACGAAGAACGGCCAGCAAAGGGATATCCTGCAAAGGGTTGTCAATGACCTGCAGCAGAGATAAAATGACCTGGACTTCAGCAGTCTTAAAAAAACCGGTACCGGTGTCGGCAAATACGGGAATGCCTTGGCGGGTAAATTCCTCGGCAAAAACATCGGCCCAATTCTTGGTGGTGCGCAGCAGAATTACAATATCCTTGTATTCTATAGGCCGGTATTTATTTTGTTTATTATCGAAAACCGCAAACTTCCTGCCCTGTTCATCGCCCCGGAGCAGTTCCCGGACCCGGAGGGCCGCCAGGCGGGCTTCCAACTGGATATTGTCCAGTATTTCTTCTTCCGCCATGCTTCCGGGCTCCTCTTCCGGGTCGGCAGGCAACTCATCTTTTGTCTCCAGCAGATGAAATTCTATCCCGCCCCCGGCGTAGAACTTTTCATTGTCAACTGCGGGATAATCGGCACCGGGATTAAGAAACTCTTCCATAGTGTACTCAATTTCGCCCACCCGGGCAGACATGAGGTGTTCAAAAATAAAGTTGACAATGTCGATTATTTCCTGGCGGCTGCGGAAATTTTTAGACAACAGGATTTTTCGTGCCTTGCTTTCCTCATCCGGGGAGTAAGTGGCATACTTTTCCAAAAAAAGTTCCGGACGGGCTTGCCTGAAGCGGTAAATGCTTTGCTTGACATCCCCCACCATAAAAACATTGGGCTCGCCCAGGTCCTCCCTGGAGATCATGTTGATGATTATTTCCTGGGTCAAATTGCTGTCCTGGTACTCATCCACCAGGATTTGAGCGAAACGCTGTTTATAATTATGGGCTATTCTGGAAGGAATGAAATCTTTTTGCCCTTCACCCATATCCCCCTGCTCGGTCAAAATCTGCAGGCAATAGTGCTCCAGATCATTAAAATCCAGCAAAGATTTGTCTTTTTTCTTCCGGGCATATCTTCGGCCGAATTCTATAACCAGCCCGGTTAAACAGTTCATAAGGGGATGCAGGGATCTCAGATCTCTGATAATCTCGTCGGAAGGAGAAAGCAATATGTTATCTTTAATTTTGTTGAAGCTTTGTTTTACTTCATCCCGGATTTTTTTTACTCTTTCCTGAACAAGCTTATCGCAGTCTTTCCCTGCCGAAGGCAGTTTGGCAAATTGGAAATTGTGAATTAATCTATAGAGTTGATCCCAAGAGGGAAGTCGGTCCCAAGAGGGAATAGCGGTGTAAAAAGAAGGGCGGCTACAGGAGGAGGTGCGGGTACAAGAGGAATTTGCGGCGGAAGTAAAAAGCCGGTTCAAGCTTTGTATAAATTCATATTCCTCTTGGAACAGGGGCAAATATTTGTCCAAGCCCGCCGAGGCCTTGAGCAGCCGTACCGCCTCTTTCATTTTGCTCTCCATATCTTGAAGTTCCAGCTCCACAGTCTCCAGCAGCACTTCTCCCCACAAAGTCTCGCCGAAATCAATCCCTTCCGGCACAAGGAAATTTTCCGCCATTTCTTCTAGCCAAGCTTCAGGTCTCGGATTGCTCTGGGCGAAATTGTAGAGATTCAAAACCATGTCCTGCAAGCGTTGATCATCACGGTTGCCGGCATAGCATTCCAAAAGGTTAAAGAATTCCTGGTCCGGATCGTCCCGGGCATAGAGCTCTTCAAACAGCTCGGCGAGCACTTCGCTTTTAAGCAATTCCGCTTCTGTTTGGTCACTGATTCTAAAACCTGGGTCCAGATCGATGCTTTGAAAGTTGCTGCGGATAACATCCACACAAAAGGAATGAATGGTGGTAATATGGGCTTTATTTAACAAGGTTAGCTGTCTCCGGATATTGCGGTTATCAGGGTTGCTTTCCAACTGCCGGGCAATGGCCTGGGCAATCCTCTCCCTCATCTCGGCCGCCGCCGCGTTGGTAAAAGTCATAACCAGCAGCCTGTCCAAATCGACCGGATTCTCGGGCTCGGTTATTATGCGGATAATTCTTTCCACCAGCACGGCCGTTTTTCCCGCCCCGGCAGCGGCGGCGACCAAAAGGTTGCAGTTCCGGGACTCGATTGCCGCCAGTTGCTCTTTGGTCCATTTAGTTGTTGTCAACTTTATCCCCACCCTTCTTGCCGTTCAATAAATGCCAGATCTCTTCTTCCTTGGGTTCAAGCAACTGCCTGTAACTGTTCTCTGCCAGGCGGGAATCGAATTGGCAGATGGCAGCAAAATTGCAATATTGGCAAGCGGTATATTTTTTCTTCTTGACCGGGCGAATCGGGACCCGGCCGAAGCTGATTTCCGTGCATAATTGCTTAAGCAAGCTGCCCACATGCTGCTGCAAGCGGGCAAACTGTTCCAAAGTAGCCACGGAGGATTTTCCCAATACATCCCCGTTATTAATCCTGGCCGGGATAATCAGCGAGGAGCCTTTAATCTCTTTGTCCATGGCTTTAATCAACTTGACATCGGCCAGTAACAAGCCTTTCATTTTAAGTTGCTTCATAATGGCCTCTTCTATCTGCTGTTCGCTGCTTTGGGGAGAAGCCTTGACTAACGGGTCATCAAGACGGAAGTAAAGAATTCCCCCGGGCAGAACCGGCCGGCCTACGCCGGGCAAGCAATTGTCCTTTAAGGCTCCCAAATAAGTAATTAACTGGATTTGCAGCCCGTAATAAACATCGGCCAGCTGAAAATCCTTGCTCCCCGACTTGTAATCGATAATTCTCAGATAAGTGCCTTCTTCCGTTTTCCAGGCATCAACCCGGTCAATGCGGCCGCTTAAGGTGACCTTTTGCCCCGATTCCAGTTCCACAATTATGGGCGGCAAGCTTTCCCCTTCGCCAAAAGCTATTTCATAGCCTACCGGTTCAAAACTGCTGCGGCGGATATGTTCAACAATCAGCCATACGGCGCGCGTCACCACCCTTTTTAGCCTGATGGTGAGGGCCGTCATCCTGGGGGAGGAAGCTATTCCTTTACCCTTCATGCCGGAGAGCATTTTATCTATGATTTCCGCAATTTTTTGCTCGCACCAGTCCTTTTCCAAGCTTCTCCAGGAAATATTGCCGGCAACAACCTCCCGGGAAAATACTTCCAAGACATTGTGCATAAATGTTCCGATATCAGGCGGGGTCAGGCGGAATACTTTCCGTTCTTTTGCTTTTAACCCGTATTGAAGGTAAAAAGCAAAAGGACAGGAAGCATACTTTTCCAGCCTGGACACGCTGGTCTTAATGGGGTTCCCGTACAGGGAGCGTATTAGGGCCGGACTTATGGGAGAGGCAATATTTTTATAGGCCAGAAAAGACTTTAAGGCCTCGCAGTGCGGTCGAAAATCTTCCTTTTGGACATACCAGCGGTAAACTTCCCGCCATAAAGCTTTGCTTTCCGCCGGAAGCTCCTGCTGGCCGATTTTGGCCACCAAGTGCCGGAAGGCAGGCAAGCGCCCGGCAATTAAGTCCATCTCGGCGGAACCTGCAGCTGGAGAAAGTATATCGCTGCTCTCCGCAATCCGGGGGAACAGCTTCCTCATCCTGGATATGACCATGGAGGGGCGCAGGCTTCTACCCTCGGAATCAGCCAGGGGCCAGCTTATTCTTAAATAGGAACTGGCCGTGGTTAAGGCCCTGTAAATTAAAAATTGTTCGTCAAAGGCTTTGGTTTTGGTATCGCTGGCCAACTCCAACCCGACTTTTTTTAGAGCTTCCCGGTCCTGATCGGAAAGAAGGCCCTCTTCCAAAGCCGCGGCCGGAAAGAGCCCGTCATTGGCGCCTAAAATATAAAGAGCTTTGACTTTATGGCTTTTGGAGCGGTCCACGTTTCCCACCAGGACCTGGTCCAGGGAAGGCGGAATTAAGCCTACCTGATATTCATCCAGCCCGATTTTCAGGATCTTGGCGAAGTTTTCAATACTCATGGTCTCCTCGCCCAATACTTCAACGGTCTGATCCAGAACATCCATGAGTATATTCCAGATCTGGGCGTATTCATTGGCCAAATTAAGCCGGCCGTTTAAACGGAAATCCTCGATCTTTTTTTCTATCTGCCAAAAAGCCCCAATCTCTTCCAGGAATTCGTACAAAGCCGTACAAATATCCACCGCCCGCTGCCGGCCTTTGGTCTTTTGCCTAAAGGCCAACAAGGGAGCCGTAATAATATCGCGCACTTGATTGATTTCTTCCAGATCGAAATCGGAAATTCCATTGCTTCCTTGAGGCAGGATTTCCGTGCTCCAATCCCATTTTTCCTTATTGGTCCATTGGCTGCCGCGGATACCGCAGGCCAGGACATAATTTTCAATCCGGTCTATGCTTTCTTTGTCAATGCCGGCCAAGCCTGTCTTCAAGTAACGGAACACGGCTTCATAGGACCAGTTTTCAATGAAAATGTCCAGCATAGCCAGGATCAATTTAATGAGCGGGTTTTGGGTAATTTCAATTTTGCGGTCCAAGAAGAAAGGAATATCATATTCCTTAAATATCACTTCTATTAGGCGGCCGTAATTGGCCAAATCCCCTGTGATTACGGCAATATCACGATAGCGCAGGCCCCGGTCGCGGCAAAGCCCAATTATGTCCCGCGCCGCCGCTTCAATTTCGGAGAAAATATTGAGAGCCGAAAACAGGGCAATGTCTTTGGTGGGTTCAGAAAAAGTCGTATGAGGATAGGCAAAGAAGTACCTCTCCAGGTGGGACAATTCCTCACTTCCACTAAACCTGGGCAAGGAGCCGCTGTCGCCCAAACGCACCGGTTTTTCTATTTCCAAACCCTCTTCAGCCGCCAGGCGGATCAGGCGCCGGTAGCATTCCTTAACGGGAGCGAACACATCCATTTCGTCCTTTTTTTCACTTTCCTGAAGGGAATCGGTGCACAAGGAGATGTTGATCCTTGCCGCCTGATGGCCAAGTTTGGCGATCAAAGCATATTCCTGGGGTGTAAATCCAGAGAAGCCGTCAATCCAGATTTCCGCCCCTTGGAATAAATCCGCAGCGTCAAGTTTAACCGCGGCCAAAGTTAAATCGTCGTCAATATCCCGGTAAGTTTTTGCCAGCAGTTCTTGATATTCTTTATAAATAACGGCCAGCTCGGCCAATTTGTTTTTGAGCAGTTCATCCGTAACCGTCTCTTGGGTCGCCTCCAGTTCCTGCGGAGTAACATTGTAGCGCTTAAATTCCGTAAGCAATGTGGACACGGTGGTTACAAACCCTTGCCGGTCTGCGGATTGGGCCAACAGAGGCAGTTCTTCCTTAATCCGGTTCAGGACTTTATAAATCAACATGGATTTGCCGGCCGCCTGCAAATGGGGATAGGCAAGGCCGCCGGCTTCATTGAAAACTCTAAAGGCCAAGCGCCTAAAACTTAAGACTTCCGCTTCCAGAAGACCTCCCCGGCCGGTAATTTCCATCAGGTCCCTTTCAGCCTGAAAGGTATATTGTTCGGGAACAAGCAGCACCAAAGGATGGGTGGCTTTTTGTTGAAGGCGTTGTTTAATTTCCTGAAGGCAATAATGGGTCTTGCCGCTGCCTGCCCGGCCGTAAATAAATCTAAGGCTCATAAGTTTTTTCCTCCGAATAGCCTTGCCTGGGGTAAAAGCCCATCAATGAAGGCTCATAAATAAATTCATATATAAAGGCTCATATATAAAGGTTCATATAATAAAGGCTTAGATATAAAAAGACCGCTGCTTAACGAATGGAGGCAGTGGTTTTTGCAATTAACGGGTTTTGAGTTTTTAAGTTATTATTGAATAAATTGGTGGGCTTGAGAGGACTCGAACCTCCGACCCCTGCGATGTGAGCGCAGTGCTCTAACCGGCTGAGCTACAAGCCCAAAATTTAATTTTTTGCTTTGTGGTTTAAATTCCAGGTGGTTTTTAATTCCGGAAATTAATTATAGCACAAAAAGAATTTAAACCAAAGAAAAATCGGTCGTTAAAGGCTATAAAAAAATACTCTGCAACAGTCCGTAAATGGCGGAGGCCGGCCCAAAAATAATAACGTTCAAAGCCCGGGTCAGAATCAAAACAATTAGAATAATCATGCTCATGCGGGCAAGTTTAAAATATGATTCGCTGTACAATTTGCCGGCCAAGCTAAAAACTATATGGGATCCGTCCAAGGGAGGCAAGGGCAGCAAATTAAACAGGCAAAGAATAATATTGATATAAGCGGCATTGGCAAAAATGCTGACCAAGATGGAGAAGGTACTGAAATCTAAAACATTGGTAAAAAAAAGATACATGATTTTAATCAAAATAAAAAATATGCAGGCCATTATGATATTCATGGTAGGACCGGCAAGAGAAACCAGAATATCGTCCCTTTTGGGATTTTTGAAATTGGCCGGATTGATGTGCACCGGTTTGGCCCAACCGAAATGGGCAATAAGAAGTAAAATAAAACCAATAATATCAATATGGACTATTGGATTTAACGATGTTCTTCCCTCCAAGCGAGGGGTATTGTCCCCAAGCAAAACGGCGACTTGGGCATGGGCAAACTCGTGAAAAGTAAGTCCGATTATTATACCGGGGAGTAGATACAAAGTGTCAATTAAGCTAAAACCCAATTATCTTCTTCCTTTCAGCTTACTGGACGGGTACTGGCCTCTAAAACTTCGACATTTTTATATTGTATTATATTCCATAATATAATACAAATTTTAATTTTGACTTAAAAAATAAAAAGGCGGAAGACCGCCTTGATCCGATCGGGATTTAATTACATCAATTGCTTTAACAACTGGTCCAGCTCATCCATTTCGTCGTCCTGCACCGAGAATCTAACCTTGTTTTGAGTTAAGGTTTTTTCTTTTGGGGAATCCTCCGCTAGATTTTTTTTCTGTTCGGAATCGGATAAAAGGGATTCTTGCAGAGCATCGTCCAGATTTAATAGCTCCTCACTGTCGATACTAAAGGATCTCCCTCTATCTGCCGGCAGTTTATCATCTTGTTCATTGTCTGCCAACAGGCTATCTTCCAGTATATTATCTTTAAGCAAACTGCTCGCCTGCAGGCTGTTTTTCTTACTGTCCATCAAATCCTCTATGGGATCCGGCTCTTCTTCCTTCTCTTCATTCCTAACTGCAAAATCTTCGGGAACAACCGCATTGGAATTTACAGCCTTTCCAGGCAGTTTGTACTCTTCCAGTACCTGTTCGAAGTGGCGGATTGTATCGTTAAATTCTTTAACATCCCTCAACACAAACAACTGGGAAAGAGATCTGACGAAGACCTGAATCTTTTGTTTGACTTTTTCTATTTCTTCATCAATCAACACGCAATGTTTTTGGATGTTATGAATATACTCTTCAGTATCTTTTCTTAATTCTTCCGCTTCTTTTTCCATATTCAATTTTTTTTGGGAAACAATAAGAGGCATGTATTCTTTTAATTGTTCAAGTTGTCTGGTATGTTCTTTCAGTCTTTTATATTCTGCTATCATCTGTTTCAGTTGTTCATTCAGCTGTTTTTGCTCTCTAACCGCTTCTTCTATTTCCTCATCCACTTCTTTTAACTCCAGGGTATAATTCTTTTCTATTTCAGCAACCGCCTCTTGAACGCTTTCTTTGCCATAACCCCACAAAGATCTTTTATACAAATACTCCACCTTCCTACTTTAGATCTTGGCTATTGCCAAAGCCGCCATTGGCCTTATTTCTTTTAATGATGGAAGTTAATTCTTCCATGGAATTGTTCAAAGTAGCGCAATAATTCTTGAACTCGTCTACCTTTTGAACCATTTTGTTGTAGTATTTAATTCTTTTTCGTTCTTCTTCCTTCCTTACCAAGTCCAAACTGTTCTCCAGGCCCTTAATTTCCTCAATGTATATATTGATGGACTTGGAATGTGACCTGTTAAGGGCGGTAAGCTTATCCGTTTCTTTGGCGACCAAATCGATCTGGTTTCTCAATTTATTGTTTTGATCTAAAATAGAGCGAAGTTCTTTCCGTTTGGAAGTTACCTGTTGAGTATAATCTTTTTCCAAATTGCGCAAATGATGTTTCACATCGTCTTCTTTATATCCGAAAAAAGTCTTCTTGTATCCCACGGTTCAAAACCTCTTTACCAATTTTTGTATTGTATTTTTATATATTACACCAAAAAAAGGTAAAATAAAAGACAATTAGAATTAAATTTTCAGGGAAAATTTCATATTGTCTCTAGGAAAATTATCTTATCATTTTCAAAAAGTATATTTTTTGTGCTTTATGTAGCAAAAGGAGATGTCTTCCATGTTTTGAAGACATCTCCTGCAATACTGACAGAGAATTTTTTTTAGTTATCTTTAGTTTTTTGATATAGCTGATTTAATTCTTCAACAAGGGTGTCAGGTACCGCCAATTCACCGCCAATGGGGATAAATTCGCATAACGGAAAGATTTTGATCTGCTGTTTAAGATAATCTGCAATCCCCGCCGGCAAAGTTTTTCCGGTTATAACCAGAGGTGAAGAAGTTAAAGCCGCCAAGACTCCTCCGGTCAAGCCATCAGGATAATTATTGCCTGTAGCTATATACACGTTCTCCCATTTAAGATAACCTTTGAAATAATCCAGTATCGCGATGTTTGTTTCATACCTGTCCTTACCGGCAAGTCTAACAGCGTTTGGCAGACTGTTTTCTATCTCCCTGCTTATTACATTTGATCCGCCCAGAATATAAATTTGTTCGACCGCACTTAATTTCAGGTAACCGGCCACACTTGACGGTAAGCTGTCTTTAGGAGTAAGTAAGATCGGTATACCCAACTGAGAAGCGATGGCCGAAGCCGAGAGCGCATCCGGGAAGTCCTCTCCGGTCGCCAAGAAAAGGCTTTCTCTGGGGCCAATCTTTTCAGCAACTCTGACCGCTGTTTCATAGCGATCGGAGCCATAAATCCGTTCAACGACAATACCAAGTGCTTTTAGAGCATTTTCTACATCTCTGCCTACTGCTTCCGGTCCTCCTACGATGAAGATTTGTTTAACTCCTAGTCTTCTAATTTCATTAATAGTCTCTTTGGAGATTTGTTCTTTTTTAGTTAAGAGAATAGGGCTTCCGAACTTATGAGCTAAAGGTCCGGCGCTCAAGGCATCGGCAAAGTCATCCCCTCTTACTAAGACTGCATAATCGGAACTCTGCCAGCCTGTTTGGGAAACAGCAACCGCTGTTAGGTATCTGTCTTCCAAATATGGACGCCAAGAAGTCGCAAATAACGCGAATTTGGTCAAGTGGTTAACCCTGGCTACCGCTTTCCATTTACCGGTCTTTTCGTCATATTCTATTTCTGTTTTAATTTCTACCCAGCGACCCTGCTCCTCATCGTAATAATGTATAGCCGGTCTCAAGGCTAAGGGCAAAACTCTAGGATCAAATTCAAAAGTTAAAGTAATGTAGTTTTCTTCTCCGAAATAGGTCTCGCCGCTGGTCGTAATTTCATAGACTTTGCCCAGCAGGCTAATCGGCAAACCATCTGAGAGTATATCCGCAAGATCCTCTGTCCAAAGCTCCGCGATTGTGATTGTAGCGCTTGCCGGGAGAACTTCCGGCGGTATTTCGACGGTTACAGCACCGAGAGATATCGTACCGCCGACAGTTCTGTCTATATTCTCTTTTACTTCTGTTGGTGTCGGGGCTCCTCCGTCACCGCCGCCACCGGACGGACCCGGAGGAGGCTGCAGGAATACCCAGTTTTCTATATCGTTTGCCTCGGCCTTATAAGTGGATTGGTAAGCCACAATAGCTCTATCGTTGCCTGCACCGCCACTTAAAACGT
>Ga0134094_1001234_pt1 | contig 25657 bp, 19 predicted proteins | sample 5_1taG_FD_94458 | JGI IMG/M metagenome (GOLD analysis project Ga0134094, IMG submission 94458) | Switchgrass degrading microbial communities from high solid loading bioreactors in New Hampshire, USA - 5_19_20_110_A1 metaG | ecosystem: Engineered > Bioreactor > Semi-continuous > Anaerobic >... | reverse complement strand
CCCGCCTATGGCTGGATACAGGAAATTATTATCAAGGAAAATTCCATATCAATGATGTGACAGGTCCGGACGAATATACCTGTATTGTAAATAATAATTACTATACCAATGCGGTTGCTCAGTATAATTTACAATGGGCGGTAAAGATCTATGAACTCCTTCAGTCATCCAAAGGTTTTAAAGCCCTGGTAGAAAAGATAAACTTAAAAGAAGAAGAAATCCAAGAATTTGCAAGGGCCGCTGCCAATATGTATTTGCCCTACGATGAGAAGCTGAAAATCAATCCTCAAGACGACTCCTTTCTACAAAAAAGAAAATGGAACCTTGACAGTATTCCTAAGGAGAAATTCCCCTTGTTACTTCATTATCATCCACTGCATCTATATCGCCATCAAATATGCAAACAGGCCGATACAGTTATGGCCCATTTTATCCTGGAAGATATAGCAGACCCGGAAACAATCTACAATTCATTTCATTATTACGAAAAAATAACAACTCATGATTCATCTCTTTCCTACTGTATTTTCAGTATTGTAGCCGCCCGTTTGGGGTTGGTGGAAAAGGCCTATGATTATTATCAAATTACAGCCAATTTGGACTTGCAAGATAAACATCGCAATACCGAAGACGGTATCCATGTCGCCAATATGGGAGGCAACTACATGGCTATTGTCTATGGTTTTGGCGGTTTTCGCCTCAAGGAACAAGGTATTTCCCTGGCCCCGGTTTTGCCGGCTAAATGGAAAGGCTACAGTTTTAAGTTTTGCTATGAAGGCAGCAGAATTGCAATGGAAGTCAAACCGGATCACTGCCTTCTAAAGCTGGAAAAAGGCAAGCCCAAACATATAAAAGTCTATGGGCAATCTTATCTGTTGGAGGATACCCTTTATATCAGCAGACCTTCGCAGGGAATGAATGTTGCTCACACCGAACAAACCCAAGAAAAATAAGTTAAACTCAGGATGGTGGCCGCTCTATGAAATATCAAGCTGTTATCTTCGATCTGGACGGTGTTATTTGCCATACTGACCATTACCATTATTTGGCCTGGAAAAAAATTGCCGATGAAATAGGTGTCCATTTCGACAAAACGATAAATAACCGTCTCCGTGGTATCGGCCGGATGGAAAGCCTGGAAATCCTATTGGGTGCTCGAAGTGGCGAGTTTTCATTGCAAGCTAAAGAGGAATTAGCCACAAAAAAGAATGAATACTACCGCCAACTACTACAAACCATGACGATGCAAGACTTAGATCCGGAAATAAAAAAAACTTTGGATATAATAAAAGCCCGAGGCCTCAAACTGGCCATCGGGTCTTCCAGTAAAAACGCCAAATTAATTTTAAAGCAAATTGGTTTGGAAAACTACTTTGACGCTGTCTCGGACGGTACGATTATCTCCCGTTCCAAACCGGATCCTGAAGTATTTTTGAAGGCAAGCGCCATGTTGGGAGTCAAACCGGAATACTGTTTAGTGGTTGAAGACGCTAAATCAGGCTTGGAAGCAGCAAAGGCCGCCAACATGGATTCAGCGGCTATTGGTGATGCGGTAAAATCGGGGCTGGCCGATTACCAATTGAAAACACTATCTGATTTGCTGCTTTATTTATAATGGCCTTCAGCCCGTTCTCTAATTGAATCTAAGGCCATATAAGCGGCACCCAACAAAGGTGTATTTTCTTCCAAAATTAGAAATACGGGTATTTCTTCCAGCAATTGTTTGAACCTTCCTTTATCCGTAAAAGCGTCCTGAAGGGTGCCGTCTTTTAATTTATCTACAATTTTCGGCGGGATCCCTCCCCCCAAGTAAACCCCTCCTTTAGCCAGGGATTTTAAAGCTAAATTTCCTGCTTCGGCACCCAGGATGCGCACAAAAGTATGCAAAGCTGCCATACATAACGGACATTCCTTAACCAAAGCCCGGGAACTGATTTCCTCCGGAGACAACATTTGCATGCCATTTTCCGAACAGGTCCCCCTGCCCTCCTGTCGCTGCAAAAAGCAATAGATATTTACAAGCCCATTACCGGAAAGAACCCGTTCATAACTAACGTGTCCATACTTGTGGTGTAAAAAACGCCATAGTTCAAGGTCCTCTTTAGTCTGGGGGGCAAAGTCGGCATGAGCACCTTCCGTGGCATAAACCCGGCCTTCAATAATAAGCGATTCCCCAAGACCCGTACCAGGAGCGATTACCGCTTTATTCAAAGATTTATTATTTGATTCTCTGGACAAGGGTTTACCTCTAAGCAATAAAAAAGCCTGATCCGGTAAAAAGGAAATACCGTGGCCCAAAGCTACAAGATCATTGCACCAACCCATCACCGGTATAAAAGCCAGCTGTTCTCGCAAGTCGTTTAAGTCAACCGTCAAATCCAAATTGGTAAAGCGGCAATTATTCCCGGTAATCGGCCCGGCTAGACTGAACCAGGCAGCCTCTATTTTTTCGGACTGCCGGAGATTATTGTTAGCAAGATAGTCGGAAACCGCCTCTGCCAAAGAAGAAAGCGTTTTACTGGGGAATTTGCACAGGTCAACCATTACCAACCGGTCATTGTCCTGCCGGAAAAGAGCAAACCTGGCATTTGTTCCACCGATATCTACCGCTAAAATCACAAACCATCACCCTGCATTTATATTCTACATATTATATATGCTTTTTCCAAGTCAAATCTAGCCTCGTGAATTTAACATTTAGACAAGTTTAATGGCAAAAGAAGAAGGTGTCTTTAAATTGAAGACACCTTCTTAAATAGTAGATCTATTTATTCTCCCTCTTTAAATCTTTTCATAATTTGACGGAAAGCTGGTTTTTGATAAATCGAGGGTCAATTATTCGTGTCTTTGGGCTTTGGAATCAACATACCATAGTCTTCCGTTACCTGCTCATTCCACTCGTTATTTTTTATTGCCCCGAAAATATAAATGGTATCTATAAGCAAGATAATGGCAAAGAAATACATAGCGATCGATTCCACAGTATAGAACGGCCAGAGTGGGATATGCAAGATCCCGGTTATCTGGTTCATTTTCATGGCGGTCATTGATTGCGTCCAAGCGGCGTGAGCGGCATAAGCCGTAGTTCCTACAGAAATGATGCTTGTAAGACCAAGTGATAACAGGCGTGTGAAACGCGGAAAGCGTTCAATAAGGATCATCATATTAATATGCGCCTTTTTGGTCTGGGCGTAGGCGAAAGAAGCAAAAACCGCAACGACCATGCATCGTTCAACTAGTTCATAAGATCCTTCGATTGGCGTACCGAACAGTTTATCCAGTGCGACGTCAGCTACGCAGAGGACGATGATAGCTATATAACCGATGGCGCTAACTGCGCCAACTCCCTCGGCACAACGGTAAAAAAATCTTTTAATCTTTTCCATGTCATCGCCTCCGTTATTCGTTAAAAATCAAATCTGGTAAGAATGTTGCGAGGTCTGGCCAGAAGGTAAGGATAGCGATCATAACCAAAATGGTTATAATGTAAGGTACAGCGCCCCGGTAGATGGTTCCTAACGGCACATCTTTAGCAATTCCCGCGAGGATAAAGCAAGCAAGACCAACCGGCGGTGCGATTGCACCCATTTCCATGCAAAGAACTACATAAACTCCGAACCAGATCGGGGAAAAGTCAAGTCCCATAGCAATGGGCAGGAAGATCGGAACTGTCATCATCATCATCGGCAGTTCGTCCATAACGGCACCGAGTATGAGATAAATAATTGTCATGATCAGGATAATTACATATTTGGAAACATCCAATCCCGCAATCATGCTCGCCAATTTCTCTGGAAATCCTGTGATATTCAGGAACGTACAGAAAACGGCAGCACCAATAATAATTAAAAAGGTCATAGCTGAAGTCTGAACTGATTTTTGCATAATGTCAACAAAGTTTTTCCATGTTAAGCGACCTTTTATAGCAGTAATAATTGCAGCCGTTAGTGCACCAAGAGCTGACGCTTCATTAACGGTGAAAAGACCGGAAAACATTCCGCCAAGTACAACGAGGAAAAGGATAAGAATAGGTATAATTTCAATAATAGTTTTAAACCGTTCAATCCATGGTGTTTTATGCGGTGGCGGGCAAAGGTTAGGTTTTATTGTAACCATAATGATAATGGTGATAATTGTCAGTACAAGCAGAATTATAGCAGGTATAATACCAGCCGCAAAAAGACGGCCAATGGATTGTTCAGCAACAATTCCATATACAATAAGAAGAGTGCTTGGTGGAATTAAATTTCCGAGCGCACCGCCCATGGCCACACTTCCCGTTGCCAACCTGTCGTCATAACCATATTTACGCATTTCCGGTATGGCAATGGTGCCCATTGTCGCCGTTGTGGCCGCGATGCTACCGCAAATAACATGAAAACCGGTACTGGCTGCTACAGTGCTGCAGGCAAGATTACCCGGAAGTCTGCTAAGCCATTTGTTGCAAAAATTATAAAGACCGTTAGACAGCCCAGCATGAAATGTAAAATTTCCCATGATAATAAACATTGGTATGACCATAAGGGCGTAAGTTCCCGCTTGAGAGGCAGGAAGGGATCGCAATAAGCCAAGTGCAGCCGATGGTGACACTGCAAGGGCATAACCTATAGTACCGACCAGTAGAAGGGAAATACCTATATTCATGCCAAGCAAGATGAGAACCAGGAAAGCTACAATTCCGAGTACAGCAAGGGTCATCATGCTCATAAAATAAAAGAGCTCCTTTCGAGTTAATGGAACAGGTTGCAAAGGCTGCAACCAGTTCCATAAACAACTTTATTTTGCTTTGAACATTGCTTATGTCTTATCTTTTATATTTCTCCGTTAATTCCAAAGATTTATTGAGATAAGCTTGAGCGTCAAATCCGCCTTTTGAATTTTGTTGAACCCAAGTTTGAGCGTATTGGTCTGCAATAGCCTTAAATTCAGCAATTGCTTCGGGTGATGGATTGACAATTTCTACGTTTTTGGTTGCTTCCATAATAGCTTTTTTGGATTCTTCTGCTGCTTCATAGAAAATATTACCGAATTCAATCGAGCCCTGACGGCCTGTTGTCTCGGTCAGAACATCTTTATACTCCTGCGGCAGGCTTTCCCATTTTTCCTTGTTCATGCCAAGAATGAAGACACCTTCATAAATGGGCATACCTTCCATGTAGTATCTTAGCTGTTCATAAAGTTTAAAAGCTTCGATACCCTGCCATTCCCAAGATGTACCGTCTATATTGCCTTTTTGAAGGGCATCATAGGCATCTCCGGCTGCAACCACTTCAGGCGAAGCACCCCAGAGCTTCATGACTTCTGTCATAGCACCTGCAGGACAACGCAGTTTCATGCCTTTGATATCGGCGAGGGTATTAATAGGCTTTTTCGTTGTAGAAATAAAGTTTACAGGGTTTCCATACATTGTGAGGAGATGAACCTTGGAATCAATTTCCTGTTGCAACTCAGGTGTGGACTCATAAAGATCCCAGAGCACTTCGGCAGTCTGAGCCGGATGAGTTGGGCCGTTCATCGGCAGTGCGACGACTTCAGTCAAAGAAAATTGTCCCGGGAAGAACATGGTGTAAAGCCAACCGATATCGGCTGTACCATCCATGACAAAGTTCAGTGCTTCAGGTCCGGGGGCAAGTGAACCGCTGCCGAAGAGCTTAATGGTCAGGCCACCGTTTGTTTTTTCGCTGACCTCATCGGCCCAGGCTTGCATTGCCTGTGCAATACGAGAAGTGACAGGGTCGTGGAGGGTTAATGAAAGTTGAATCTTGGGAAGATCTCCTCCTGCTGCACCTCCGTTGTCAGTGCCCTTTCCGCCTGAACCACCGCAACCGGGCAGGACCAGTGCAGTAACCAAGAGCAGAACAAGCACCAGTACAAAAGACTTTTTCCTCATTTTTTTCCTCTCCTATTTTTTTGTTTTATATTATATATTAACGGATTGCTCCGTCAATAACCACATTAATATTAACTATATTTATATTTAGACAGAAACAATTTTAATATTACCCTTAATCGAAAAAAAATAAAATACTCTAAAAAGCATATTCTTAGCTGAAACACAGTATAAATATACTTCAACGCCATCTAATAAGTCAATATAACATTTTAGTAAATTGTAAGCATTATATCCTTGGTTTAAGTTATTTTTTAAAAAAAGCGGCCTCTGGCTTCAGGGTTCAAAAAATTATAAATTTTAAGGCCGTTTATCTGTTCTTAATTTCGCTAAAGTTTAATCTCCACCCCGCCAATTAAATCTCCTTCATCCTGGGCAAATAATCTAGTAGCTTAAAGCGTTCTGCCAAATAGTCGGCATATTGGTCGGCATATTCGGCATCAAAATAGGGACGATAACGTTGGACGGTCTTTTAAAACCCCTTTATTAAAGATTGTTATTAGTAAAAGCAAAAAGACCCTGGAACATTTTTTGCCCGCAGGGTCCAATTAAACCTTATTGTTTACGTCCTTAAGCCAAACTCTTTTAAACGAACTTTTTAATAATCTCGTCGCATATTTGGTCAATATTGCTTTCGTTAATATTGAATCTACTGATAATACTCTCAACTTCTCTTCTTTGAAAAGGATTGTTTAGATCATCAAGATAGAACATCCTGCCGGTCCTTCTGCCAATCCTAAAGATCATTTGTTCCCTGGGATCAAGGGCTAAAAACTTTTCAATAATTCCAATCATTTTTTCCTTATCCTCGGGAAGCTTGCCTTCGACTTCTTGGAGCAAGTTGATCATGTGATCACTTACCACATAACTGGTAACGCCTTCAAGATTCTTAATCAAATATAATATTTCTTTCACCATATCTATATCATTCGTTCTGGTGAAAAGTCCGTTTTGATAATCAGCATACAACTCTATTCTTTGCCGCATGGCAAATGTTCTAATCCTTATAAAATCCGGATTAATCTGATTGAGAGCGTCGGCCGTTTCAACGGCGTTCTCATAGGAATACTCTTTACCACCAATTCCGGGCATAAAATACTCGGACAATTCAATGCCCGCCCTTTTTACCCTTTGCCCGGCAATAATATGCTTTTCTTTATCAACACCCTTTTTAATCAATTCCAGGATCTTGGTACTGCCTGTTTCCATCCCGACATGAATTCTGTTTAGCCCCGCTGCGGCCAACGCTTGCATATTTTCATCACTTATCTTGGCCAGAGTTTGAGACCTACCATAGGTTGTTATTCTCTCAATATTGGGGAAATTTTTCCGGAGGTATTCAAGTATTTTGACTACATCTTCCGCTTTCATAACCAGGCTATTTGCATCTTGCAAGAAGACAGATTTCATCCCATTTGCATACCATTCATTAGCCATGTATAAAGCCTGATCATCCTGGTATTTTTTCCAATCCAAAACTTGTATTTGCCCGTTGTTGCCGCTTAATTGATCAGTCCATTTCTTAATTTGGTCGATATCTTTCAAAACATGTTCGACAGGCCGAACGCTAAATTTTTTTCCTTTATACAAATAACAAAACTTGCAACGGTTCCACGGACAATTTCTGGTCAGTCTGAGCAATAAGCTCCTAGCTTCACTTGGCGGTCTAATCGGGCCTATTTCATAACCGTTATACTCTTCAAGGTTTTTCACCACTTTTCCCCACCACCTCTCTTTGTTTATCTAGAAAAACGATTCATTTTATTATATATCACTCGCGCTTACATGACAAAAAACAAGGCAGCACTAGCCTCCCTTATCCCGCTTTATACCTTTATCTTAATATCTCTTTATTCTTTCTATATATTTAAATCTATTACCGGCCATTCAACACCGCCATAATTGATAAAATATTGGCCGTTACGCTCTATGGCATTCCTACATAATTCGTTATAAGCTGCGCGAGACAACTTGGTATCTGCCGGCCAAATAAGTGAAATGTAGGGAATATTGTTTTTAATAATCATATTACCCTGGGGTAAAGGCAATTCTCGCCCGTCATAAAGCAAGATCATAGGTTGCCCGTTTTGTTCGGTTACTGATTTAACGTAAAAAGGAGCATCCTCCACTTCTACCGGGTACCACTCGTTTTGCCAGACAATATAATATTGATTATCGCTTTCCTTTCTTAGATGCGAAGCAAAAAATTTGACAATATCCATTCTTGTCATTAGCACTCCATCTGCATACCACTGACCGTCTTTATCAATAAATAGCTTGGGGGCAGGTAAATATTCCAAGACAAAGCCTCCTTTAACCTTAAATTTTAGCTCATCATTAGAATAACAGCTTCGCTTTTCCGATTACTGTTTATACTATTATTTCATCTTTTTTCAATAAAATACCTGCTAAAAAATTTCCGGAGTTGTCAATAAAACGTCTAATTCAGCCTCAAACGTTTACTGGTGACCTGATACAATACACCTACCACCGCCAGCAGGAAACCGGATACCAAGAGAATGGAACCAATAGAAATCACATTAGCCAAAGGGCCAAATAACAGTATGGCCACCGGCATAGCGCTGCCGGTAACGATTTGTACCAGGGAAAATACCCTTCCCATCATGGCCGGTTCTACATTTTCCTGAATCAATACCGTTTGCACGGTGGCGATAATCGGCATAAAAAATCCGGCGGAGCCCATAATCAGCAAATATACAATAAAACCACCTACAATACCCAGCAAAGCAAAAGTAACGCTGAACCCCATCAGGCAAATGGCTGTTGTTAGTATTTTATCTTGAAATGTTCCTTTTAAGGAGACAAATATCCCGCCCAATAAAGAACCAATTGTCCAGACCATCTCATTGGCAGTCAAACGCCAAACATCGCCACCGAAACTGCGCTCCACCAATAATGGGGTTAATATGGCAGCCGGGGTAACAAGGAAAAAAGAAATCCCGAAAAAAATTAAAATAAGCTTTAAGAGCTATTATTAAGAGTGTACTTCACTCCCCGCCTCAATTCGGTAAAAACCTTAGCCTGGTCTGTACGATGCACTTTCTCAACGGAAATAAAACTAAGAACGCCTATGGCTATGGAAGCGGTAAACACATCCAGCATAAATGCCCAAGCGATACCCAAAAAGCCAAGCACAATTCCGCCCACAGCAGGAGATAGCAACATTAATATAGAATTCAAAGTTTGATTAATACCCTGGACCTCGGTTAGCTTCTCCATTGGCACTATTTGCGGGAACAGAGCATTGACAGCCGGAGTTTGAATTCCTGCTCCGAATGAACGAATCAGGGAAACTAGCAACAACAATTCTATTCTTTGATAGCCTAGCCAGAAAGTAATAGCCAAAGCAAGGATGGCCAGGGCAATAAAGCTGTCGGAGAGCATGATAAGATATTTCCGGTTATAGCGATCAGCCCAGACGCCGGCCCACAGAGAAATCAGAACCTGAGGCAATAAGGAGCAGATAGTAAAAAGCGTTATCCATTTACCGGAAGAGGTTTCCAGAGTAATATACCAGATAATCGCGAAACTGACCACGGAGGAGCCAAAAAGAGTTATATTTTGGCTCACCAAGAATAGGGCAATCTTCCCCCAAGAAAAACTGTTATCAGGCAATTTCTCGCACATCACATTATCCTTACCAAAATCTAGCAAAAGAGGCCTCCAGTTTCTTATTTGTAAAAAAATTCGCTTTAGAATTTAAATAAAGAATTCAGCGAGGAGGTTTATTATGGAAGAGCTTATTGAAAAAACAGCTCAGCACCTGGCTAAAAGCCAATACGCGGTGGCGTTAACCGGAGCCGGGATTTCCACAGAGTCTGGTATCCCCGACTATCGGGGACCAAACGGCGTATGGGTTAAAAACCCGGAAGAGGAAAGAAAAGCTTATCTAATCTATGATTTGTTCCGGAGAAATCCTGAAGCCTACTGGCAAGAAAATTTGGAAAATCCTCGCTTTAAAGGGATGCTGGAAATGAAGCCCAACCCTGGTCATTATGCCTTGGTTGAGCTTGAAGAAATGGGTATTCTAAAAGCTATTGTAACTCAAAACATTGACAACCTGCATGCTAAAGCCGGTTCACGCAAGGTCTTGGATTATCACGGCAATCTTGCCAAATTAAGATGTGAAAACTGCCAAAACCGTTATCCCGTGGAGGAATTTGATTTAAAGAAAATCATTTATCAAGAAAGAAAAATCCCTCTGTGCCGGAACTGCGGCTATCCTCTAAAATCCGATGTAGTTTATTTTGGGGAGCCCATTCCTGAAGATGTAGCCTCCTTAAGTCTGGAAGAAGCTCAGAAATGCGATGTAATGTTAATCTGTGGGACTTCAGCCACTGTTTATCCCTTTGCCAGCCTGCCTTTTTCAGCCAGGAACAGGCCCGGGGTTATCATCATTGAAGTTAACGCCGAATCCACCCCCCTGACCAGAAATAAAATCTCCAATTATTTGATCAAGGGTAAAACCGGTGAAATATTACCGCAAATAGTTAAAAGAGTAAAAGAATTGAAAAAGAATTAACCTATTCCAATAAAGCTTTATGATATGTTTTCTTGCCTTTACGAATTTTAACGCCCTGTTTTAATTGCTCGGAAGTAACAGTAAGTTCCGTGGATAGAACTTTTTCATCATTTACAAGCACTCCCCCCTGTTCAATCAAACGTCTGGCTTCTCTCTTGGAGGGAGCTAACCCACAAGCGATCATTAAATCCACAATACCAATAACTCCCTCAGCCAGTTGCTCCAGGGAAATTATCGTGGTCGGCATGTTGGAATCATCTGAACCTTCTACAAAGAGGGCGTGAGAAGCATTCAAGGCTTTTTTTGCTTCCTCTTCACCATGAACCATTTTGGTCAGTTCATAAGCCAAAATTTCCTTGGCCTTATTTAACTGGCTGCCTTCCCATATTTCCATCTCCTTAATCTGTTCCAGCGGCAAGAAGGTAAGCATCCGCAAGCATTTAATAACGTCGGCATCGGCAACATTTCGCCAATACTGGAAAAACTCAAAGGGAGAAGTTTTGTTGGGGTCAAGCCAAACAGCGCCCTTAGCGGTTTTTCCCATTTTTTGACCTTCAGAGTTCATAAGCAAGTTTATAGTCATAGCATAAGCATCTTTCCCCAATTTACGGCGAATTAATTCTGTCCCGCCCAGCATATTGGACCATTGGTCATCACCGCCGAACTGCATATTACAGCCATAGTTTTTATACAGATAATAAAAGTCATAGGACTGCATGATCATATAATTAAACTCCAAGAAAGAAAGCCCTTTCTCCATTCTCTGCTTATAGCATTCGGCCCGCAGCATGTTGTTCACTGAGAAATGAGGACCTACTTCCCGTAGTAATTCAATGTAATTTAGTTTTAATAGCCAGTCTGCATTATTAACCATAATGGCTTTGCCTTCGCCGAACTCAATAAATCTTTCCATCTGTTTTTTAAAACACTCACTGTTATACTCAATGGTTTCAGGTGTCATCATGGATCGCATATCTGTACGGCCGGAGGGATCACCTATATAAGCCGTCCCTCCTCCTATAAGGACTATAGGTCTATTTCCTGCCATCTGCAAACGTTTCATCAGGCATAGAGCCATAAAATGACCAACATGCAAAGAATCAGCCGTGGGATCAAAGCCTATATAAAATGTTGCTTTGCCGTTATTGACAAGTTCTTTAATTTCTTTTTCATCAGTAACTTGAGCAATAAGTCCTCTGGCCATTAATTCATCATAAATAGTCATATTCATACCCCTTTACAAGTATATTTCTGATAAAAATACAAAAAATAGATATATTTTGTTCTAAAAATCAGGACAAAAACTCCTCTTTCGGAAAAGCCAATTGTTCGCGTCTAATGTTTTAACATACCAAAAGATGCTATGAACCTATCTTCATTAAAGAATCGAAACGGATTTTGACTTGGAATATATGATTATCATTTGAAAATTTAAAAAGATAATCCCTTTCCTAATAACTGGGAAAGGGTCAAATCTTTCTTATTCCACTTGAATTTGTTATGTTTAATTGAAACCCTCTCTTTTCCTGCCCATTTTTCCTAATGTACTATTTATAATATTATAAATCAAGTAACTTTACAAGTTATTCAGAGGGTGAAGATGTTACTTTCAAAAGAACCAAAACGCAAAGAAGCCGCTGCCATTATGGTCAGCGGCTACATTATTAAACTCGACTAAATATGAAGTGCTGCCTGGAAAGCCTGATTAACTGCCGTCCCAATTGTTCCGACCTTGTAACAATCTCCAACTATATAAACACTGGTTTCCGTAGCACAATGCGAAGCTCTTCCACCTTATTTGTTCTCGGACTCATACCCATCGCCAGTAACACCGTATGCTATTTCCACCGGCATAAAAAATGAGAAAATTTTTTTGGAGCAACTAAGGCCCGGGTTGAAAAAATCCGATTGCTAAGCGGTCAAATTTCGGGTTACATTTTTTATCCAACGTCCGGACTTTAGGCGCAGAAGACTTAAAAAACATTTGGCTATTTCCTCTATTACGGTCAAACCATAGACAACATAAACAGGAAAATGAAAGACAAAGGCACCTAAAACAGTTAAGGGGACTCCAATAAACCACATTGTGAATCCTTCAATCAAAAAAGCGTACGTCGCGTCTCCCCCTCCCCTTAAAACGCCGACAATAAGCATAACACCCAATATTCTTATAAAAAAGACTAAAGATATAATTATTAAAATGATTTGGGAACTGTTCTTTACTACCGTTGATACATTATAAAACTTGAGCATTAGCGGTGAAGTTGCAGCGATTAGCAGTCCTAAAAGAATACCCACAGCAACGGAAAGAAGAGAAAATTTCCTGGCGTACTGTTGGGCAAGCCATTCTTTTTCCGCACCGATACTGTTGCCTATCATCACGGCGGCCGCACTGAACAGCCCGAAAATTACCACCATAAAGAGATTGTTAACAGTGTTGCAAATTTGGATAGCCGCAATTTCCTGCGTACCCATTCGACCATAAACCGCTATATAAACCAAACTGGCCAGCGCCCAACACATATCGTTTAGAATAACCGGAAAAATTGTACGATAAGCCTTTTGAACAAAGCTTAAAGTAAAATCGAACAGTTCTCCGACAGAAGCCGCCAGCACCTTATTGCGCATATAAACCAAAACCACCAGAATCGCCGCTTCCAACACCCTTGCGATCAAAGTGGCCAGAGCGGCTCCTTTTACACCCAAAGCCGGGGCTCCCCAATTGCCGAAAATAAAAACATAGTTCAAAATCGTGTTAACAATAAGAGCTACAAAACTTATCAGCATAGGTAAGAAAGCATTACCTATTGATCGAAGAGCAAAACTATAGACAAATGTAATTCCGGTAAAAAGGTAACTCGCCAAGACAATTTGCAAATAGGCAGTACCCAGTTCCGCAACCAGTTTATCATGGTTAAACAATGCCATAATCTTAGTGGGATAGAGAAAACCAACAATCATAAATACTGTGGATACAAGAATGACGGACACCAGTCCTATACCCAATATCCGTTTGATATTTATTATGTCCTTTTTACCCCAGAATTGGGCAATGAATACGCTGCACCCGGCACACAAGCCGATTAAAAACATGTTAAAGAAAAAAAAGTACTGGTTGGCAATCCCAACCGCTGCGATCTCTACTTCACCCAATCTGCCTACCATCACCGTATCAATCAGATTTAATAAAGAGGAAAGAAAATTTTGAATCATAACCGGTAAAGCAATGGCCAACATTTGTCGATAGAACTTATTATTTTTGTGATTGAAACTGCCTGCAGATAATTGCGCTAATTCAGTCATGCCTTCCTCCGATTATTAATCAATATTTGTTGCTGCGACTAAACAATTTATGCTTGATCAGAATAACAACAGTAAAACCACTCTGACGATTCAAAGTGGTTAGCTTTAATAATAACATAAAATATCAAAATATAAAGCAGCCGTAAAAAGACACAAAAAGAAAGCCTTGACCACCGCAGAAACATTGAGTTTGGAATGGAGGCGGCCAAGGCTTCCGGAAGTAAGGGAACCAACTGTTCAATCAATGCAATACTACCGGTAGACCATAGCTTTTAAGTCTGTCCAGACAATGATTAATTTTTTCTTCACTATGGGGTTGAGCCTCGAATACCGGACCTTGATACAGAATTCTTTGATATTTGGTTACCCCATAGGCATGGTAGGGTAAAACTTGAACTTGGGTTACAGCATCCCCTAGCTTAAGGCAAAACCGGGCTACAGCATCCAAAGCTTGATCGCTATCATTGAACAGAGGGATAAGCGGAATGCGAACCTGGATTTTAGCTTTGGCTTCGGCAAGGCGTAAAGCATTCTCCAAGATTCTTTCATTAGGAACACCAATGACTTTTTTATGCATGGAACTATCCATATTTTTTAGATCGTACAAAAAAAGATCCGTATAAGGCAATATATCACGAAAATACTTAAAATCGGGGAACCCTGTGGTATCCACAGCAGTATGCAGGCCTTCCTTTTTACATTGTTTCAACAACTCCAACGTGAAGGCCGGCTGAGAAAGCGGTTCTCCGCCGGAAATTGTCACCCCTCCACCGGAAGTTTCAAAAAATGGCATATCTTTACGAAGGCGTTGCATGACCTGCTCCACAGTATATTCAGTACCCGAAATAAACAAGGCCCGGGCGGAACAAACCTCGGCGCATTTACCGCAATCATTGCAAAGTTCCCTGGAAACTTTTATAAGTTGAATCTTGGTGTTGTCCAACAACGATTCTCTCGTATCACCTAGGGATATTGCCTGCTGGGGGCAGACATTCAAACAGAGACCGCATTTGTCCACCCCTACACAGCGCATATCCATCCAGCAAATCTGGGGGTTAAAACTTTGTGATTCCGGGCTGTGACACCAGGGACACCTTAAAGGACATCCTTTCAAAAAGACTGTGGTCCTTATACCCGGCCCATCGTGAACTGAAAAACCTTGGATATCATATATTAAACCTGTAATTTCCTTATTAGAGGTTGGCATTATGTTTCTTCTCTCCTGATTCTCTTATTCCTTAACCGACTACTACTCTTAAACTACCTGCTCAGTTCTTCTAATCAAGTCATCCTGGAGTTCTTTATAGAGCTCGATAAAGTAAGCGCTAAAACCGGCTATTCTTATTACTAAGTCCTTATATTCTTCCGGATTCTTTTGCGCTGCCCGGAGGGTATCGCCGCTTACTACATTAAATTGAATATGCATACCGCCCAGGGAGAAAAATGTTTTGACCAGGTCTTTAATTTTATTGTTTCCTTCCGCTCCTTCCACTGATTTCGGATGGAATTTCATATTGAGAAGGGTCCCGTTACCGCAATTTAGAGTATCTAAAACAGAAACCGACTTTAACACTGCAGTTGGACCGTTTTTATCCATGGATTGAACCGGCGAGATTCCATCTGACAAGGGCGTATGCGCAAATCTCCCATCAGGTGTAGCCGCTGTAGCCTTACCAAAGGCAATATGAGCCGAAACCGAATATAAACCCGGCCGGTAAGAACCTCTAAAACCGGTTGCGGCATTTACTCGATCAATAAAGACGCTTGTGGCCCACCTGGCCAACTCGTCCACATAGCTGTCAGCATTGCCGTATCTAGGTACTTCGTTTAGTATTTTTTGTCTTAAGGGCTCATAGTCCTCCCAATTGGCCATCATGGCATCATACAACTCACGGGCCGTACATACTTTTTTATCAAAGATCAAATACTTAATGGCACTTAGGCTGTCGGCCACATTCCCACATCCTATGGCTGCAACACCGGTTGAATTATACTTGGCTCCACCCCAGGTCACATCCAGTCCGCTTTCCATACAGCCGTCCATTGTTGCCGAAACAATCGGTAAAGGCATATTTTCCGCAGCCACCAACTCATAGAAATTAGTCATGGTTATATGCCAATCCACAAAATAGTTTGTTTGTTTGACAAAGGCTTCTTTTACTTCCTCGAAACTTTTCATTTCATACAGATATCCGGTGGGAAGCCCGGCCTGGACACCCGTTAAGGGATTAATTCCGTTATTGATGGCCAGTATTAAAGCATTGGCTATATTCCAATAGGATTCCTTGCCTGATCCTCCGCAGGCAGACCATTCACATCCGGTACCGGCCGGTTCTACACAGCCAATAATGCAGTAATTGCGGGCATCTTCTAAAGATAAACCCTTTTTCACAAGAGCCGGAATGATAATTTCGTCATTTTGCATGGTCGGTATGCCCCCGACTCTTTTGGAACACTCTATAGCCGCTTCAAATAATTCATCCGGAGTTCCTTTATGCACACGCAACGATAGCGGAGGATCATGAAGAACAAGTCTGGCAGCAGATTGAAGCATCATATAAGAAACGGGATTGGTTGCATCTTTACCGTCTTTTGTTTGCCCGCCTAAAGTCATATGCTGACCGGTTGAATACCCGCCGGAATTACGGGCACTGGCCACGGACCAGACCTTGCAGCAGTCGGCAATCTTTAAGAAAAAGCAATCCAGCACTTCCTGAGCTTGTTCCATTGTCGTTCTATTTTCTTTTAAATCTTTATCCAGGAACTTCCATAAATATTGATCCAATCTACCAATTGTTAACCCATGCATATTGCCGTCGATAGCCATAAGCAATTGATAAAGGAAAACTGCTTGGACGGCTTCATGAAAGGTCCGGCAAGGATTTTCCATAATATGGTCCAGAGATTCGGCCATCTTTAATAGTTCCGCTTTCCGTGTTTCCGAAGCTGTCTTCGCTTTTTCCCGGCATTTCTGAGCATATCTTTTGGATAATAAAATAGCAGCATCGCAAACAATGGTTATTGCTTTATAGAAAGTGTATTTTTTGGCACTATCGCCAAAAACCCTTCCTTCCATAGCGTCCAAGTGTTCCTGGGCTTCTTTTTTTATGGCACCAAACCCTTTTGTAAGCACCTTATCATAGTTGGCATTGAAATGACCGGTCGGGTTGGAGCACATGTTTTCACCTTGATAACTAATTACACCGCTGCCAAAAGTCTTAGATAATCCATCAGGCATAATAGCGGTCATGCGTGGAGAGATACCATTCTTGCGCCAAAAGTCTTCAATGGAAAGGATATATTCTTTATCTTCTTGGGAAATCTCATGGCATTCCTCATCCCTACCCCGTTTCTCGAAAGTTCCGTCTTTTAACTCATCGAATAGCCAATTTATCCCGTATTCCGGCCACAAAGTCGATCCCCTGTAGGTTGGAGCCAGATTGCCCACTATTAATTCTTCATCTTCTACTAAAACCGTCATTTCCTGACACAGTTTATATAAAAGCTTTGCTCTTTTAAGAATACTGGGTTCGGCCACATGTTCTTTGTAAAATTCCGTTACTATCCTCGCCCGCTCAGTACTTAAAGTGGGAAATGTATTCCTATACCTTTCTCTCATCCTGGAAACTCTTGCAGTTAGTGGTTTTAATTCAAACATTTTCTTACTCCTCCTTACTGGCAATTAGTTTAACCATACACTAATTCGGGCAAAACAGTACACAGAGTCGGAACAGCAAGCATAATCAAAGTTGCAAGAGCCGCAGCAATTACAAAAGGCCATACACCGGCAAACAGTTTGGAGAGCGTTGCTTCATTGTCGCTGGGAATACAGCCCTTAACCAGGAAAATACCTGTTCCGACCGGAGGTGTAATCCCGCCGATAGCAATCATCATGCTGATAATAACCCCGAACCAAATAGGATCATAGCCCAGCAAATCTACTACGATGGGGAAGAAAATTGGCATGGTGACAAGGGTCATGGAAAGTAAGTCCGCAACCATTCCCAATAAGAAATAAATTAATAAGATCACCAGCATAACGCCCCATCTCGGCACATCCAGGCTGTCAACGAAATTGCCCATTACCACCGGGATTGTCGAGACGGTAAACATCCGGCCAAAAATATTGGCACAAGCCAGAAGCATAAACACCATAGCCTGAAGCCGAACACCGGCTAACAGAGAAGACATTAACTTTTTAAAATTAAGCTTTCGGGTTACAGCCGTTACTATAATGACTCCAAAAGCCCCAACAGCGCCTGCCTCCGTAGGGGTGAAATAGCCTGCAAACATGCCTCCCATGGAAAGAATAAAAACTACAGCAATTTCAATTAAGCTACCCTCACGCAGACTTACCCAACGTTCTTTCCAGGGTTTTCTTTCACTGAGCGGGGCCCATTCGGGATGCCTCTTACCGATATAAACAATTGCCAAAATGTTTAATATGGTTAAAAGTATACCTGGAATAATACCGGCAACAAATAAAGCTCCAATGGAGGTATCTGTAGCTAAACCGTAAATTATGAAATTGGTACTTGGCGGAATTAAAACGGAAAGAGCAGCTCCGGCAGCAATACAGGTACCGGCCAGTTGAGGTGCATACCTTCTTTGCCGCATTTCCGGATAAGCAACGGCGGACATGGTACTGATACAGGCTGGTACGGAGCCGCAAATTGCTCCAAATCCGGCACAAGCTAACTGGGTAGCTGAAGCCAGCCCGCCACGGCGGTGGCCTATAAAAGCGTTAATCGCGTTGAATAAATTGCCCCCAACACCTGAATAATTAGCAACAAAACCCATAAGGCCGAATAAAGGACCTACCGTCAAAGTGTAAGATGAAAAAGTATTGAGCAAATCCGAAACCATTAATTGAGAAGCAACTTGGGGACTTTTAATCACAGCAACCCCTAATGTTCCGCAAAATAGCATGGAAAACGGAATCGGAATACCAAGAAACATTAAAATCAAAAAGGCAACAAGGCATATTACACCTATTACAACAGGATCCATTATATTCTCCTTCCTCTGCTATGCACTTTCATTCTTTGTATTTGTATCTTAGAATTTAACGTGTTCTTACTGATCGATTTTTACAACTTCGCGTCCCGAATATGGTCTCATATCAAGTTCCACGTTGTTTTTCAGGTTATAACCATTGACAATGGTTTTAAGCAAAAGGGAAATAGTAAGGAAAATAAAACCCAAGGCCAATATTCCTGCCATGATAAAAATAGGTATATTTAATTCAGTGCTTACGTCATTTTTAACGTATTTAGCAATAGCCTGTCCAACAAGCAAATAGGAAATATAAGAAAAAGCTGCTGTACAAATAATACTGCCAATAAAAAGAATAATCTTTCTTAGCTTATCGGACACTAATTCTAAGAATAAAGTCATTTTAATATTGCCTTCAAACCATTCATTTTGGGCCAAAGCAAAACTGGCCGCTGCTAACGAAAAGTAACGCACTAATTCAGTAGAACCGAAAATAGGAGCATTGAAAAAACGGCGCATTACAATATTGGCTATAATCAGCAGCATTATAACAGTAAGAAACACACTGGCAACCTTACTCGTAATATCCCACGTTCTGTCGGTAATTCTAACCAATTTGTTCAATTAAGACACACACCTTCCCGAAATCTATTGGCTGATAAACTTAGTCTGTCAGTTGCCTCAAAGCAATCTGACAGACTAAGCTTATCAAAACTTAGGGGGAAATAAACAACAAAGAATTATGAAAATTATTCTAGATTGTAGCAAGCCTTGTATTCTTCCCATGTATATTCTTTGTTGTACTTATCGGCTAATTCTCTTAACAGGTTCATAGCTTTAGTACCTTCAAGGCCTTTGGCATCCAGGCTCTTAGCATACTCTTCCATTAAATTTGCACCGGCCTGTCTGAACTCTTCCAGAGCTTCGCCTTCCAGGAAATTGATTTCCATATTTTGTATAGCTCTTACACAAGACGGGTCTGTAGTAAGTCCCTCTTCCTGATAATAGACTGTGTACTCGTTAAAAGCTTCTTCGCAGGCTTCCATAAAAGCTTCTTGCTGCGATTGAGGCATGGAATTGAAAACATCCTTATTCATGACAAACAAATAACCGCTGTTGTACTCAGGTGTGATAAGAGCATACTTGGCAACTTCGTCCAAGTTGGAGTTGGCAGCACCGCCAAACATGGTATAAGCTCCATCAACAAGGCCGTTTCTTAAAGCTTCATACACTTCTCCGATATCGAGTGTAACCGGAACTGCTCCATAAGCCGTTACAGCTGCTGCTGATGAAGATGTAGCACGTATTTGTTTACCGGCCAAATCACTCATTTTAGTTACTTTTTTAGAAGTGACAAAGCTACCTGGGCCTGAACATTGAGTTAACAATACCACAACATCTTCAAGTTCTTTAGGTTGGAGTGTTTCCAAGTATTCTTTAAATACTTTACAGGCCACCCCGCTTGAGTTGTAACTTACACCCGGGTAATCCAACATCAAGCAAAGAGGCAAGCGGGCAGGCAACATATTGCATTGAATATAACCAATATCGCAAGTTCCTGTTAAGACACCGTCGAAAATATCCGGGGCAGCAAGTAAAGTACCATTGGCATAAGTAGTGATTTTAACTTTGCCAGGCATTTTCTCGTCCAATTTTTCTTGGAGAGTAGCGATATTACCTTGGCAAGGGTTTTGCTCAGTAAGGAAGGTGGCAAAAGTAAGATTTAAATCAATCCAATCTTCATTACCGGTTGTGCCAGTATTCTCACCATTACCTGCAGTTCCGCTTGAACCACAACCGACAAGAGAAAAGAGCATAACTAAACATAAAAACAGTGAGATGAATAAGGTCTTTTTGTTCATAGTTAACGTTCCTTTCTTCTTTGAATTTTTACTTGAAAACTTTGGTTATAATTGATTCTCTGTCCTAGCAATTAGATCGTTCTGTAAGTTGGTATTCAACTCTACAAAATATGCAGAGAATCCAGCGATCCGAATTACCAGATCCTTGTACTTTTCGGGGTCTTTTTGAGCAGCTCGCAAAGTTTCCGAGCTAACGACGTTATATTGAACTTCCATCCCTCCTTGTTCAAAATATGTAGTCATTAGACTTCTGATTTTACTTAAACCATCCTCTCTATTAAACACTCTAGGATGAAACCGAATATTTAAAGCCAAACCGTTGGTTATTTGCTTATGATCAAAGCAGCAAGCTGAAGTCATTACTGCAGTTGGACCGTTTTTATCCACACCTTGAATTGGCGATATACAGTCGGATAAAGGTTCGCCTGCATATCTTCCGTCAGGTGTTGCCCAAGCCCGAGTCCCGGCCACTACATGGGAAGAAGCAGTAAAAAGTCCTACACGGTAGAGATCGCTTCTCAAACCCCTGCCCTTTCTTAAAGCTTCAACCATGGTCTCGATCAGCCATTTTACTTGGACATCTGCATATTCATCAGCATTACCGTAATGATGTGGCATGTTCAAGATTCTCCGGCGCAGTTCCTCATAGCCTTCCCAATTGGCCATTACGGCATCATATAGTTCTCTGGCTGTGCAGAGCTTTGCATCATAGACCATATATTTGATAGCTGTAAGACTTTCCCCAACGGTAGCTACCCCAGTTAGAGCATGGCCGTAGGAATTGTATTTACAACCCCCGTTAACACAATCCACTCCAGATTCCATGCATCCTTCCAACATGGCTGACAAAGTCGGCATTGGCATCTCCCGCATATTAACTTCTTCCCAAACATTGTCCATAGTAATGACCCAGTTGACAAAGTATTCAGCCTGGGTTTTAAAAGCCGCCAGAACATCCTCAAAAGTTTCCATTTCATAAAGGTACCCCGTTTTTAAGCCGCATTCTTTTCCATTTTTGGGATTAATCCCGTTATTAATAGCCGCAAGGAGTATATTAGCCAGATTGATGTCTACTAAGGAATTGGTCCCGGAAGATGCGGGATAATCATTACCGGATCCGGCAATTTCCTGACACCCGATGATACAAAAATCCCGAGCATCTTCGAGAGAATAGTGACCTTCTTCCAACAAGGCTTTTATAATCAAGTCCTCATTTTGAAAACAAGGGATCCCTCCCGCCCGCTTAGAAGACTCAAAAGCGCATTCGAACAATTTTTCCGGAGTGTTTTTACTAAAGCGCAAGGAAACAGGCGGATCATGCAGCAGGAGCCGGGCCGGTGCTTCAAGGCACATAAAAGTAACCGGATTGGTAGCATCTTTCCCATCTTTATCGATGCCGCCAATAGTAACATGCTGGAAAGTGGAATAAGCACCTGTAACCCGAGCGACAAATCTAGTCCGGGCATTAAACAGACTACCAGCTTTTATCCAAAAACAGTCTACGATTTCTTGTGCTTGATCAAGGGTGATGGTATTGGCTTCTAATTCTTTCTTCAGGCAAGGATAAGTATACATATCAAATCTGCCCAAGGATAAACCTTGATAGTTGCCATCAAGGTATAAATAAAGCTGATACAAAAAGGTCGCTTGCACCGCCTCATAAAAAGTTCGAGCCGGATTTTCAGCAATCCAATCTAAACTATCAGCCATTTGCAAAAGTTCTTTTTTTCTTTTTTCATCGGCAGTCTCAGCTGCTTTTCTCCTACAGGCATCAGCATAACGATGGGCTAAAAGGATATAAGCATCACAAACAATTACAATAGAACGGTAAAACATATACTTACGAGCGTCTTCACCGAATACACGCCCCCGCATGGAATCAACGTGCTGTTGAGCTTCTCGCCGTACAGCCCCAAATCCCTTTTCAATCACCCGACGATAGTTCGGAGATAAGTGGCCGGTCGGGGCATGGCCATTGCCTTCTTCACTTACATTAGCCACATCAGAATAAACAAAAGACATATAATCTTCCGGTAAAGCCCCGTCAACCAAAGCACAGAATTTATGCTCAGCCCAAAATTCTCGAATATCGCTATTCAGTAATAATTCCTTTTCTTCCTCAGGTAAGACCATAGGTTCATCCTGAGCTTTTCTAGTATAAAATGAGCCGTCTTCAAGTTCCTGAAATAGCCAAGCTAACCCATTATACTCAGGCCACATCGAAGTCCCCTTATAGTATTTACCGAGATTTCCTACTATAAGCTCATCATCTTCTACACGAATTGTTTTCTGGGCGCAAATATCATAAATCCCGTAAGCACGGCGTAAAGCAGGATGCAAATGCTTGTTTTTCTTATAAGAGGCAGTAAGAATTAGCGCCCTTTCCGTATCAAGCGTGTAGGGAGTATTCCGGTAGCGTTCTCTCAACCTGGCCACCCGGTCACTTACTTTCCTAAACTGATACATATTAACCTCCTATTAACCTCCTAAATAATTTTCTTTATGATTTCTCTATGTAGAGATACATTAATTCTCATTTGTTGCCTTTCCGACAAGCACTCACTATAATGGAAATAATGAAAAAAGATTTAGGTGTAATTATGTATAAACGAGAACAGATTGAACAAAGCATTATTAAACTTATTATCAACGGTGCCGTCTTACCAGGAGAAAAATTACCATCAGTACGGGATTTAGCAGCTCGTCATAAGTTTAGTATCACACCTGTGTTAGAAGCCTTACGTTCTTTAGAAAAAAAGGAAATTATCGAAAGTCTCCCCAGTAAAGGCTTTTATGTACGAAATGACATTTATCGCAATCCTCATCTGTCTTTTCTACAAGAAGATAAGGCTCAATCTACATTCATGAAATTCGAAATACTCAATTCCAAATTTTCAAACTATGCTGCCAATATTCTTGATCCTTCAAGTCATATCCATTGGCCTATGGCTTCTACAATAACTTCCACTTACTACTACCCTGTGGATGAAATCAATTATCACATTGCACGAATTGCCAAAACACAAGAAATTACCGTTAATTTACAACAACAACCCAAAGATCTAGATCATTTGGTACAAAACATTATGAAATGGATGATTCCTTGTGGCTGTCCCTTTTCCAATAAGGAACTTTCTCTAGTTTGCAGTGCCACTCAAGCCCTAATGTTAGCTTTAAGATCCTGTACTTTTCCCGGAGATATCGTCGCCGTGGAATCCCCGGGGCATATAGGTTTTTATTTTTTGCTTGAGTTTCTCCAGTTGAAAGCTCTGCGTATTCCCAGCGATTTTCGTACCGGGCTTAAAGTGTCCGTTTTAAAAAGCTACCTGGAAAAAGGCCTGCGTCCCAGTTGTCTCCTACTCTCTGCCAATTACTCCAATCCCACCGGGGCACTTATGCCCGAGCAATCAAAGTCTGAACTGGTTGAGCTCTGTCGTCAGTTCCGGCTCCCGATTATTGAAGATGATATTCTTGGTGATATCCACTTTGATGAGGTCCGTCCTCATCCACTTAAAAGCTTTGATCCGGAAAATGTTATCTATATTTCCGGATTTACCAAGTCCCTCTCTCCGGCCCATAGAATCGCCTGGATTGCCGGCGGACGTTTTCATAAAGAAATTGTGTTCCATAAAAATCTAATCGGGGCTTTTGTCCCACTACTAATCCAACAAGGTTTTTCTTCCTTCTTATCTTCCGGTGCCGGCGCCCGACATCTTCAACACTTTCGGCAACAGTGTTTTGAAATACTCAGTAAATCCTTACAAGTTATTAATGATACATTTCCCTCCGGGACTATAGCTGAAATGCCAAGAGGAGGCCTATTCATCTGGATTCAGTTGCCCCAAGGAATTGACACTGCTTTACTTTCGGATATAGCAAAGCAACACGACATTACCATTGCATCGGGCAAAATTTTTTCTTCTCCGGCAGGTGAATATAATAATTGCATAAGAGTCAATTGTTTAGCGATGCCTTGGAATGTAAACACACTCGAAAAACTTTCTCTTTTAGGTAAAATTGCCACTTCTCTCATCCGCAAAAACTAACAATTATTTAGCCCGAACTCTAGTATAGGTAGGCATAAGTATTATTTCTATATACGGTTTGTCGAAATTTTAGGTATTAACTGTTATTTTGTAAAATATACCAATTAATCCAAAATCCTACACTTTTTTTACCCATTTAAGGAGAGTATTATTTTCCTTAACTATGGCAATAAAAAGACTGCTGCAAACCAAGCCATTAAGCTTATATTGCCGCAGTCTTTATATATATTCTTTTACTTCAAATTGACTATATTTTTATCTCTTCGCATAAAAGTTCGGTGCCAACTCTAGTCGAATCAAAGCCGAAAAAACTCAAGAAATGCATCTGTAATCATTAATAATCCTTGTTGCATATATTAAAACAGCATTAAGCTCTTGGGACAATGGCGTCCTGGATTAAGTAGCTGGTACTTAGTCTAGGACGTTTTTCTTTTTTGTTAATATGTAATTTTCATTGCTGAGGAGGTAAAACTGATGTGCGGAATTGTCGGTTGGACAGATTTTTCCCGAAATCTCACTGGTGAAACCAATATTATTGAAACCATGACCAATAAGCTTATTCCCCGTGGGCCGGATGCAACGGGCTATTGGTTCTCGCCACATACTTGTATGGGACATCGGCGTTTGGTGGTAGTGGATCCCCAGGGGGGGCAGCAACCAATGATTCGCCGAAAAGAAAACAATATTTATGTCTTGGTTTATAACGGAGAATTGTATAATACCAATGAAATCCGCCAGGAATTGCTTGGCCGTGGCTATTCTTTCCAAGGCTGGTCCGATACGGAGGTCCTGCTTCAATCCTATATTGAATGGGGAGAAAACTGTCTGGAAAAGCTCAATGGAATTTTTGCCTTTGCAGTCTGGGATGAGCAAAAGGAAGAATTATTTTTAGCCAGAGATCGAATCGGTGTCAAACCCCTATTTTATAGCCGCTTCGGCAGTTCATTTCTATTCGCTTCAGAAATTAAAGCTCTTTTGGCCCATCCCTTTATTTCACCCACAATCGACAGAGAAGGTT